>Ga0207643_10000572_pt1 | contig 23309 bp, 17 predicted proteins | sample KBSMisM62_FD_184313 | JGI IMG/M metagenome (GOLD analysis project Ga0207643, IMG submission 184313) | Miscanthus rhizosphere microbial communities from Kellogg Biological Station, Michigan, USA - KBS Miscanthus M6-2 (SPAdes) (version 2) | ecosystem: Host-associated > Plants > Roots >...
AGAGCCTGCAGACGATGCTTCTGCACAAAGTGGATGCTGATGGGTGGCCGCGCACAGACGAGTGGTCGCCCGGAATGGCGGGGGCGTTGCCGCACGTCGCGCCACAGATCGTCAATTCATCAGCACGCCAAGTCGCGTCGATTCTCTCGCGTATTGGTGCTGGTGTGTCGCTCGAGGAACGGGATCTCGTTCGTCTGTTCCGGGCGCGAGGCGACGAGTTTTCGGAAGTCTGTGCTGCGGCCGACGCGTTACGCCGAGAAGCGAGTGGCGACGTCATCTCTTACGTGGTGTGTCGCAACATCAACTACACCAACGTCTGCTACTTCAAGTGTCAGTTCTGTGCGTTCTCGAAAGGGAAGCTGAGCGAGAACCTGCGTGGCCGGCCCTACACGCTGTCGATGGACGAGATCGCGAGGCGCGCGCGCGAGGCCTGGGATCGCGGCGCCACCGAGGTGTGCATGCAGGGCGGGATCGAGCCGGGTTTCACCGGTCGAACGTACCTGGAGATCTGCACCGCGGTTCGCGAGTCTGTTCCGGGCATGCACATCCACGCGTTCTCGCCGCTCGAGGTGCATCAGGGAGCGGTCACTCTCGGTGTTCCCGTAGGCGAGTTCCTGGGCTTGCTGAAAGCGGCTGGCCTCGGCACGCTTCCGGGCACCGCCGCCGAGATCCTGGACGACGAAGTACGCGCCGTGTTGTGTCCAGACAAGATAGGCACGGATCGATGGCTGGATGTCATGCGGACCGCACACAGCCTCGGCTTCAAGACGACGTCTACGATCATGTACGGGCACGTCGATCGCTACGAGCATTGGGCAAGGCACCTATTGCGCATTCGCGCGCTGCAGGTCGAGACGGGCGGGTTCACCGAGTTCGTGCCGCTGCCGTTCGTGCACATGGAGGCGCCGATCTATCTCAAGGGGCGCGCGCGTCGCGGACCCACGTTTCGCGAGGCAGTCCTGATGCACGCGGTCGCGCGCCTGGCGTTGCATCCGGTGCTCACAAACATCCAGACCTCGTGGGTCAAGATGGGGCCGGAAGGCGTGAAGGTATGCCTGGAGTCGGGTGCCAACGATCTGGGCGGCACGCTCATGGACGAGACGATTACGCGATCAGCCGGCGCGGTGCACGGTCAGGAGATGACACCGGCAAGGATGGAATCGATCATCCGGTCGATCGGGCGGATTCCGCGTCAGAGAACGACGACCTACGGTGACGCGCCCGATGATCGCTACGCGGCCTCGTTCGCGCCGCGTCGCGAAGCGCCGGCCATCATCGCGCTCAGGTCCTCAGTCTCGGGATGATCTCTTTTGCAATAACCTCGATCTGTTCGGGCTCGTACTTGTAGGGCACGAAGATGATCTTCTGCACGCCGACGGCGAGGTGCTCTTTCAGTTGCGCCACGCATTCATCGACGTTGCCAAGGATGGCGCTGTCTTTGGTCGAGTCACTCCATGACGCGTAGTCCCATTCCTTGCCGAGCCACTCCATCATGCCGGCCTCTACCGCCGCGCGTGAGGGGCCGACGCGAATCGGAAGCTGGGCAGCGTTGAGCAGCGTGTCGGGATCCTTGCCGCCTTCCACGGCGAAACGGCGAATCTTCTCCCACGACTTCGCGAAGCTCTCAGGCTTGTAGAAGTAGGTGAGCCATCCATCGCCAGTGACGGCCGCGCGCTGCAGCACCTTGTCGACGTAGCCGCCGATGAGAATCGGGGGACGCGGCTTCTGAACCGGCTTTGGATACATGACGCCGGCCGGGATCTTGTGGCAACCGAAGTCGCCGTTGACCATGTCCTCGGTCCAGAAGCGGGTCAGGACGTCGAGATTGATGTCCATGATTCGGCCGCGCTGATCGAAGGGCACGCCCACGGCGTCGAACTCACGCTTGTACCACCCGGATGCCATGCCCATCAGCAAGCGGCCGTTCGACAGGAGGTCCATGCTGGAGAGTTGCTTCGCGAGCACGACCGGGTTGCGAAGAGGGAGGACCAGGATTCCGGTGCCGAGCTTGATGCGTTTTGTGCGCGCAGCGATTGCCGTCAGCAACGTCAGGGAATCGATGATCGGAAAGTTCGGACTGACGCCGAGCAGGATGTGATCCCACACCCACAGCGAGTCGAAGCCAAGCTCCTCCATCCGTACGCCGTAGTCCACGAGCGCCTGTGCATCCGGCAGGGCGGGGTAGGTGGTGAAGTTGCGTGCGGCGATCCCGAAGGTTCCAGCAAGGCTCATGGTTGATTCCCTCGTCTTCGTATCCCGGCAGTCGTCATGGGTGCCAACCCCGAATACGACACACAGAGGCACCGAGAACACAGAGATAGTTCTTTGAAGATTTGGCTCTGTGCCTCTGTGCCTCGGTGTGTCGTCATCTCGAAATCACCTTACCAGTGACAAAGGGTCACGCGGTGTACCGCCGGTCCGGATCCAGGTGCCGCAGCATCGCCAGTTCCTCGGCGGTTGGCGGCTCGGTCTCCCGCAGGTCCGGCGCGAACGTCAGCCCAAAGCCGGTGCTCTCCTGCACCTGCGCGCAGGTCACGCCGGGATTGAGCGCGATGGTGCGCATGCGTCTCGTTTCCTCATCGAAGTCGAACACCGCGAGATCGGTGACGACGCGGAACATGCCGCCGGTGGCGAGGCCACTCTCGCATCGAGAGGCGCGCCCGCGCAGCCAGCCCGGGCTGGTGATGAAGTCGACGTGCTCGACGAAGCGGCGTTTCTCATGCTTCATCGCGACGATCATCGCGGTGAGGCTCGAGATGTCATTGCCGCCACCGGTCCCCGGAAGACGCGTCTTCGGTCTGGCCGGGTCGCCGATGAATGAGCTATTCAAGTTGCCAAATTGATCGATCTGCGCGCCGCCCATGAAGCCGACGTCGACGTAGCCTCTTTGCAGCAGGAGCAGTACTTCGGCGCTGCCGAGCACCATGTTCGCCCGCGCCGTGCAGCGCTGATCGTTGGTCGAGGGCGGGAGCCGGCCAGGCTCGATGAACGCACCGATGACTCCGCCTTCGAAGAGGATCGTGAGGCCGGGGCAGCGAAGGCGTTGCGCAAGCGTCGCGGCAAGCAGCGGGATGCCGACTCCCGCAAAGACCACCTGACCATCCCTGAGTTGGCGGGCGCTCAGAATGGCCAGCAGCTCAGATGCCGTTGTGCTACGCATCGTCGATCGACCTTCCTGCGCGAGCGGCACGAATCAGTTCGTCGACGCCGATTCGTTCGAGGAACTCCGTCCACGACGTGGGGCCATAGACAAATTCGTCGAGGTACGCGCGCATGCCGTCCACAGGATTGGCGTTCACCCGGGCGACGTACGACTCCATGTGTCGCATCATCGGCTCGTAAACGCCGGAGCACTCGTGAGGCGCGCATCCGTAGGGCAGCTCGACGACGGCATCGACAGCGAAGAAGGGAATCTTGGTGTGATCAGGTGCCCGGCGAATCTGATCGTTGGAGACGATTCGCTCCGTGGTCAGGATGACGCGGTTGGCTGCCATCGCGAGATCGAGATCCATGAACGGCAGGCCATCGATCTGCGCGTTTCCGAACTCATCGCAGCGTTGCACGTGGATGAGAGCGACATCCGGATTGACCGCCGGCACCAGCAACAGCTTGTCACGCGTGTACGGGCAGATCATCTCGATGGTTTCCGGCCGTTGCCGGACGACATCAGAGCCCAACATCGATCGGATCGGCAGAAAGGGTAGTCCCATCGCGCCGGCGCGAAAGCGCATGCCGATGGCCATGTGGCTCCACTCGTCGTAGATTGCGGCGCCGGCTTCCACGTGGTGGCGCATTACCTTCGACACGCCCCAGAGGATTCCCTGACTGAACCAGCTCGTGGTGATGCGCTCGCAGATGCCCGAGCCGTAGAGAAGATCGCCGTCACTCGACACGATGCTGCGAACGCAGGAGAGGCGGGACTTGCGCGCCCGAATGAGCGCCCAGATCATGCCCATCGGCGTACGTGACATGGTGCTGCCGCCGATCCCAACGGTGTCGCCGTCCTGGACGAATGCCGTCGCCTCTTCGAGCGACATGACTTTTCGGCGGAGGCTGCGGTCCCGGCTCGCGAGCGTTTTTCGCAGCTGCGCATACGGTGTCACCAGACTCTCGGTCCGGCTGTCGCCTTCGCGCTCAGCGCTTCGGCGCCCAGGAAAGCCGGACACTACGTTGGCGCCGGACGCCACGTTGCTAGGAGACGCGACGTCCGGCGACATGTCCCACCTCCTCGTTGAATTCGTCAATCAGACGGTCCCACTCAGGGATCGTCTCGACGAGCCCCTGCCAGAAGCGCTGATCCTTGCGGCGGTCGAAGTCCTCCAGGCTCACGTTCTGCTGTTCGACCCACGTGTAGTAGCCCAGATTGAAGATGCGGGTACGCTCGCCGTGTGACAGTTCGAGAACGTGATCGTCGGCGATGGCATCGAGATAGCGGCCTGTGACTTCGCCGGCATTGATCTCGTCGAATCCATCTGGGTAGCGGCGTTCCTCATAGGAGCGCCGCCCGGTCGCGTACATCGCCGCGCCGTCAGTCGCGACCGTCATGACAACGTCATCGGGTCCCAACTCGAGATACCTTGCGAGCTTGATGGACGCAACGATGTTGGCGAGACCTGAGACGCCGACGTCGTCGAACTGGCGCACGAGATTCGGATCGATCCGCCGCCGTACCGTCAGGTACCTCCGGCCGACGTCACTGTTGAAGAGGTGATTGAGCGCATCGCTCGTCCGGTCGGACACTCCGACGACAACGTCCGTATTCATCACGTTGTGAATCAGCGGGATGTGCTTGTCGCCGATGCCCTGGATGTTGTGCTCGCCGTACCCGTTGCGCAGCATCGTCGGGCACTCGAGCGCCTCGACAGCCACGGTGCGCGATCGGTGCATTGTCTTGAGGTAGTCGCCAGCCGCTATCGTGCCGGCTGAACCCGTGGCTGAAACAAAGGCGGCGAGGCGATAACCGCGATGTGCCGTCTTCAGGTGAGAGAACACGCGGTCGAAGGCATGTCCGGTGCAACGATAGTGAATGAGGTAATTGGCGAACTCCGAGAACTGATTGAGGATGACATTGTCCGGATCCTGCGCCAGCTCCGCGCATCGATCGTAGATTTCCTTGACGTTGCTCTCGGTGCCCGGCGTGCGGATGATGTCAGCCGGGTCGGCGACCCATTTGCTCAGCCAGTCGAAACGTTCGCGGCTCATGCCGGCAGGGAGCACGGCCACGCCGCGGCATCCGAGGATCCGCGAGATGGCGACGCCCCCGCGACAGTAGTTGCCAGTCGAGGGCCATACGGCGCGGTCGCTGCCGGGATCGAATTGTCCGGTGACGAGCCGCGGGACGAGGCACGCGTATGCCGCAAGCACCTTGTGCGCGGCAATCATCGGAAAGTGACGGCCGATGAGAACGACGATCGGTGCGTCAACGCCGGTCAGTTCCCGGGGCAGGACGAGATGCGCAGGGATCTCGCTGCGTCGAGTGCGGCTGGTATCGTTGAACCAGTGCACCCTCCAGAGGTTCGCGGGATCCGGCGCATCGGGATCGATCGCTGACAAGTGCGAACACCCACCAGGTCCGGGCTCGGCGAGCTCACTCCAGGTCGGCAGCTGACCTTTGACCTGTTGCAGCCGTGTGATGGCTGCACGTCTGCGCGATGGATCGACAACGATGGGTCGCACGTCGGTCGGTCTCGTGTGCCGCTATGTCGTTGCGGGGGGACGTGCTGCCGGCGCCATCTCGCGTTCCCGCAGGCTATGCAGCTTTCGTTTTACGGCCTGCAGCGCCGCCAGATTGGTTGTGACGATCGGGACGTCGTACGCGATCTTGAGCAACGACAAGGCGCTCATCGCGTGATAGTCGGTGGAGGCGATAAAGAGGACGTCGCCCTGGACACGCGTGCCGACTCGCGACTGCACGAACGAGTAGATCGATTCCGGAGTCACGGTGGCGGCATCGGCGGCCGCCAGTCCCATTCCGTACATCGCTGACACGGCGATGCCGTCCGATTCGAGTCCCGCCTTGATGCGCCGGTTCACATCGTCGGTGTATGGCGTGACGACGACGACACGCGTCGCCCGCGCATCCAGCAGCGCCTGGGTCACCGACTCGACGACGCTCACCGGTTCGGCGCCGGTCAGCTCGCCGACGCGCTCGCAGATCTCGCGGTCGTAATCTTTGCCACGCAGCAGGGAGGCACTCGTCGACCCGAAGACGACGATGTGTGGCAACACCGTACGAACCATCCTCGCCGCCGGCAGCGTGAACTGATCGAGCATCTGCTCCTCGCTCGCCGTGCTCATGTCCGGCATGTACATCCGCGCGGTGTGCAGAGTCGTGTCGTGCGGCAGGCTGCGATAGAAGTCGACCTCCATGACCGCGTTTGGAGAGGGAATCAGCAGACCCACTCGCCAGGTCATGTAGAAGTCGACCTCGTTGAACGAGTTCGGTGGCGGAATCATCACACCGGCTTCCCAACTCATGCGGGCTCGCATCGTGTCGGCCACAACTGTGAGGTCACCCGACGGTCGGAGGCCCAGCCTGCAGCGCCTCCTGCTCGTGGAGCAGATCGAAAATCCGTTCCGGTGTCGCCGGCGTGCTCGTCACGCGAACCCCAACGGCGTCGTAGATTGCGTTCAGGATCGCTGGCGTCGTCGGGATCGTGGCCGGCTCGGACACGCCTTTTGCGCCATAGGGACCGTTCGGGTCGGGTACCTCCACGATGAGGCACTCGATCTCGGGCACATCCAGTGGCGTGGGTACCAGATAGAACGCAAGCGATCCGGTCCGCGCGCGCCCCTGATCGACGACGTGCTGCTCGTAAAGTGCGTAGCCGAGGCCCATGACAGCGCCACCCTGCACCTGGCCTTCAACCCCCATCGGGTTGATCGCGCGGCCGGCGTCGGTCGCCGACACGAGGCGCGTGACCTGCACGAAACCAGTCTCGGTGTCGACCTCGACCTCGGCCAGCTGTGTGGCCCAGCCGAATGTCTGATAGGCATCGCCTTGAGACGTCGTCGGATCGACGTCCTTCGTCGTGATGTCCTGCCAGCCCCAGCCGATGCACCGTTTCCCCTGCTTGTGCATCTCGTCGACGACCTCCACGACGCTGACGTGACGCTCGGGGGTCATTCGCGAACGAACGTTCCCGTCGACCAATTCGAGATCGCCGGGCGCGACACCTGTCATTCGTCCGGCCATCTCGAACAGGCGAGCCCTGACATCGAGGCTGGCGTTTCGCACCGCCTGGCCCTGGACGAACGTTGCGCGACTGCCAGATGTAGGGCCGGAGTCGGGAGTGCTCCCCGTGTCGGCGTCCACGACGCGAATAGCGCCGATCGGCATGCCGAGCTCGGTGCCGACAATCTGCGCGAGGAGCGTCTGGATGCCCTGGCCGAGATCGCACACGCCGGTGAAGAGCGTCGCCGTGCCGTCTTCGGCGACTTCGACGTGGGCGGCGCCGATGTCCGGTCGATTGAAGCCGTAGCCGATGCCGTAGAACATCGATCCAACGCCGAATCCGCGCTTCTTCATCGGGACCACTCCAGTCCGTGTTGTGTCATGTAGTCGCGGATACGCGTGAGCGTGGCGCCAATGCCGGTGCCTTCGTTGACGACCTGTCCAGTAGCGGTTGTCAGACCAGGCTTGAGGCAGTTGATCAACCGGAGTTCGACGGGCGATATACCCAGGCCACGCGCGAGCATGTCCATCTGCGATTCGTGCGCGACGGCGATCTGCAGAACGCCGAAGCCGCGCATCGCACCGCCGATCAGGTTGTTGGTTGTGACCGTGTAGGTGTCGACCTTCACGTTGGGCACGTAGTACGGCCCGGTGGCGTGGATGCCGGCCTTCTTGATCACATACATCCCGAGCGAAAGATACGGGCCGCTATCGCCGTAGATGCTGGCTTCAACGGCGGTCAGGCGCCCGTCCGCTCGCGCGCCCGACTTGTAGTGAATGGTGAACGGGTGACGCTTGGTCAACGCGAAGAGCGACTCTTCACGTGTGTAAACCAGACGCACAGGCCGGCCGGTCTTGAGCGCGAGGAGTCCGGCGTGAATCTCCGTCGTGATGTCGTCTTTCCTGCCGAACCCGCCGCCGACGGGTGCCATCACGACGCGGACCTTGTTCATCGGCAGCCCGACGTTCGGCGCGATCTGCCGTCGGTCGCGGAAGGGATACTGCGTCGCGGTGAGGATGTTCAGCACGCCCATGCTGTCGACGTAGGCGAGCCCGGCTTCCGGCTCCATCGGCAGATGGTCCATCGACTGCGTGCGATAGGTGTGTTCGACGATCAGGTCGGCCTGGGCAAAGCCTTCTTCCACGTTCCCCTTGCGAACCGTCGTGTGCTGGAAGAGGTTGTCCGCGTCGTTGACGCGCGGCGCATGCGGCGCGAGCGCGTCCTCGACGGTGAATACCCCCGGCAGCGGCTCGTACTCGACGACGATCTTCTCGACCGCCTCGCGCGCGACCTCTTCGGTGTCGGCGGCAACGATCGCGACAGCGTCGGCGAAGCTACGGACTTTGTCCTGAGCGAGCACGCGCTGATCGAGCACGGCAACGCCGTAGCGATTGGGTCCAGGCACGTCTTCGTGCGTGAGCACTGCGTGAACGCCCGGGAGCGCACGCGCCGCGGTAGTGTCGATCGAACGGATGTTCGCATGTGCGTGAGCGCTCCACAGGATGCGCGCGTGAAGCATCCCGGGCATCGTCATGTCGCCGGCATAGAGCACCTTGCCGGTGACTTTCTCCCACGCATCGAGGCGCGGCGGCGAGGTGCCGATCAGGCCTGGTTCGGTCTTGGTGTCGACGGTAATCATGGCGTTCTCCGCGCCGGCGCGGGAACATCCGCCGCACGCATCGTCTCGGCCGCCGAGCGGACGGCAGCGGTGATCTTGTTGTAGCCGGTGCACCGGCAGATGTTGCCGGCGAGATAGAACTTGATCTCTTCGTCCGTCGGGTCCGGCTGCTCGCGCAGTAGCGCGCACGAGCTGACGATCATCCCCGGCGTGCAGTAGCCGCACTGGACGCCGCCGAGCTCGACAAACGCGCGTTGCAGCGGGTGCGGCCCTTCGGATCCAGCGACACCTTCGATCGTGACGATCGACTTGCCCACAGCATCGCCAACGAGGACGAGACAGGAGTTCACCGGCACTCCATCGAGGAGCACGGTGCACGACGCGCACTCGCCCTCGTCACATCCCTTCTTGCTCCCGGTCAGGCCGAGTTTCTCTCGCAGCGTGTCGAGCAGCGACTGATGAGGCTCAGTCGTCACGAAGGACGTCTTGCCGTTGACGGTGAGAAGGTACTGCCGCGTCATCGCGCACCTGCGATCGCGGCACGTGCCGCGGCCTGTTGAACCACTCGCATCGTCAGCGTCCGTACGATCGCGCGCCGATACGCGGCGGTTCCTCTGATGTCGGAGATTGGTTTCGTTACTGTTGCGGCCAGTTCGCCGCTGGTATCCGCGATCGCCGGGGTGATGCGCTCGCCGCGAAGGGCGTTCTCAGCGGCAGTGGCGCGCAGCGGAATGGGTGACACGGCTCCGAGAGCGATGCGGCAATCAGAGCAGCGGCCCTCTGCGTCGAGCGTGACCGATGCCGCCACGCTCGCAATGCCGATGTCCATCGCCGCGCGCGGGCTGAAACGCGAGAAGGCGTTGCCGCTCCGCGTTTGTGGTGCTGGCACGCGGACAGCCGTGAAGATTTCTCCGGGAGTCAGTACCGTACGGCCCGGACCCGAGATGCACTCTTCGATCGGCACGACGCGCGTTCCCGCGGCAGAGGCGATCTCAATCGTCGCGCCGAGCGCAGCCAGTGGCGGCACGCTGTCGGCCGACGGTGATGCGTTGCCGATGTTGCCACCGACGGTGGCAAGGTTCCGGAGCTGGACACCGGCAACGACACGCGCGGCTTCGACCAGTGCGTGATAGTGCTGGCGCACGTACTCGTTCTGCTCGATGGTGCGGAACGTCGTGAGCGCGCCCATCGTGAGCCCGCACCGTGCATCCCACGTCAGGCCGGTCAGGCCGGGAACGAACTTGATGTTGACGACGGAGCGGTATTTCCGGACGCCGCGCCGGATACGAAGCAGGAGATCCGTGCCGCCGGCGAGGGCTGCGCTGGCGTCTCCCTCGTTGGCGAGAAGGCCAAGCGCTTCAGGCAAGGTCGCGGGTTCGAAGACGGCAAAGACCACGTGAGCCACCCCAACAGCCGTGTAGTTTATGTTTCACATACAGGAACATATATCCTGTATGTGAAACGAATCGTGGCACACAGATCTGGGGTCGTCAAGACCTCCGGACGTACAGAATTTGTCCGATTCAGGCCGAAAGCGAACGGGATTGTCGCTATTGTGCGGCGTTCAGCGCGTCGACCGTCTCGCGCGGCGCCATGCGCGACGGCTGGTGTCCGAGCTCGGCGGCAATGCGGCGCGCACCCTCACGAACGATGCCCGTGTAGTGATCGATCGTGGCTGTGTTCACGCGCGTCAGCGGGCCGGAGATGGTGAGGCTGGCGATCACGCGATCGCGCGAGTCTCGAATCGGAAACGACACGCCCGCGACGCCTTCGTCAGTTTCCTCGAAGGACACGGCGTATCCCTTCCGGCGAATCTCAGCGAGCTGCGCACGGATCTGAGAGGCATCGGTCGTCGTGTGAGAGGCCAGCGGACGCAGACGTTTCTTGAGGACGGAATCGATCGATTCCTTGTCCAGATAGGCGAGCAAAACCTTCGAGGAGCAGCCGGCATAGAGCGGCGCCGTCGAGCCGACGTCGAGAATCAATCGAAGACCGCGGCGCTGCTGCACGCGCTCGATGCAGACGACGCGGTCGCCTTCTGGGCTGACGACCTGGAGCAGCACGGTCTCGCCGCTCGTCGCGCTGAGCTGTTCCATGATTGGCAGCGCCACACGCCGCAACTCCATGCCCGCCTGCGCGCGGCGTCCCAGCTCGATGCCGGCCAGCCCCAGCCGGAATCGCTTGGTCTCCGCATTCTGTGTGACGAAGGCATGCTGCTCCAGCACGCGCAGGATGCGGTGGACCGTGCTCTTCGACATCCCGACTTCGCGCGACACCGCGCTGACGCCCCATTCCGGCTGTTCCGGAGTGAAGAGCATCAAAACGCGGAGGGCCTTGTCGAGAATCTTGACTTGAGGTTCGGGCACGGTGCTCTGAGAGAGTGTGGCACACCGGAGGCGCAGAGTTGAATCGCGGCAGATTTCCTGGGCAGGCCGTAGTCGAGAATGCGTGAAGCGTTTACACTTGGCCGGCGAACTGTTTCATCCAAATGAAGCCTGGACTGACGAGTCTGTTTCTGGTGCTGCTGGCTGGCGAAGCCATCTGTTCTGCGCAGAATTGGCCACAGTTCCGCGGCGAACACGGTGGCGTTGCCAGCGACCATCCCTCATTGCCCGACACGTGGAGCGAGACGCAGAACGTCGCGTGGAAGATTGAGATTCCCGGGCGCGGCTGGAGCTCCCCTGTCGTCTGGGGTGAGCACGTACTCGTCACGACCGCGGTGAATAGCCGGCAGCCGAAGCAGCCCTTGCTCAGGCCTGAGGCCTATCGCGGCGCGAGTATGGGCGGAACGATGTCCCGCAGGGATCTCGTGACCGATACTGACGTGTTCCGTTGGATCCTCTACGACGTGGATGTCACGACCGGCCGCGTCCGCTGGGAGCGTGTGATTCACGAGGCTGTCCCAACGCGGCCTGTCCACATGAAGAACTCGTACGCGTCGGAGACCCCGGTCACTGACGGTCAGCGCGTGTATGTCTATCTTGGGTATGTCGGACTCTTCGCCTACGAGATGAACGGAACGCTCGCCTGGGCGAAACCGATGGACGCGAAGAGCACCGGCAACGAGGGCTACTTCTATGGCGGCGGTGCCTCTCCGGCGCTGCATGACGGCCGGATCTTCATCGTGAATGACAACGAAGAGGGATCGTTTGCTGCAGCGTTCGATGCGCGCACAGGCGACGAGCTGTGGCGCGTCGCGCGCGACGAGGAATCGAACTGGTCGACACCGTATGTGTGGCAAAACGAGCTGCGAACGGAGGTGGTCACGGTCGGCTCGCGCAAAGTCCGGTCGTACGACATGAACGGCCGGCTCCTGTGGGAACTTGGCGTTGGCACGACGCTCCACACGCCGACGCCGTTTGCGCATAACGGGCTTCTCTATGTGAGTTCGGGCTACTACAGCGATCCACGGCGGCCGGTATTTGCTATCCGGCCCGGCGCGTCGGGAGACATCTCGTTGACGAACCACGAGACCCGGAATGCTTTCGTCGTGTGGTCGCAGCCCACCGCGTCCGCCACATACCCGTCCGCGATCGTTGTCGGCGATCAGTTTTACACGCTGCTTGATCGCGGCTTCCTGACGGCCCACGATGCCAGAACGGGAAAGGAGATCTACGGGCGACAGCGCCTGGCGCCGGACGCTGGCACGTTCACGGCTTCGCCCTGGTCGTACAACGGCAAGATCTTCGCCCTGAGTGAGGACGGCGACACATTCGTGATTCAGGCAGGACCGCAGTACAAGCTGCTGGGCAGAAACAGCCTGAACGAGATGTCGCTCGCCTCGCCGGCCGTCGCGGGCGATAGCGTATTCATTCGCACAGCGACGAGGCTCTATCGAATCGCCAAGCCAACGCCCTGAAGTTGTCGTGAACGGCACGCAACGGGACGCTGACCGCCCCGATATCTCGGTTGTCATTCCGACACGCAACCGGCGCCGGTTGCTGGCGCTTGCGCTCGCAAGCGTGCTCGATCAACGAGGCGTGCGGCTGGAGGTGATTGTCGTCGACGAGGCGTCAACGGATGACACCGTCGAGATGGTCCGTTCGATCGCCGATCCGCGCGTGCGCCTTGTTCGGCATGCAGTCCCACTCGGAAAGAGTGCCGCCAGAAACCGCGGGATCGCCGAGTCGGCCGGAGACTGGATAGCTTTTCTCGACGATGACGATCTCTGGGCGCCGGACAAACTGCGGCTGCAGCTCCAGGCTCTACGAGCAGAGCGACGAGCCTGGGCCTACACAGGCGCGGTGAACATCACGGACGATCATCGCATTCTCGGTGGCGCGCCGCCTCGAGCACCGGAGGAGATAGCGCGCTCGCTCCCTCGGGTCAATGGCGTTCCCGGCGGCTGTTCGACCGTCCTGGTCAGAAAGGAAACGTTGCCGCGGGATGGCTTTGACAGACGATATCGGCTCTGTGAAGACTGGGACCTCTGGATTCGACTGGCGCGCACGGGTCTTCCTGCCTGTGTCCCGCACCCGCTCGTTGGTTACCGCGTCCACGGCGGAAATTCGTCCATGGACACGGCGAGGTTTCTCGCGGAGCTCGACATGATCGAGAAACAGTACGGCGGGCCGGTCGACCGCGTCGTGTTCTATCGCCATCTGGCACGGGTCTGCCTCAGGATGAACCGTCAGTGGCCTGCGTTCGGCTTCTACCTTCGGGCGGCGGCCCGCGATCCGGGTTGTTATTTGATCCGCGGGTTTGTCTCCGACGCAGCGGGAGTGTTTCGGTCGTTTGCGGATCGGTTTCGGCAACGACTCGGCTGGCCGCGTCGCTCCTCGTCTGAAACGCTTACGCACCCGGACACACTGTGGAAGGAGGAGGCCCGAGTCTGGTTGGAGCAGTTCGTCCATCGTCATCCTCTCTGACGGCGCTCGGGTCTATCGTCAGGGAACAGGAACTGCCGAAGCTTCGCACCGATGACTTCCAGCGAGAACTCCTTCTCCATGCGCTGTCTGGCGACGTGACCAAGCTGCCGCGCCAGTTCTGGCGCGTCCAGCAAGCGCACGAGGGCGTCCGCCAGCGCCGCGGAATCCTCGCAAGGGACAACAATCCCGCCGTCCGCTTCGCCGCGAGCGAGGACATCTGCAACGCCTGGCACGTCGGAGCCGACGACAGGCAGCCCACACGCCATTGCTTCCAGAAGTGCCACCGCGAATCCTTCCCGTCGAGAAGGGATGGCGTACACGTCTGCTGCCAGGAGATACGACCACAGTTCCCGGCGTTCGAACACGTACCGGTCGATCCACACCACCTTGTCGGTCGAATCGACGCGGCGTCGAATGACGTCGCGGTCGCGGCCGTCTCCGACCAGCAGGAGCCGAATGTCCGCGTCTGGCCGTCGTGAACAAATACGACTCCAGGCATCGAGCAGCGTATCGAGGCCTTTTTTCGAGATCTGAACGCGGCCGTGCCACGCAACGACACGTGTATCGCGCCCTATCCCGAGCCTGGCCCTGACGACCTGCCTATCGGATGGGTCCCGCGCCGCGACGTCCACGGGATTCGGAATGGGTCCGATTCTTTCGGACGGAACACCATACTCAGTCTGCACGCGGACGATCTCGGCCTCGGACGGAATGATCAGGCCAGCACATCGCCGCACAGTCGCGCGGCGCAACGCCCGCTCGATCGGCGTTCTCGTCTGATTGCTTCCTTGGTAGGTAGCAAACACCGGAACTCCCAACATGCGTCCGAAGAGCACGCACATATCGAATCGAGGGTGCTCGTACTCCTGGCACATGATTGCGTCGCATCGCTCCTGGCGCAGGATGCGCGCGACGGCGCGTAGAGGAGTAGCTGCGTACGAGGCGACGCCAACGAGCGCCTCCGATTCGGGAAAGAACCGACGCTGCGCGTTCCGGAGTCTCCTGTGCAGCCGAGGTGACGGGAGGATCCACACTGTCGCCCCGGTATCGGCGTGCGTGAGTCGCACAGGAGAGTCCACTTTCGCCGACATGTACACCAGCAGCGTGCGAACGCCTGACAGGCGCAGCGCCCTCACGTAGTTGAACAGCCAGCCGCCGGTGAACTCATCACGAAAGGTGTCGAGAGATACACCGATCTTGTCGAAAAAATCCTCAAATCGATCGCTGCCGGGAAGCAGAACGATCGTCCGCGGGGGCCGCGTGATCCCGTCGTCCGCTCGGCTCATTGAGGCCGCAGGAGGAAGTCGGTCATCGTGGACTTGCGCCGCCCGCGACCAGCCTGAGATCGCTCCAACCGACGCAGGATTCTGACGTGCCGGCTGAAAACGACGGCAACAATTGGATCGTGACGATTTGGTCTCGAAATTCGTCTACGTCGACGCTCGCGACCTGCTGTGACTGATCCGGCGAAATGCTGAAGATCTGGGAGAGCATTCGCGCTGGACCACGACGGGAATCGAGGTCGAAGACTTTGACGGTGTACTCCGAGCGAGCACAGGCAGCCTGTGGGTTCTTGACGACGTTCCACCGTAACGATCGCACCGTATCGGGCACGTAGACATATTGGAATTCGATCGGTTTGTCGCCCCGGGTCGTGACGATGTCACTGCGGCCGGACGGCAACTCCCATTGAACCCTGTCGATCGAGAATAAATCAGCACCGCGCCGGTTCGTTGCGGTGACGTAGTTCTCTCCGACTGTCCGCTGCGGCGCTTCTCCGTCCCGGGCTTGATAGACCACGGCTTCACGGCCTTCAGGTAAAGCCACTCTCCCGATGACGCCAAATGGTAAGCGCTGATCATCCAGCACTCTCTCAAGTACGGGCTCGCGATACTCGGACTCCAGTCTGATCGGTCCCTGGACGACCACGATGAAGTCCCACCAGCTGCGATGCAAGCTGCGGTCCCCGAGGTCGCTATATGTGAGCGACTGGTGTTGGTCGAGCAGCGACTGATAGTTCAACGTCGGGCCATCCAAGAAGGGAACATGCCCGACCACTCGAACCCTTGGCGCGCGATCCCGAATGTGCCGGCTGTGCGTAGCCACGAGGCGCACGATGTCCGCGACCGGCCACGCAGTCGAGTCTGCTGGTCGAACAAACAACGATTCACGGTTCGCCGGCAGCAGCAGAATCGGGCCGAGTCGGACATCCTTCGACGGGGCAGGCCAGCCGTTGAATGACAGTACGAGGAACTGATAAACGGGAAACGCGAAAACGGCAGCGACGACGAGCATGCTGCTCTTGGACGAAATCTTTGCAACGCTGTGCTCGAGGAGAGCCCCGATCAAGATGCCCAGAGCGATGAAGGCTGGGAACAGATGTCGAGGTTCTTTCAAGTACTGAAACGTGAAGAACACGAGAGGCGGGAGCCCACACGCGGCGAGAAACCATGTCTCGGCGAGCGGCAGCCTGCGTTCCCGTCGAACTAACTGCGTCATTACGAGACCGGCGAACACGAGAGCGAAATATCCTGAGATTCCGAAGTTGATCAGCGTGAGCCAGTAGTTGAGGACTGTGGCCGGGGAAAAAACGGGTCCGAGCGAAAACTGCTCGATCGACGGTTCGGGACTTGAGTTGTAGACAACGAAATCCCACAACGAGCCAAGCCGCAAGAAATAAAATGGCCCTGCGACGACGAGACCAGCCGCAGCTATCCAGAGGAGTATTCTGAGATACGACTGACGCTGAGCGTCCTTCGCCTCCGCCAGGCTACGTACGAGCACATAGCAGAGTGGGCCTGCCACGAACACTGGCGCTGATATCTTCCACAGCATCGCCCACCCGATGAATGTCCCGGCCAATGCCGCGTGCCACGCGCGCCACGAGCTTGCCTTGGTGCTTCGCAACAGATGGTAGTGTGTTGCAACCACCGCGACTGCGAGACCGAACTCCGCCATCACCAGGCGCCAGAGTCCATACGTCAAAGGAAAACAGCAGATCACGGCGACAGCGAACATCGCCGCACGCTCGCTCCCAGTAATATCTCTCGCGAGCAGGAACACGTAGACACAAAACGCTGGTATCAGAATCGTGTATGCGTAGAGCGCGGGCCTCGTTCCCGGGCCGACCAGGGCATACGCCGCGATCGGGAAGAGTTTGGGCATCGGCGGGTGCACACCTCGTGCAGGTCTGCTCGACATCCGTAGAAACTCGATCAGGTCGCCGCGCTCGAGTGCGTGGTATGTCGCAACGCTCTCTGCAAGGTACTCAGCGTCATCCCAACTCCGGGGGGGCGCGTTGTTCCGCTGAATCCAGATCGCGTTGCCAACACAAGCGACCAGAATTAAGACGACCAGCCCACGCGACTCATTCCATGCCACGGCTGCCTACACCTTCGCCAGCAACCAGCCGATCGATCCACTCCTGGCCCTCACGTCTCCACGCTCGATGCTCCTCTGACAACTCCGCCGGACCGTGGACAATTGGCCAGCGCACGCGCAGGCGATGCTCGAGGAAGTCGCGCGCGAGCGCGGCGATGTCTGCCGCAAGCACGGCTGTGGAGTAATCGCTCCGCCGCTGCCGCCATCCCCGGACGAACAGCTGCAGCGCGCTGCGATGGTTCTTGACCCTGAGCGCCCACCATCCGAGGTACCGAAACAGGATTGCCGGGCTCGCTGCCGGGTTGCGCTCGGACAGAATGCGAAACTCGGCCTCGACGCGAAACGTGTCGAGCGACATCTGCTGGCCGTGCACCCGGTAGGCGACCAGGGGCTGCGGCACGCAGGCCGGCATGCCGGCGTGTGACAGGCGTAGCCAGAGATCCCAGTCGGCCAATGGCTGGAGTCGCTCGTCGAACATGCCGGCGATGGCCAGGCCCTTCCTCGACACCATGACTCCCGAACATCCACCAGGCACGACGTTGTGGCGTGGGAGCTCTTCGACGAGTGCGCGCGGACATAGTGGCGGCGCCCCTCCGGTCACGACATGGTGCATGTTGATGTTGATATGCCCCACGTACGCCCACAACGCGCCGCTCGCACGCGCCGCCTCCAGTTGCAGCGCCAGTTTGTCCGGCGCCCACAGATCATCGTCGTCGAGAAACGCGATCCAGTCGGCATGGGCCTCGGCAGCGCCGCGATTACGCGCGGTGCTGACGCCGCGCGGAGTGTCGTGCCGGATGACACGGACACGCGGGTCCCCAATCGACGCCAGCAACGCGGGAGTCTCGTCGGTCGATGCCTCGTCGACGATGACCACTTCGAGATCGACGTCTCGCTGGCACAGCACGCTGCGGAGCGTCAATGCGAGAAGGCTGCTCCGGTTCCGCGTGGGAATGACGATGGATACGTCCACTCGCGTGTCCCAAGTATCTCACCCGCGAAACGGCAGCCTTGGCGGGTGATGCAGCGCTGGAGCTTCTTCGAAAATCGCTATAATCCCGGCGACCGATTTCCAAGCCCGTGCTCAACCCAGGCTCCCATCTCGGCCGGTACGAGGTCGTTGCTCTCCTCGGCGCAGGCGGGATGGGCGAAGTGTATCGCGCGCGTGACACGCGTTTAAACCGCGACGTTGCGCTCAAAATCCTGCCCGCGGCATTTGCCGATCCAGATCGACGTCAGCGATTCGAGCGCGAAGCGAGCGCGATCGCATCCCTCAACCATCCTCATATCTGTCAGCTCTACGATGCTGACCACGATGCGGGTGTGGAATTTCTGGTGCTCGAGCTGTTGGAGGGCGAGACGCTCGATCATCGTCTCGAAAAGGGCCCTCTTCCCGTCGAGATCGCTATTCAGTACGCGATCGAGATCGCTGACGGCTTGAGTGCAGCACATCGCCGAGGCATGGTGCATCGCGATCTGAAGCCTGGCAACGTCATGTTGACGAAGCACGGCGCGAAATTGCTCGACTTCGGCCTTGCGACCGCCGGCCTCGCACCGGGCGCTGATCCGGCCGATGTCACAACCGTGATGCGACAGACGCAGGCAGGCGCTGTCCTCGGCACGCTTGCGTACATGGCCCCAGAGCAGCTGCAGGGTCAGCGCGCGGATGCCCGCAGCGACATCTTCTCCTTGGGCCTGACTCTTTACGAGATGCTCAAGGGCCGTCGCTCACCGACAGCCATCGGTCAGCCGCCTGTCATGCAGGGCGTGTCACAACCACTCGCCCATATCCTCGAACGGTGCCTCGCGCCGGACCGCGACCAACGCTGGCAGACCGCAGACGATGTCAAACACGAACTCACGTGGGCGGCTACCGTCAAATCGATGGAGCCTGCTTCCTCCGGAGACAGGCGAACATCGCCGCTCTGGGCCCTCGTGGCAGTAGCGGTGGTCGCGGCGGTTGCGGGCATCGGCTGGATGTTTGCCGGTGGTCGATCGGCGACCCCGACACGTACGCTGCAACTCAACGTGAACCCTCCCGCTGGCGGCGAATTTCGCCCAGATGCGGGTATCGCGATGTCGCCTGACGGTTCCACGCTCGCGTTCGTTGCACGCGTGGGCGACTCTAATCGACTATGGGTGCGACGGTTGGAGTCGGCCGAGAATCGAGAGCTCGCGGGCACCGACGGGGCGGCCTTTCCCTTCTGGTCTCCCGACAGCCAGTCCATCGCCTTCTTCGCCTCGGGCAAACTCAAACGCACCGAGTTGGCCGGCGGCACGCCTGTCGTGCTGTGCGACGTGACCAGGGGTCGTGGCGGCACCTGGAATAAGGAAGGGACGATTGTCTTCAACGGTTACAACGACGGACCGCTGCTGCGCGTGTCCGCCTCGGGCGGAACGCCCGTGCCGTTGACCACGCTCGACGCGACACGCGGCGAGAATTCTCATCGTTGGCCCGAGTTCCTGCCGGACGGTCGACGCCTTCTCTACTTCGCGCGATCAGCCGACCCGCAGCAGGCCGGCATGTTCTTGACCTCGCTCGATCATCCCGAGATCCGGAAGCTTATCCTCCAGACGCGTGAGAGCGCGTCGTACGCCGATACCTCGCAGGCGGCCGGACACCTTCTCTGGACGCGAGGAGACGATTTGCTGGCGCAGGCATTCGACGCACGGTCAGAAACGTTGGAGGGCAAAGTCAGTGTCGTGGTACACGGCCCGTTCGCCGGTCTTGGTGGTTCAGAACGGCGATTGTTCTCGGCGGCGACCGATGGAACGCTCGCGGTGCAGCGCGCCGAGGCGCAGACAACGCAACTCACATGGTACGGGCGGGACGGCAGAATTACAGGAACGGCCGGCGCTCCCGAATCGTACGTCATGGAAGCCGGCGGGTACGAGATGGCCATCTCACCGGCCGAAACGCACGTGGCGCTGATTCGTCGCGATGGGAACGCTGCCAACGTGTGGGTGATGGATCTCGCGCGCGGCATCACGGTCACCCGCCTGAACGGCACCGCGCATCCGCTGTGGTCGCCTGACGAGCAGCGCGTCGCCTATGTTCGCGGAGCGCCGCCGAACATCTATATCGACAGCCTCAACGGTGGTCACGAAGAGCGCGTCACCAACACCAGGCACACCCAACAGCTCTGGGACTGGTCGCCGGACGGAACATTCTTGCTATATACCGAGCTGCTGAACGAAGTGAGCGCGGCTGGTCAGCCGCACTTCTGGGTGGTGTCGTTGACTGGTGACCGTAAACCGGTCGCCTTCGCGCCGGAAGAGTCTGCGGCGCGCGAGGGTCGCTTCTCGCCTGACGGCAAATGGATCGCCTACACATCTGAAGAAACGCCGGGCCGCGCCGAGATCTACCTGCGACGATTTCCATCTGACGGTCGGAAGTGGCGTGTCTCGGACAAAGGTGGCAGCCTCCCGAGATGGCGTCACGATCAACGTGAACTGATGTACGTGGCCCCCAATGGGACTTTGACTGTCGTGTCGATCGTCACGACTGAGCGTGACGTCCAACTGAGTACACCGACACCGTTGTGGACCCTTCCTGGCACGTTCGACGTGGCGCGCGATGGAAAACAGTTCCTCGTCTTACGGCCGGTCGCGGAGCGCGAGGCGTCCCCGATGGTTGTCGTCACCAATTGGCCTGCCATCGTCGGTCAATAGCGCCGCGCTGGGCGGGAGCGATTTGTGACGAGAGGAGGAAGGTGTGAAACTTCAACGCAGACGGTTTATAGCTGCCACGGCTTCCGCGCTCGGCACGTCCGTTGTGGTTCCCTCCCGTCGAGCCGCCGCGCAGACCGGGTCACGTGGGGCAGTGCTACCTCCGGCGCTTCCACCCGATGCCGGTCTTTTCGGCGGCTTCGAAGCGAGATGGGTTCGCACGCGCGGCGCCGACATCTTTCTCAGGCACGGTGGTGATGGGCCGCCACTCCTGCTGCTGCACGGCAACCCGCTCACCCATGCCTCGTGGCACCAGATTGCAGGTCCGCTGGCCAAACGCTTTCACGTGGTTGCGGCCGACCTTCGAGGCTACGGCGACAGCATCGGTCCAACCGACGCTGGAACCAACCACGTGAACTACTCCTTCCGCGTCATGGCGCAGGATCAGGTCGAGGTCATGACGGCGTTGGGCCATGACCGGTTCTTTCTGGCCGGTCACGACCGCGGAGCGCGAACGGCGCATCGAATGACACTCGACCATCCCGAACGGGTCCGCAAGGTCGCGCTGCTGGATATTGTCCCAACACGGTACGTATGGGCACATACCTCGCGCGAGTGGGCGCTGGGCGCATGGCACTGGGCGTTCATGGCACAACCCGAGGAGTTATTCGAGCGCATGATCGCGGCGATTCCCGCACGCGAGTTCGTGCTCCGTCACTTAGGCCGCACGGGCAAGCCTGCGTTCTTCGACGATCGCGCGATTGCCGAGTACGTTCGCTGCTTCACTCCGAAGACCATCCATGGCTCGTGCGAAGACTATCGTGCCGCCGCCACTATCGACCTCGAACACGATGAAGCCGATCAGCGGGCTGGACGCAAGGTCGGTCCGCCTATGCTGGCGCTCTGGGGTCGCCGCAGCAACGTGGGCGAGTTATACGGCGACATACTCGCGATTTGGCGCGAGGCCGCAAATAGCGTGACGGGTGGCCCAGTCGAGAGTGGCCACTATCTAGCGGAGGAAGCTCCGCAGGCCGTGCTCGACGCATTCGAGCGCTTCTTCGTGTGAGTCGAGGATCGACTAGCGCGGGGGCTTCCACCTTCGCCGAAGGCTCCGGCGGACAGGAAAGCCCCCGCTCTACGTCGTTGTGGAAACGCTCTGATTCCCACAGGCATCACGGGACAGTCAGTGGAAGAGAACAGCTCTTGGCCACGCCGGGTGCCGGATCGCCGAACACCTTGTTGGTACACGCGGTGCCATTGGTGAACGTCTTGACGACGAACGAACCGTTCGCTCCGTACCGCACGTTCATCCTGCCGGTGAACGCGCACACGCCACCTTCCGGCGCGCAGAACGTCCATTGCATGGGCGGAGGCGTAGGCGCTGTCCTGAGCGCGCACTGTTTCGGCGTGTCCGGGGCCGGATCGCCGAACACCTTGTTGGTACACGCGGTGTCATTGGTCAACGTCTTGACGACGAACGAACCGTTCGCGCCGTAGCGCACCTCCATCCTGCCGCTGAAGGCGCACACGCCGCCTTCCGGCGCGCAGAACGTCCAGTCATCAATGTCCGGTGGAGGAGGAGCCAGCCACAGGGTCGGGCGATTGGTGTTTCCCTCGAGGCTTGTGCCGACGACGTACCCGCCATTGCTGACCAAGTGCCCTTCGCTCACTGAGTAACCGGGGAGCGGCGGAAGTTCAATCATCCCCGTGGTCTCTGTCCACACGAATCCAAGCAGGGTGAACTGATCCTGACTGGAGCCGACCACTTGACCACGGTCGTTCACGGCGGCGGCGGTGCTCATAGGTCCACCGAAGGTGCCAAGGTCGACCATGCCGTCTGTGGCTGTCCAGAGGAAGGCATGCCCATTGGTGTTCAGCGTTCGGCTCCCGCCAACCACCCACTGCTTCTCGTTAACGTCAGCGGCGCCGCTGCTGTCGCCGCCGAGCGTTCCAAGGTTGATCATGCCGTCGGTCGGCGTCCAAAGGAACGCTTGCGCCACACCTAGGCTCGAGCGACGGTATCCCACAACCTCCCCTGTGTCATTCAGCCCGCTTGCCTCCCCTCCGTTTGTGTCCAGCTCACGGAGGCCGTCCGCGGCGGTCCACAGGAGTGCGGTCCACCTTCTACCAAAAGCATCTGCAGCCTGCGGAATGTTGAAGATCGCATCGCCCCTGTTGTTTACCTCACTGGGCTCGTTGTTCGGCCACGGCCCGAGGTCCACCATTCCCCCTTCTGGTGTCCAGGCGAACGCGTGCACCGTGCGGCTCCCGATCACGACTTCACTCCAGCCGAAGACCTGGCCTGCCTCGTTCACCTTGAGCGCACCACTCTGGGCGCCTCCGAGTGTGCCCAGCTCTATCATCTCGTTAGTGGCAGACCAGATGGCCGCGTGGATATCTGTGCGGGGTGGCACGCACAATCCACAACCGACATCGTCCTCCGCTTCAATTCCACCGACATGCCCAACCACCTGTCCGGCGTTGTTGACATCGAAGGCCCAGCTCCTGTCCCCGGGCGCAAGGTCGAGTGCTCCGGCCGTGGGGGTCCACCGGAATGCGTGCGTGGGGCCGAAAGACGACAGGTGGAACCGTCCGACG
>Ga0207643_10000573_pt1 | contig 23303 bp, 20 predicted proteins | sample KBSMisM62_FD_184313 | JGI IMG/M metagenome (GOLD analysis project Ga0207643, IMG submission 184313) | Miscanthus rhizosphere microbial communities from Kellogg Biological Station, Michigan, USA - KBS Miscanthus M6-2 (SPAdes) (version 2) | ecosystem: Host-associated > Plants > Roots >...
CTCTATTCGCGTCATCTGGAATATTCGGAGCGGACGCGTTCGGAGCTCGAGATCCTGCGCGTCGCAGCCGACGTCCAGCGCCGTTACGGCGTGGAAGCGTTGCCGAACTATGTGATCTCCAAATGCCAGTCGGTGTCGGACCTGCTCGAGGTCGCGCTGCTGCTGAAGGAGGTCGGGCTCGCGAGCGAGAGCGGGCTGGCCGTCAATATCGTGCCGCTCTTCGAAACGATCGACGACCTCGACCGATGCGGCGACACGATGCGCGCAGCGCTCGCGCTGCCGCTTTATCGTGCCTATGTCGCGAGCCGCGCCGACTGGCAGGAGGTCATGCTCGGCTATTCCGACAGCAACAAGGACGGCGGCTACCTGACGTCGAGCTGGGCGATCTATCGCGCCGAGCGCGCGCTGGTCGATGCGACGTCGGCGCACGGCGTGCATTTGCGCCTGTTTCACGGCCGCGGCGGCACGGTCGGCCGCGGCGGCGGGCCGAGCTACGATGCGATCCTCGCCCAGCCGGCGGGAAGTGTCACGGGCGGCCTTCGCGTCACCGAACAGGGCGAGATCATCGCCAGCAAGTATTCGGATCCCGAGCTTGGTCGCCGCAACCTCGAAACGCTCGTCGCCGCCACGCTCGACGCGAGCCTGCAGGACGCCGAGCAGCTCGGCGAATCCGCGGCGCGCTACTTCGCGACGATGGACACGCTGTCCGCGCATGCGCTCGACGCGTATCGCGCGCTCGTGTACGAGACGCCGGAATTTCCGGATTACTTCCGCGCGTCGACGCCGATCTCCGAGATCGCCGAGCTCAAGATCGGCAGCCGCCCTGCGTCGCGCACGGCGTCGTCGCGGATCGAGGACCTGCGCGCGATCCCGTGGGTGTTCAGCTGGGGCCAGTGCCGGCTGATGCTGCCCGGCTGGTACGGCTTTGGATCTGCCGTCGCCGCATTCCTCACGTCCGCGCCGGACGGCATGGGGGTTCTTGCCGACATGCATGCGCGCTGGCCATTCTTCCGCGCAACGATGTCGAACATGGGCATGGTGCTTGCCAAGACCGATCTCGCCATCGCGTCTCGATACGCCGAGCTCGTGCCCGACCAGGCGGTACGCGACGCGATCTTCGGCCGCATCCGCGACGAGCATACCCGCACGGTCGCGCACTTCCTCGCGATCACGAAGCAATCGGCGCTGCTCGACGACAATCCGACGCTTGCGCGAAGCATCCGCAACCGCTTTCCTTACCTCGATCCGCTCAATCACCTCCAGGTCGAGCTCTTGCGTCGCTATCGTGCGGGCGCGACCGATGTGCGGACGCAGCGTGCGATACACCTGACGATCAACGGGTTGGCAGCCGGCCTCCGCAACAGCGGGTAGAACTATCGCGGTCTCGCGCGGGCCGCTGCACCGTCGGGCCGTTCATCCGTTTTGCGACAGGTTCGTGGTCTTGCGCAGGCCACCAATGGCACAATGCCAAGTCAAAATGACGTGCGCCCCGGAGCGCACGCGAAGCCTTTGCACGCCAATCCGATGCGCATCCTCCTCTCCAACGACGACGGCTACTTCGCGCCGGGCCTCGAGCACCTCGCGGCGGCGCTCGCACCCCATGCCGAGTTGACGGTTGTCGCGCCGGAACGCGATCGCAGCGGCGCATCGAATTCGTTGACGCTCGACAGGCCGCTGTCCGTGCGGCGCGCGCCGAACGGCTTCCAGTTCGTCAACGGCACGCCCACCGATTGCGTTCATCTTGCGGTGACCGGATTGCTGGACGAGCTTCCCGACATGGTCATCTCGGGGATCAACCTCGGCGCGAACATGGGTGACGATACGATCTATTCGGGAACGGTCGCGGCGGCCACCGAAGGTTTCCTGCTAGGCGTTCCGTCGGTCGCGATATCGCTTGCGTCGAAGACGGCCGCGCATTTCGAAACGGCGGCTGCCGTAGCACTCGAATTGCTCGAACGCCACCGGCGACAGCCGGCGGGGCCGTGGCTGCTGAACGTCAACGTGCCCGACATCGAGCGCGAGGCCGTGCGCGGCTACCGGATCACGCGGCTGGGCCGCCGGCACAAGGCCGAGGACGTCATCAAGATGCAAAGCCCGCGCGGAGAAACGGTGTACTGGGTCGGCGCCGCAGGTGCCGCGGCCGATGCGGGCGAAGGCACGGACTTTCATGCCGTCGGGAGCCATTACGTGTCGATCACGCCGCTGCAGATCGACCTCACCAATCGCGACCAGATGAGCGGCGTGTCGGCATGGCTCGAGCGTTGAGCCGGCGGACGCGACTGCGCTAGGGGCCGCCGATGGGTGCGGCCGGCGGAGGCATCAGCGGCAGCGGCATGACGTCCGACCGGACGCGCGCGCGGATGATCGAGCGCCTGCGTACCGACGGCATCCGCGACGAGCTGGTCCTTGCGGCGATGAATGCCATTCCCCGGCACATCTTCGTCGACGAGGCGCTCGCGATTCGCGCGTACGACGACGCGCCGCTGCCGATCGGCCACGGCCAGACGATTTCGCAGCCGTGGGTCGTCGCGCGAATGACCGAGCTTGCCCGCAACGGCCGCACGCTGGACGGCGTGCTCGAGATCGGTACGGGCTGCGGCTACCAGACGGCGGTGCTTGCGCGTCTCGCGAAAACTGTCTACACGGTCGAGCGGATCGGCGCGCTCGTCAACAAGGCGCGCCGGCACCTGCAATCGCTCAAGATCCGCAACGTGCGCCTGGCACATGGCGACGGCAGCGCCGATCTTGGCGAGGACATCGCCGTCGACGCGATCGTCGTCACCGCGGGCGCCACGCACGTGCCCGCGCCGCTGCTGCGCTACCTGAAGCCCGGCGGACGGATGGTGCTGCCGCTCGCCAGCCAGGAAGACGGCGAGCGGGGCGTGCAGCGCCTCACCGTCATCGAGTCGGCGGCGTCGGGAATCCGGGAGCAGACGTTCGATGCGGTAAGATTCGTTCCGCTGTTGCCGGGCCTCGGCTGAACTTTCGGTCGGCCGATCAGTCGCTGCATCGATGCGCTTTCCTCTGCTGTCCGCCCTGTCGAATCCACTATTGCGCTGCGCTGTCGCCATGACGGCTGTCGTGCTCGTCGCGGCCGGCTGCGCATCGCGGCGAGCCGCGCCCGTCGAGGACCGCAGCGCGACGCAGCCGCCGCCAGTCGCGAGCGCACCGGCGGTCGCAGCAACGGTACCTCCCACGACCCCGGTCCCGGTGCCCACGTACACGGTAAAGCGCGGCGATACGCTGCATCAGATCGCGCTCGACACCGGTCTCGACTACCGGGAGCTCGCCGCGTGGAACAGCATCGAGAACCCCAACGTGATCCGCGTGGGGCAGGTATTGCGGCTGGCAGCGCCGGGTGAGCCCGGTTCGCAGCCGTTGGCGCAGGACGGCGTGCCCGGCGTGACCACGGCACCGCTGCGCGCACCGCCGCCGGTCGTGGCCGTGGCGCCCGCGTCGGGCGCCGCGTCGCCTTCGCCCGCGGGCACGGCCCCGCCAGGCGCCTCGGCGCCGGCCGCAGCGCACGCCGCGGGCGCGTCCGGCGGCCTGAAGACGTCGCCGAAAGCCATCAAGGAGCCGTATTCGGATCAGGCCGTACGCGAGCTCACGCTGGCCGCCAGTGCCGTGCCGGCGCCGTCCGACACGGTGGCGATGGCCGCGCCACCGGGCGTACGCAGCGAGCCGAAGCCCGAACCGCGACCGGCACCCGCTGCGGCGTCGCCGGCTGCACCGGCGACGAGTGGCGACTCAGACGCGCTCGACTGGGCGTGGCCGGCGAAAGGCAAGATCATCGCCGGCTTTTCCGAGACGGCGAACCTCAAGGGCATCGACATCGCGGGTACGGCCGGCCAGGCGGTCAACGCCAGTGCCGCGGGCCGCGTCGTCTACGCGGGATCCGGACTGCGCGGCTACGGCAAGCTGATCATCATCAAGCACAACGCGACATTCCTGTCGGCGTACGCGCACAACCGTGAAATCCTCGTCAAGGAAGGCCAGCAGGTTGCGCGCGGACAGAAAATCGCCGAGATGGGCAATACCGACGCCGATCAGGTGAAGCTGCACTTCGAGATTCGCCGGCAGGGCAAGCCGATGGATCCGACGAAGTACCTGCCGCCCGCGTAGCGCCGCGGTCGACCGCGCCCGAAGCACTACTGCGGAACGGGCGAACCTACATCGCGCGCAGTGTCGCCGGCGCCGGCAGCACGTCGATCGCGCGCTCGAGCGTTGCGATCAGCGCGAGCCGTTCGCTGTCGCGCCGCTCGCTTCCATAGCGCAGCGCCGCGAACGATTCGCCGATCGCGCGAAACGCGATGTCGAACTGCGGCCAGCGTAAAGCGGCGCGGCCGGCGAAAGCGATCGGCCCTTCGTAATTGAAGCGCGGCATTCCCGCCCGCGCGAGCCGGCGGCAGACCTCGTGCCACAGCGTCAACGCGCGCTCCTGGCGCTTGCGCCGCGCTGCGAACCACGCGAATACGCCGCCTGCCCAGGCGAGCAGCGCGACCGAAGCGGCAACCGCCACCTGCCAGGGTGCGAACTGGTCGAGTTTCCATTCGCGCCACAGTGCGCGCTGGCGGTCGCGGTTGAACTGGATCACGTTGCGGCGCCATTCGTGATTGAACGCGTCGACGGCAAGCTGCAGGTCCTTCAACAGCCCCCCGTCCTGGCGCGCGAACAGGGGAACGGGCTCGTTCGCGGCCACGGCACCGAACAGTCCGCGCTCGACACGCGAGGGCGCAACGGCGGCCGTGGGGTCGAAACGCTGCCACTGTCCGTCGACGATCGCTTCAGCCCATGCATGCGCGTCGGACTGGCGCACGATCATGTAGCCGCCGCGCGGATTGATCTCGCCGCCCTGGTAACCGGTCACCACGCGCGCCGGAATGCCGGCGGCGCGCAGCATGACGACGAACGCGCTCGCGTAGTGTTCGCAGAAGCCGCGCCGCGAATCGAACAGGAACGCGTCGACCGGATCCTCTTCGAGCAGCGGCGGCGCAAGCGTGTAGAAAAACGACTCGTCGTGGAACCACTTCAGCACGGCAGCGATGAACCGGCGATCGTCGGGATTGGCGGCACGCAGGCCGCGCGCGAACTCTGCGGTGCGCGGATTGCCGGGCGGCTCGCGCGAATTGATTTGCGCATCGCGCGGCGAGGGTACCGGGTAGCGGTCGCCGATCGTCGACAGCACCGAGTAACGCAACGGCTGGGTGACGGGCGCGCGCATCATCAACTGCTGCTCGCGCGAATAGCCGGCGAAGCCCCCCGCACTCGCCTGCGTGCCCGCGTCCGAATCGACCTGCGGCATGGCCGACGGGAAATCCAGCGCGAAGAGCCACGGATGGTCGTTCGGCTCGAGGGTCACCGTGTAGCGGATCGCCGGGCGATCGGCGGCGGCGAACCTGCCGCCCGGTGTCGGCGTCAGCGACCGCCACTCGCGACCGTTGAACAGCGCGAGCACCGGGCCGCGCCAGTAGCGGGCGCGCGGCGGGGGCGGCGTGTTGTCGAAGTCGACGCGAAACGCGACGGCGTCGTTCAACGCGAGCTCGCTGATCGAACCGGGTGCCATCCGTTCGGACAGTCCGGTCGCCGCGGCGCGATCGGCGGGCAGGCCCCACAACGGGCTCGCAAGCCGCGGAAACAGCACGAACAGCGCAGCGGCGATCGGCAATCCCTGCGCGAGCATTGCGGCGGTGCGGCGCCACGCGGCGCGCCACGACGACGGTGACGTCGACGGATCGTCGTGCGCAAGCGATTCCATGGCTGCGCCAGCGGCGAGCACGGCCGGCAGCGCGGCCAGTGCTGCAAGCAGCGACTGGCTGTAGAAGAATGGCGTGATCAACAGGAATATCGCGAGGCACACGAGCAGCGTTCCGTCGCGCAGCGTGCGCACTTCGAGGAACTTGATGCCGACCAGCACGAACAGGAACGCGACGCAGGGATCGCGGCCGACGAAGTACCCGTACGACTTGCGGATCGCGAACGCGATGGCGAGCGCGAACACGGCGAGCGCCCACGACGGTATGCGCGCCGGGGTCGCGGACGGACGGGCGCGATCGCGGCGCAGCAGCACGAAGCGCAGCACGACGAGTGCGACGCCGAACAGCGCGACCCAGATCGGCAGATGCACGGCCTGTGGCAGTTGCGCCGCTACGAGCAGCACGCCGAGGCTGCCGATTTGCGCCGGCGTCAGCAACGGTGACTGGACAGCAGCCGCGCGTGGTTTCGCTGCGCCAGTCGCCAAGCGCTTCACGCGATGCGTCATCCAGGTTGTCGCACTCATCGCGTGTCGGCGGGAACGAGTGCCAACGCAGTGAGCGCCGCGCGGCGGTGCTCGCGCCCGGAGCCAATGGGCATCGAGCCGCCGGGCACGGCCAGACCGAACGGGCGCGTGGTTCGCTCGGCGGCGAGCACCCACGCGCAAAGGCGCGACAGCCGGGTTTCGGTGTCGAGTTGCGCAGGCAATCGCGACCAGTCGAGCGCGACCGGACCGCCGCCGCCCGTGCCTTCGAACGATTTCGAGAACCAGCCGGCGCCGCGCGCGACGGCTTTCCATGCGACGCGCTGCAGTGGATCGCCGCGCTGGTACTCGCGCAGTCCGGCGAGGTCGGCATCGTCGCCGCGGCCCGTCGCGCGCGGATCGATGCCCTGTGCGCCGGTGGGCAACGGCGGCGGATGCGCCTCCGGTGCCGGATACACGATGCCCGATAGCGGGAAATGGACGTAAGCCCAGCCACGCCACAGGCCGAGTGGGTGCAACGACGACAGCGTGACACGCCCGAGCGGAACGCGGCCGCGCTTGTGAGCGGGCGCTGCGAGCGTCACGGTCTGCGTCGATCCGGCCGCAATCGCGGCCTTTGCATTGGCATCGTTCGCGCTGATCGAGATCGCGCGACGATCGATCGCGCCGCTCGACACGGCGAGCGAGAACACGACGTGGCCGCCCGCAAACGTATCGCTTGCGGCAAGCGGCTTGATCGCGATGCCCGCCAGGTTTCGAAACGTATGCAGCAGCGCCGCGGCGACGAGGCCGCCGAACACGAAGGTCACGCCGAGGCCGAGCGCCAGCGCGTAATTGAGCGACGTCAGCAGCATCGTGATCAGCGTCGCGATCACCGCGTAACCGCGCCGCGTGGGCAGGATGTAGATCCGCGAATGGCGCAGCACGACCGGCGCAAGGTCGGCCGGCGCGCTCCGGAACGCACGCTGGCGCAGGCGCGACCATGCATGCGCCAGCGTCGCGCGGGGTGTCCGCGCGGCGGGCGCGCCAACGGCGATCACGGCAGTGCGACGGCGCGAATGAGCTGCTGCGCCTGCAACGCGCCGGCGCGTGCGCCGCCGGCGAGGCGATGGCCCGCCACCGACGGGAACACGGCCTGAACATCTTCCGGTATCGCCATCGGACGTCCGGCCAGGAGCGCCCACGCGCGTGCGGCGGCGAGCAGCATCAGGCCCGCGCGGGGACTCAAGCCGCGCCGTGCGCCGGCTTCGCCGCTGGCGCCCGCCGTCTGGCCCGGCAGGTGGCCGCGCGATGCGGCGAGCAGCGATTGCACGTAATCGAGCAGCGCGGGTGCGACGTGGATCGCCGCCGCCTCGCGTTGCCACTCGGCGAGCGTCGCAGCGTCGCACTGAGGCACGATGTCGACGAGCTTCGCGCGGCGATCGCCGCCGGCGAGGAGCTCCCGCTCGGCCAGCGCGTCTGGATAGCCGAGCTCGATCGCGAGCAGGAACCGGTCGAGCTGCGATTCGGGCAGCGGATAGGCACCGATCTGCTCGACAGGGTTCTGCGTCGCGATGACGAAAAATGGATCGGGCAACACCCGCGTCTGGCCGTCGAGCGACACCTGGCGCTCCTCCATCGCTTCGAGCAGCGCGCTCTGCGTCTTCGGCGGCGCGCGATTGATCTCGTCGGCGAGGACGACGGAATGAAAGATCGGCCCTGCGTGGAAGCGGAACGTCTGCGCGCGCTCGTCGAACACCGACACCCCCAGCACGTCCGCGGGCAGCAGGTCGCTCGTGAACTGGATCCGCGCGTACTTGAGCCCGAGTGTGGTGGCCAGCGCCTGCGCCAGCGTCGACTTCCCCACACCCGGAATGTCCTCGATCAGCAGATGGCCCCGCGCGATCAGGCACGCCAGCGCGAGCTTCAGCGGCTCGTCCTTGCCGACGACGATCTGCGCGAGCTGCTGGAGCACGACAGCGAGCCGGTGCGCGGTGGTGACGTTTTGCGTGACGGAACGGACGGTCATTGGACGGGTCGACAAGGGATGGGCGGGTGACCGTCGCACTGTAGCGTGGCGCCGGGTACTCGTCACGCGCGTCTGTCGGCGCTAGACTGCCGGAGCGCGGACGGCCGTCCGGCACGCGACAGAGCCATTGCGTCGCAGCCGCCGTCCACCTTCTGCTGCCCTCATTCGAACCCGCTCGACACCTTGGCCACTCTCGCCTACCTGACTCATCCCGCGTGCTCGCTGCACGAAATGGGCCCCGACCACCCGGAATGTCCCGAACGGCTGGCGTCGATCAGCGATCACGTGATCGCGCTTGGACTCGACGGGCTCATTGCGCGCAACGAGGCGACGCCCGCGACGCGCGAGCAGCTTGCTCGCGTCCACACCGGTGCCTACGTCGACGCCGTCAGCGCGGCGGCTCCTTCGAGCGGCCTCCGCTACCTCGATCCCGATACGGCGCTCAATCCGCATTCGATCGAGGCTGCGCTGCACGCGGCGGGCGCCGTCGTCAATGCCGTCGATCTCGTGTGTGGCGGTGAGCGGAAGACGGCGTTCTGCGCCGTCCGTCCGCCCGGACACCACGCCGAGCGCGCCCGCGCCATGGGCTTCTGCGTCTTCAACAACGTGGCCGTCGGCGCGGCGCACGCATTGGCCGCGCATGGGTTATCGCGGGTGGCGATCGTCGACTTCGACGTTCACCACGGCAACGGCACGGAGGACATGTTCTCCGGCGATCCGCGTGTGCTGATGGTGTCGACGTTCCAGTACCCGCTGTATCCGTATTCGGGTGTCGACAACCCGGCACCGAACATGGTCAACATTCCGCTCTCGGCAGGCAGCGGCAGCGCGGAGTTCCGCGACGCCGTCGTCAACCACTGGCTGCCGGCGCTTGAACGCCACAAGCCGGAACTGATTCTCGTCTCCGCCGGCTTCGATGCGCACCGGGAGGATCCGCTGGCCGGATTGCAGTTCACCGAGAACGACTACGTGTGGGTGACACGCGAGTTGATCGCCGTTGCTAAGCGTCACGCGTCGGGCCGCATCGTCTCGACGCTCGAAGGAGGCTATGCGCTGTCGGCACTCGGGCGCAGCGCTGCCGCGCACGTACGCGAGCTGATGATGGCCTGACGCGGCATGAAGCGCCGCGACTTCCTGGGTTCCTGCGCGCTGTTGTCGGCGGTAGCCCCGCTGGTTCACGCGGATGCCGCGGCCGACAGTGTTGCCGTCAGACGGTACGCGCGTTCGCTGCTCGTCGACGAGCACGGCGCGGCGATTCGCGCGGCTGCCCTCGCGGCGGAAACCAATTACGTATTCCACTATCCGTTCGCGTCGACGCCTTGCTTCCTGCTGCGGCTTGCCGACGCCGTGCCGCAGGCCGCTGCGCTGCGTCGCGAGCGCGGCGATCCGTACGCAGCGCCCGCCGGCGTGGGCCCGGCGCGCACGATCGTGTCGTTCTCGGCGATCTGCGCGCACAAGCTCGCCTACCCGACGCGCGACGTGTCGTTCATCCGCTATCAACGGTCGCGTTCGGCGACGTCGTCCGGCCGCGTCATCCACTGCTGCGCTGATCACAGCGTCTACGATCCGATGGCCGGCGCGCGCGTCGTCGCAGGGCCGGCGCCGCAGCCGCTCGCCGCGATCGCGCTCGAATACGACGCGGCGCGCGACGAAATCGCGGCCGTCGGAACGATCGGTGCCGAGCAGTTCGCGCCGTTCTTCGAGAAATATGCGTTCAAGCTGGCGCTCGAATACGGCGCCCTCGAGCGCGCGCAACGCCCCGTCGCGGACACGACCGTCGTCCGCGAATTGACGAACTACTGCCGGACAACGATCGAGTGCTGACGGCCGAGCGCGGCCGGTGGGGGCCGTGAGCGACGCCGTCATCGCGGTGCGTGATCTGCGCAAGCGCTTCGCGCGCGTCGAGGCCGTCCGCGGCATCACGTTCGACGTGCGCGCGGGCACGACGACCGCACTGCTCGGCGGCAACGGCGCTGGCAAGACAACGACGTTGTCGATGCTGCTCGGCGTGCTGTTGCCGACGTCGGGGGCGATCACCGTGCTCGGCTGCGACATGCTGCGGGACCGGCACCGCGTGCTGCCGCGGATGAATTTCACGTCGCCATACGTTGATTTGCCCAAGCGCCTCACGGTGCGCGAGAACCTGCGCGTGTTCGCCGACCTGTACGGCGTTGCGCGTCCGTCGATGCGGATCGGCGAGCTCTCGGCGGAGCTCGACCTCGTCGATTTGCTGAAGCGGCCTTACGGCCAACTGTCGGCGGGTCAGCGCACGCGCGTGTCGCTCGCGAAGGCGCTGCTCAACCGGCCGGACGTGCTGCTGCTCGACGAGCCGACGGCGTCGCTCGACCCGGACATCGGCGACCGGATGCGCAGCCATCTCGAGAGCTACCAGCGCGTGAGCGGCTGCACGATGCTGCTCGCCTCGCACAACATGAGCGAAGTCGAGCGGATGTGCGACGACGTGATCATGCTGCGCGCGGGCACCGTCGTCGACAACGGCTCGCCGACGCAGCTCATCGAGCGCTACGGTCGCGACACGATGGAGGAGGTGTTCCTCGACATCGCGCGCGGCGTCGACGAGCCGGCGCGGGGCTTTGCGCGGGACGTCGCGACGTGACTGCCGAGATCCCGGGCGAGGTGCCGCGTGTCGTCGACCGGCAGCGCGGCCTCGTGCCGTCGCTGCGGCGCATCCGCGCGCTGATCCGGCGCCACGCGTATCTGCTGCTGAAGTCGTGGCCGCGGATCGTGTCGATGGCGTATTACCCGACGGTGACGATGGTGTTGTGGGCGTTCGTGACGCTCTACCTCGCGCCGACGAATCGCTTCCTTGCCGACGCGCCGGGATTCTTCATTGGCGCGGTGCTGCTGTGGGATGTGCTGTTTCGCGGCCAGCTCGGCGTCTCGCTGACGTTCACCGAGGAGATGTACTCGCGCAACCTCGGCAACCTGTTCGTCAGTCCGCTGCGACTCTACGAACTGATTGCCGGCCAGCTCACGATGAGCCTGATGCGAACGCTGATTGGTGTCGGCGGCGCGTGCGGCTTCGCGTTCCTGCTGTTCCACTACTCGATCTTCTCGATGGGCCTGCCGCTCGTCGCGTTCTTCGCGTGCCTGCTCGCGTTCGGCTGGGCGGTCGGGCTTGCCGTGTCCGCCATGATCCTGCGCTATGGCCTTGGCGCCGAAGAACTCGCTTGGGCAGCGATATTCCTCGTCGCGCCGGTTTCGGGCGTCTACTACCCGATTGCCGTGCTGCCGCCGGCGCTGCGAGCCGTCAGCTATGCGCTGCCGACCGCGCACGTGTTCGAAGGGATGCGCGCGCTGCTGCTTGAGCAGACGTTTCGCTATGACCTCTTTCGCAATGCGGTGCTGCTCGACGTTGTCTATATCGCGCTCGGCGTGGCGCTGTTCGCCGCCGCCGTGCATTCGGCGCGCAAGCGCGGGACATTGTTGCAAATGGGGGAATAGCAAAGGCTCCCGGGGCGCTTACTCTCGGCCTCATTGTTCGGATTTGCTCTGTGCCGCGGCGGAGTGTCGGCCTCATTCGCTCGCTCGGCGTCGGGCCCTGCAGGCCTTGGCTCGGCTAACGCTTCGCCCGCCTCGCTTACTCGATAATCAGCGCCGCCGCCACATTGCGCCCCTCGGCGACGAGGATGTTGTAGGTCCGGCACGCGGCGCGCGTGTCCATCACCTCGAGGCCCACCTGCGCGCGGTGCAGCGGTGCGGTGATGCGCGGATGCGGAAACCGCTGCGTGGCGCCGGTGCCGAGCAACAAGATGTCGGGCGACGTTGCGAGGAGTCGCTCGAAATCCGCCTCGGTCAACGCGTCGAAGCCATCGGGCGCGAATCCCGGCGTGATCGTATCGCCCGTCAGCACGAGGCTTTGCCGATGCTCGTCGTTGCCGATGCGCACCCACCCGGGACCGGTTCCGGTCACGAGGTTGGACGTCGGCGTCTGCAGGTGGAATTTCATCGAAGGCGTTGCCCGGAGGTTCGGTGCGCACGCGATCGAGGGCTTCGCGTCACGTTACGAACGCGCGTAGTCACGAGTTCCGACGCGGCGATACGACACGATGGTGCGTTGCGGTAAACTAGTGAATTCGCTAGGATTGTAGCCTTTTCCGATCCTTCGTCGCTCGGACGGTTCCGGGCGCTTACGGTAGAGATCCATGACCTCCACGCCGCAGTCGCAGTTCGCCCGCATCGAGCGCCTTCCCCCGTACGTATTCAACATCACCACCGAGCTCAAGATGGAGGCTCGCCGCCGCGGCGAGGACATCATCGACTTCGGCATGGGCAATCCCGACGGGCCTACGCCGCCCCATATCGTCGCCAAGCTCGTCGAGACGGTCCAGCGGATCGACACGCACGGCTATTCCGTGTCGAAGGGCATCCCGCGGCTGCGCCGTGCGATCTGCCATTGGTACGACCGGCGCTGGGGCGTGTCGTTCGATCCCGAAACCGAGGCGATCGTCACGATTGGCTCGAAAGAAGGGATCGCGCACCTGGCGCTCGCGACGCTCGGCCGCGGCGACACGGTGCTGGTCCCCAATCCGAGCTACCCGATCCACATCTACGGGCCGGTGATCGCCGGTGCCGACATCCGCCAGGTGCCGTTAACGCCTGACGTCGACTTCTTCGCCGAGCTCGAGCGGACGATCAAGCTGTCGGTACCGAAGCCCAAGATGCTGATCGTCAACTTCCCGGCGAATCCGACGGCGCAATGCGTCGAGTTGCCGTTCTTCGAGAAGATCATCGCGCTCGCGAAGGAATATGGCATCTGGGTTGTCCACGACCTAGCGTACGCGGATATCTGCTTCGACGGCTGGAAGCCGCCGTCGATCATGCAGGTGCCGGGCGCGCGCGACGTCGCCGTCGAGTTCTTCACGATGTCGAAGAGCTACAACATGGCGGGCTGGCGCATCGGGTTCATGGTCGGCAATCGCGATCTCGTGTACGCGCTGTCGCGCATCAAGGGCTATCACGACTACGGGACGTTCACGCCGATCCAGGTCGCGGCGATCGCGGCGCTCGAAGGACCGCAGGAGTGCGTCGCCGAAATCGCGCAGCGGTACCAGAAGCGTCGCGACGTGCTCGTCAAGGGATTGCACGAGGCCGGATGGATGGTCGACATTCCGAAGGCGTCGATGTACGTGTGGGCGAAGGTTCCCGATGCCTACGCGAAGATGGGCTCGCTCGAATTCGCGAAGCAGCTGCTCGCGAAGGCGAAGGTGTCGGTGTCACCCGGCATCGGTTTCGGCGAATTCGGCGACGGCCACGTGCGCTTCGCGCTGATCGAGAACGAGGCGCGTACGCGGCAGGCGATCCGCGGCGTCAAGCAGATGTTCCGCGAAGATGGCCTGCTTTAATTCGGTCTCGGCGACTGCTAGCGCGCACCCGGCGCGGGTGAAGCGAGTGGCCGCGAGCGGCAGTCGCTCAGATCGCCTCCTCCGATCGGCCGTTCCCCAATGAAAGCGCTGCAGGTCGGTTTGCTGGGCTTCGGTACCGTGGGTCGCGGCACGTGGGACGTGCTCCGCCGCAACGCCGAGGAAATCACGCGGCGCGCGGGCAGGCCGATCCGCATCACCTTGATCGGCACCCGCACGCTCGAGCGCGCGCGGGCTGGCGCGCGCGGCATCACCGACGTGCAGTTCACCGCCGACCCCACGGTCGTCACGCGGAATCCAGACATCGACATCGTCTGCGAGCTGATCGGCGGCATCGAGCCTGCACGCACGCTGGTGCTCGACGCGATCGCCCATGGCAAGCACGTCGTGACTGCCAACAAGGCGCTCCTGGCCGAGCACGGCAACGAAATCTTCGCCGCGGCACACGCGAAAGGCGTGATGGTGGCGTTCGAAGGTGCCGTCGCCGGTGGCGTGCCGATCATCAAGGCGCTCCGCGAAGGGTTGACCGCGAATCGCATCGAATGGATCGCCGGCATCATCAACGGCACGTCGAACTTCATTCTGTCGACGATGCGCGAGTCGGGCGCGTCGTTCGAGACGGCGCTCAAAGAGGCGCAGGCGCGCGGCTACGCGGAAGCCGACCCGACGTTCGACGTCGACGGCATCGATGCCGCACACAAGCTGACGATCATGTCGGCGATTGCGTTCGGCGTGCCGATGCAGTTCGACAAGGCGTACGCCGAGGGCATCTCGAAGCTGACGCGCGAGGATTTGCGCTATGCCGAGCAGCTCGGCTACCGGATCAAGCTCCTCGGGATCACCCGGCGCGCGCCGAACGGCATCGAGCTGCGCGTCCATCCGACGCTCATACCCGCGAAGCGACTCATCGCGAACGTCGAGGGCGCGATGAACGCCGTACTCGTCAAGGGCGACGCCGTGGGCTCGACGCTGTATTACGGCGCAGGTGCTGGCGCCGAGCCGACGGCGAGTGCGGTCATCGCCGATCTCGTCGACGTCACCCGAATGCACACGGCGGACCCTGAGCATCGCGTGCCGCACCTCGCGTTCCAGCCGGACCAGCTCACCGACGTGCCGTTCCTGCCGATGGGCGACGTCGAGACGAGCTACTACCTGCGCATGCGGGTGCTCGACCGGCCCGGCGTGCTCGCGGACATCACGCGGATCCTCGCCGATCGCGAGATCTCGATCGACGCGATGATCCAGAAGGAGCCGACCGAGGGCGAGGACCAGACCGACATCATCCTGCTGACGCACAAGTCGATCGAGCATCGCGTCGTCGATGCGATCGAGCGCATCGAAAGCCTGGCTACAGTGCGCGGCACCGTCGTGCGCATCCGCCTCGAAGACCTCGGCTGAACGATGCCCGCCGCACCGACCGTCCGCGGCATCCTCGCATCGAACGGAGCGCGCTGATGCGCTATGTCGGCACCCGCGGCGCGTGGCGCGACGACCCGCAGCCGTTTCGCGCGATCCTGCTCGAAGGGCTCGCACCCGATGGCGGGCTGGCCGTGCCGCAGGCTTATCCGCGTTTCGCGACCGGGACGCTCGCGGCATTGCGCGGCAAGCCGTATGCGGATCTCGCGTTCGCCGTGCTGTCGCAGTTCATCACCGACATTGCTCCCGACGATCTGCGCGCGATTGTCGATCGGACGTACACCACCGCGGCGTTTGGCGATCCGCGAATCACGCCGCTGACGACCCTCGAGCCCGGCCTGCATCTGCAGCATCTGTCGAACGGTCCGACGCTCGCGTTCAAGGACGTCGCGCTGCAACTGCTCGGCAACCTGTTCGAGCACGTGCTGCGCGACAGCGCGCGGACGCTGAACATCCTGGGCGCGACGTCGGGTGATACCGGCAGCTCGGCCGAGTACGCGATGCGCGGCAAGCGCAACCTCGCCGTATTCATGCTGTCGCCCCACGGCCGGATGAGCGAGTTCCAGCAGGCGCAGATGTACGCGCTCGACGACCCGAACATCCACAACCTCGCCATCAAGGGAACGTTCGACGACTGCCAGGACATCGTCAAGGCCATCGCCGCCGATGCGGCGTTCAAGCGTGAGTACTTCCTCGGCGCCGTCAATTCGATCAACTGGGCGCGGATCGCCGCCCAGGTCGTCTACTACTTCGCCGGGTACTTTGCGGCGACGTCCTCGAACGACGAGCCGGTGAGCTTCGCCGTTCCATCCGGCAACTTCGGCAACGTCCTCGCCGGGCATGTCGCGAAGCAAATGGGTCTGCCGATTGCGCAGCTAATCGTCGCGACGAACGAGAACGACGTGCTGGACGAATTCTTCCGCACCGGTCGCTATCGCCCGCGCAGCGCAGCGGAGACGCACGCGACGTCGTCGCCGTCGATGGACATCTCGCGTGCATCGAACTTCGAGCGCTTCATGTTCGATATCGCCGGGCGCGATCCGGACGCGCTGGCGCAGCTTTGGCGCACGCTCGAGAGCGAGCGCGAGTTCGACATCGCCGCTACGCCGATGTGGGCGCGCGTAGGCGCGTCCGGCCTCGTTTCCGGGCACAGCACGCATTCCGGCCGCATCGCGACGATCCGCGACGTCCATCGGCGCTACGGGGTGGTCATCGATCCGCACACGGCGGATGGCGTCAACGTCGGCCGCGCGCGCCGCACCGCCGGCATGCCGCTCGTCTGCCTGGAGACCGCGTTGCCCGCGAAGTTTTCGGCGACGATTCGCGAGGCGCTCGGCTTCGAGCCGCCGCGGCCGGCCGCGTTCGCGGATCTGGAGACGCGACCGCAGCATTGCACGGTGCTGGCGGCCGATGCGGATCGGGTCAAGGCGTTCGTTGCCGCGAACGTCCAGGCCGGCGGCTGACCGGCCGGAACATGCGCGCCGTCATCCACGCGTTGGGCCGCAATCTCGCGGCCGGCCTGCGGCTCGCCCTGTTCATGCCGATCGAGCGCGTCGCATTCCGCATCTCGATTACGCAGTTGCTGCTCATGGTCGCGCTGTCGGCTGCGATCGATATCGACGCCGACTGGGTGCGCGCGGCGCATGAGGCGCGGTTCTCGCTGCTCGGACTGCACGGCGAGATCTTTGCGCTCGGACTGCTCGCACTCATCAGCGCGATCCTCGCAATAATCCGTCGCGACGGCGAGCTGTACCTTGCGCTGCCGACCGTCGTGCTCGCGTCGTTTCCGCTGGTGCAGGTCGTGCACGTACTGCCGGATTTGCCGCAGGCTTCGGGAATGGTGTCGGCCGAGACGAAGTCGCTGCTCGAGTATGCGGTGCTGGGATGGATGTTCATCATCGCGATGCGCGCCGTGTACGTGTGCACCGATCCTGCGCGGCCGCGGCGGCGGTTGTGGGGCGTCGCCGGTGGGCTGATGCTGATTGCGCCGTTCTGGTTCGCGCCTCTGCTCGGGCCTCTCGAGCCCTGGTGGCGCGAGATCGACGCAACGACGACCGACGCCAGCGCCGTCAGTCCGGCGTCGGAAGCCGTGCTCGCCGCGCAGCAGTTCATGCTCGATCGCGCGCTCGACGAGCTCGAAGACGAGAGGGCGGGCGTGACCGACCTCTACTTCGTCGGTTTCGCGCCCGATGCGCGCCGGCCGGGGTTTATCGCGGACGTCGAGGCCGCGCAGCGCACGATGGACGAGCGCTGGAACACGCAGGGGCGCTCGGTGGTGATGATGAACAGCCCGGCGACCGTCGCGGAGCGCCCGTTCGCAAGCATCACGCACCTGCGCCGCGTGCTGCTGGAAATCGGCGACATCATCGATCCCGACGACGATGTCGTGATGGTGTATCTGACTGGCACGTCCGGGCCCGATCACACGCTGACCGCGGTGAACCCGCCGCTGGAACTCGCGGCGCTGTCGCCGCAGGGATTGAAGCAACTGTTCGAGGCGGCCGGCATTCGCTGGCGGATCGTCGTCGTGTCGACGTGCGAGGCGGGAACGTGGATCGATGCGCTGAAGGATGACGAAACGGTCGTCATCGCTTCATCGGCAGCCGGTGTCCGTGGCGCCGATTGCACCGGTGGGCTTCGTCCCGGTGCCTTCGCCGATGCGTTCTTCGGTGCGGCGATGCGGCGCAGCGACGACCTGCCTGGCGCGTTCGAAGCAGCGCGGAAGCGCCTTGCCGAACAGCATGCGGCCGAGCCCGTGATGGTCGTAGGTGCTGCGATCGCCGAGCAACTGAAAACATTGCGGCAACGCGGCAAGGGACGCGTTGTCGCGTCGTTTGACGCGCGGTCCGATGCCCGTCGACAATAGCCGTTTGCAGAACAACAATTCCGGAGGAGTGACATGCAGCGCTGGTTCCGCCTGATCGCCGTTTCTTTCTTCGCCGCCATGCTGGCCGCGACCGCGCATGCGCAGGGGCTCGAAAAGCCCAAGCTCACGATTGGCGTCGGCGGCAAGCCGCTGATCTATTACCTGCCGCTGACGATCGCCGAGCGCAACGGATACTTCAAGGCCGAGGGACTCGACGTCGAGATCCTCGATTTTCCCGGCGGTGCCAAGGCGTTGCAGGCTTTGCTGGGCGGCAGCGTCGACATCGTCTCCGGCGCGTACGAGCACACGATCTCGCAGCAGGCGAAGGGGCAGGCCATCGAGGCGCTGGTGCTGCAGGGCCGCTATTCGGGCATCGTGCTCGCGTTGACGAAGGCCAAGGCCGCGACGTGGAAATCGCCGGCGGACCTGAACGGCATGAAGGTAGGCGTGACCGCGCCAGGCTCGTCGACGAACATGTTCGTCAACATCCTGCTCGCGAAAGCGAACCTGAAGCCCGATGCCGCGTCGATCATCGGCGTCGGCGCGGGTGCGGGAGCCGTCGCGATCATGAAGCGCGGCGAGATCGACGCGATGTCGAATCTCGATCCGGTGATCTCACAGCTCGAAAGCGACGGCACGGTGGTGCCCGTGATCGACACGCGGACGGAGAAGGGCATGCAGGAAGTCTACGGCGGCGCCTACGCAGCCGGCTGCATCTACGCACCGCCCGAGTTCGTGAACAAGAACCCGCGGACGGCGCAGGCGGTCGTCAACGCGATGGTCCGCGCGCTGCGCTTCATCCAGAACTCGTCGATCGACCAGGTCGTCGCCGCCGTGCCGCCCGAGTATTACACCGACAAGGCGCTGTACAAGGCTGCGCTCGAGAAGAACATCGCGACGTTCAAGCACGACGGCTTCATCTCGGCGGCCGCCGGCGAGCACGTCGCACACGACCTCCTGTCGTTCGATCCGACGATGCAGGGCAAGAAGATCGATCTCGCGAAGACCGTCGACATGTCGTTCCAGCAGAAGGCCGCGCAAAGCATCAAGTGACCGCGCAGAACGTTGCGGTAGCCGCAGCGGACGCGAAAACGGCGGCGCTCGCGTTCGAGCGCGTCACGTGCGCGTTCGCCGGCAAGACGCCCGGCGAACGCTATACGGCCGTCGCCGATACGTCGCTCGTCGTCGAAGCCGGCCAGTTCGTCTCCGTCGTGGGACCGACCGGGTGCGGGAAATCGACGCTGCTGAACGTCGCGGCCGGGCTGCTCGCGCCGTCGTCCGGGCAGGCGCTCGTCGATGGCAAGCCGCTAGCCGGCATCAACACGCGTGCCGGCTACATGTTCCAGACCGAGGCGCTGATGCCGTGGCGCAACGCGCTCGACAACGTGACCGCCGGGCTCGAGTTCCGCGGTGTCGCGCGTGCCGACGCCGTGCGCCGCGCGCACGAATGGCTGGCGCGCGTCGGCCTCGCCGGTTTCGAGAACCGTTATCCGCATCAGCTTTCCGGCGGCATGCGCAAGCGCGTGTCGCTGGCCCAGATGCTGATCCTCGATCCCGAGATCCTGCTGATGGACGAGCCGTTCTCGGCGCTCGACATCCAGACACGTCAACTGATGGAGAACGAGTTGCTCGACCTGTGGTCGGCCGACCGCAAGTCCGTCCTGTTCATCACGCACGACCTGGAGGAGGCGATCTCGCTGTCGGATCGCGTGGTCGTGCTGTCGGCGGGGCCCGCGACGCATCCGATCGGCGAGTTCACGATCGACCTGCCGCGGCCGCGCGACGTTGCGGAGATCAGGATGTTGCCGCGCTTTGTCGAACTGCACGAAGCGATCTGGCACGTGTTGAAATCGGAAGTGTTGAAGGGCTATGCGCAGGGCAAGCGCTGATTCGCGCCTGTCGCGGACACAACTCGCGCTCGCGCACGTCGCGATCCTCGGCGTCGTGTTCGTCGTCTGGTACGGACTCACGACGCCGGGACTGGTCAGCGAGGCCTACGCGAACAAGATCGCGTTCTTCTTCGGCCGGCCGCTGCAGGTCGTCCGCGTCGTATTCGACTGGTTCACGACGGGCAAGATCTATCCGCATCTCGCGATCACGCTGTGGGAGACGGTGCTGGCATTCGCCGCCGGCAGCGTGCTCGGCCTGGCTGTGGGCCTCTGGCTCGCACTGACGCCCACCGCATCGGCGATCGCCGAACCCTACATCACGGCGATGAACGCGATGCCGCGCGTGATCCTGGCGCCGATCTTCGCCGTTTGGTTCGGCCTCGGCGTGTTGTCTAAGGTCGCGCTCGGCGTGACGCTCGTGTTCTTCATCGTCTTCTTCAACGTCTATCAGGGCGTGAAGGAAGTGAGCCCCGTCGTCCTCGCCAATGCGCGGATGCTCGGCGCGTCGCGGCGCCAGTTGTTGCGCTCGATCTACCTGCCGTCGGCGACGTCGTGGGTGTTCTCGAGTCTGCATACGTCGGTGGGGATGGCGTTCGTCGGCGCCGTCGTCGGCGAGTACCTCGGCTCGGCGAAAGGCGTCGGCTACCTGATTTTGCAGGCCGAAGGCGTGTTCGACATCAACACAGTGATCGGCGGTATCTTCGTGCTGACGGTATTCGCGCTGCTGCTCGACTTCGTCGTCACGCGCATCGAGCGGCGCCTTCTCGTCTGGCGGCCCCGCACAGCGGAAACGGAAGCGCTATGACTTACAGTGAATCACTGCATCCGGTCGGCGACTGATGGGCGCGCCGAACGATCCGCTATCGCTCGCAGAGTGGCGTCGCACGGTGGCCGAGCTCTATGCGGACGTGCGCGCCGGGTCCGCTGAACCGGAGCGCGCGGCCGAGCGGTTTCGCGCGACGCGCGACCGCCTGTTCCGCGAGCACGTGGACAGTCCCATTCCGCATGTTCATCGGACGCGGTGGCGCGGGGCGTCCTGGTTTCCCTACGATCTGGCGTGGCGGATCAAAGGTGTCGTCAAGCCGCTTGCGAATCGCACGACTTTCGAAATTGCGCTTGCCGCCGATGGGATCACGCGGTGCACACGGGTGGCGAGCGTCGAGTTCGCGGTGGGCGGCACCGGATACGCACTCGCCTTGTATTGGTTCGAAGGTTACGGCGGCGGCCTCTGGCTGCCGTTCGGCGATTCGACCAACGGCACGGCAACGTACGGCGGCGGCCGCTATCTTTACGACACGATCAAAGGAGCCGATCTTGGCGCATCCGCCGGCGAATTCATGCTCGATTTCAACTTCGCCTACAACCCGTCATGCACGTACGACGATCGATGGTCATGCCCGTTATCGCCCGCGGAGAACAAACTGCCGTTCGACGTGCCGGCGGGGGAGCGCGTGTTCGACCTAGAAAACCTCACCGGCTAGCATTCACCGGCTGCGGAAATTTGGTATACTTGCAATCCTCTGACGCGGGGTGGAGCAGTCTGGCAGCTCGTCGGGCTCATAACCCGAAGGTCGCAGGTTCAAATCCTGCCCCCGCAACCAAACAATCAAGGGCTTGCCGACGGCAGGCCCTTGCTGTTTTCGGGACCGTGCCACGGTTTCGCTCTCCACCGCACGTGCTGCGCACAAGCGCTCCGCATACGGCGCCAGGTGATCCGCGGCGAGATGCGCATAGCGCCGCACCATCTCCGCTGATTCCCAACCGCCGAGTTCCTGCAACGCGAAAAGTGGCGTGCCATTCTGCACGTGCCAGCTCGCCCAAGTGTGCCGCGGATCGTGCCAGCGAGAGTCGCGGATGTCGGCACGTTCCAGTGCTGCATACCAGGCCTTGGTGCTGACCTGGATGACCGAAGTGCCCTTGCAGCTACGAGTTGGCGGGCATCGAACCCTAAGTCAAAGTAGAGTATTTAAAGGGTGCTCACCCGCGGATCTGAACGTGCACTTGTTCTTCTCGCTGGTGTCCGCACAGCCCAAAATATAAGTGTGGCGATATACCGGTACTGAACGGGCCGAGCTCAAGTAATCGAATGTGCACAATTCCGACTGGTACTAAAAGGCGCTTAGCCTATCATGACAAATCCACTGCTCTTCGTGCTTGCAGTGTTGACGGTCCTCATTACGCCCGGTCCAACAAACACCCTCCTTTTTACGTCCGGCGCGACCGTCGGCATCAGCCGTTCGCTGCGTCTACTGGTCGCAGAGTTCGCAGGCTACAACCTGGGCATTCTCACAGCGGGTTTCGTGCTGGCGCCGTGGATCGCGGGCACACCGTACGCGCGTCAATGGCTCGTCCTTTTTGCAGGGCTCTATCTTACGGCTCTCGCCGCGAAGCTCTGGCGCCGCGGCGTGGATGTAGACAGGACTACAGTGATACCACGGCACGTGTTCGTCACGACGCTGCTGAACCCAAAGGTCTTGGTCTTTGCGTTCGCTATCATTCCGCTTGACGATCCAAGTCTCACGAGCTATCTAACGGGCTTTTCAATTCTCCTCGTACTCGTAGGTTTAGGATGGATCACGCTAGGGACTATCGTGGGCCGTCAGGTGCCAGGCAAATACTACGTTCTAGTGCCCAAGGCAGCGGCCGTCGCGCTTGTCGCCCTCGCGGCCGTTTTAGTCGCATCCGTACTTCTGCAATGATTGGCCGTGCTCCAAGACAATGTGGAGTCGGCGTAACACGATGCTCAAGCCGTGCGCAACAGCGATGTGCGCCGTAAAGCGTCGCTGCGCACTGCGGCCGACTCTACGCGCGCGTGGGAGGAAAACGCTGTACGTCGGCGGGCTCGCGACGCAACGCGGAGTGCAGAGCTTGAACGGCTAAAGCAAGCTGAGAATAGGGTCCAACGCTGGCACACAGCCGAATTATTGCGGGGGTATGCTCACGCGTTGGAGGCGGAAACGCGGCAGTCGAAGTTACACCAAGGCGCCCTCACTGCGGCGTGGATTCGAAACGCCGCCGACTGACTTGACCCGTTGATCGGCAAGCGGTGGCCGGAAGTAGACATCGATGCTTGACCCAACTGAGGCGGTGAGCAGAACTGCCGCGATAAGAGCCATCGCGAGAATATCGCACAGGTGAGCTAGCCTAGCGATTGCGGACAAATCTGCGGCCAAATCAGCCCATTTCAGCCAACTCCAGCGGACCGGTTTCCCTCTAGAAAACCCTCAGTGACCTTATGGCTGAGCGGGTTCGAATCCCGCCCTAGCGCTCTATCTGGTCGCAGACCCGTCGCCGATCTAGCCAGTCGTGAGCCACGGATTCCAGTGGATTTGAACCTACGTTCGGCGATCCGCCGCAGCAGCGCGAGTCGGCCGTGCTTGACGCGACGCGTGCTACGCTCGGCGCGTGCACAAGGATGCGGATTGACTCAACCAAGTCTCGCTGTGCGCCTGGGGCCGGTTCGTTCGCACACTTTGATGCAACAAAACCAGGGAGAACTCCATGC
>Ga0207643_10000577_pt1 | contig 23217 bp, 22 predicted proteins | sample KBSMisM62_FD_184313 | JGI IMG/M metagenome (GOLD analysis project Ga0207643, IMG submission 184313) | Miscanthus rhizosphere microbial communities from Kellogg Biological Station, Michigan, USA - KBS Miscanthus M6-2 (SPAdes) (version 2) | ecosystem: Host-associated > Plants > Roots >...
GCATGAACGAGAAGGACCGCGCCTGGGCGGATTCGCTCGCCGACCCGCAGCCGATCGGCACGTTTCTCCAGAAGATCAGGCTCACAGGCGCGCGCGAACGCGTCGCGAAGAAAACCTACATCCGCGCCGTAGGCTATCCGAACGTGTCGTTCGATGAATGTTACGCGCGCACGAAGGCCGATTCGTCCTGGCGCACTTATGAGGTGAACTGCGGACACCACATCATGATCGACGAGCCCGATCGGCTGACCGAGATCTTGCTGCAGGTTGCTTAGCCCCGGCACGCACGCGCCTATCATTGGTCTTACACAAGTAAAGTCAAAGATCCCGCTGCCGGTTCTGGCGTTTGGGGGAAATCAGGCGACGCGACTTTCTGACAGCGCCTTTCTTTGAATCGTCATTGTTGTTCGTGCCGCCAGCGAGATGGTGGTGCAAAGAAATGAGCGAGCCCAGGCGCCTCGCCCAAATAGCCAAAGCACCCATAACGGCTGCGAGGAGGAGAAGCCCGCCGATCCCGAGATAGAGCTGCATGCCTGCGATCCCCGAGCCCTGCGGAGTGTCCTTACCGTCCTTTGGCCGCGATCAGGCTTTCGAGCTCGCGATATTCGCGGCAACTCGTCGCGCCGCACGCCGACTTGATGCGATCGAGATCGCTGCGTGCCCTGGCGAGATCACCCTGGGCGACGTAAAGCGCGCCGGAGTTCCCCAGGGTCGCGACGTGATTTGGATCGGCGGCCAGCGCCTTGGTGTACCAGTCCCGCGCCTCGTTGAGATTGCCGAGCTTTGAGTAGGAAAATCCGATCGAGCCTGCAACGTCTGGATGGTCGTCATAGCCGAGCGCCTTCATCGCCGTGATGCCGGCTTCATATTTACCGGAGAGAATGAGAGCGCGCGCTGCGCCAAAACTCGCCTGCTGTTGCGCAGTGGACGCTGTCGGCTCGACCGCGGCAGGCGGAGCCTGCTGCACGGCAGCCGGCGGCAGCGCCGGCTGCGGCTGGACGGTGGTGGCGGGCGGCGGCGGTGGCGCCGGTTGCGCAGTGGCAGGTGGAGACACGGGCTTTTGCGCCGGCGCTGCGCGTTGCTTTTCTTCATCCTTGCGTCTGGGCTTTGGCTCCGCCGTCCGCTCCTTGCGCACGGCCGGTTTTTCCGGCCCGGCATCCGGATTCCGGTTGCAGAAGCCGCCGATGCCGCTGACCGACGCCATGCACTGTTCGTAAGTGTAGAAGCCGCAATTGTTGCTGCCGTTGCGATAGGCCGCGCACCAGGCGGGTTCCTTGGCGGCCGCGGGCGCTCCGAGCGCCAACGCGGCAAAGGGGATCAGACTTCCGAGAACGATAATTCGCATTGGCCGCTCCTGCGGTCGACATCTCAACGATCAGCCCGGATTGCTGCCCTTTCCACCACCGCCGCCACCGGGATTGCCCCGCGGCGGCGGGCCGCGGCCACCGCGCCCACCACCACCGATGCCAATACCGATGCTAAAGCCCGGCGACGATTGCGGCTGACTCTCCGATGGCGGCGGTGTCTTCTTTTTCTTTTTCGGTTTTTTCGACTGCACCGTCACCGGGCTCTCACATTTGCCACTCTCACTTTCAATCTTGCCGGCTTCACAACGGCAGGTGTTGCCGTCGAAGATCTTGCCGCCGGTGCAGATCTGGGGCGGCGGGCAATTTCCATCCGAATTGCGTGGCACGCCGCCGAGACAGCCGCTCGTGCCGCCGCCTGGCGGCCTCGGATCGACGATGAAGCATAGGCCGCCGAAACCTCTTCGCGTGCCCGCAGGGCAGGCAGTAAGAATGCCCCTGTCCGGCGGCGGAGAACATTGCAGCGTCGGGACCGGGACATTGCCGGAGATACAGAAAAGATCCGGACCGGGCGTGCCGGAATTGACAGGCTGCCGCCGGCCAAGCGCAACGCAGTTCGAGTACCGCGTGCCCGGAGTATAGAACTGGTTAGCCTCGCCTATGGCTTGCGTCTGGCCGGGCGCAAGCGTCACCTGCGCGCTGTGACTCGCGCCGTTCGGCGAAAGGTTGTTCGGATCATTATCGCCCCACGTCACCTCGCCGCTATATGGCGTGGTGCCAATATTCGTGACGGTGACCCTGAAGCTGCATTTCGCAATCTGCGCTCCATCGTTTGAAATGTTGCAACAGCTGGCGATGGCTTTTTCAACTTTCAGCTTCGGGCCGTCGCCGCCTGGAGGCCGGCACACACCATCTCCAATTGGCACCGTTCCCTCCGGGCAACCGCCTGGAGGCCTGCACACGCCATCTCCGATTGACACTGTTCCTTCCGGGCAACCGCTTGGAGGCCTGCACACGCCGTCGCCAATTGGCACCGTTCCTTCCGGGCAACCGTCCTTGGGTTTGCAGGTGCCATCTTCGCGCAGCCGCATGCCTTCCGGACAGCCGCAGTAATTGACGCACATGCCGCCCGTCGGCTGACAAACATCGTTGATCCTGGTTTGCCCAGGCGGGCAGCCGCCGCCTGACGGCTGACATTGGTCATTGATCATGACCTGTCCGACGGGGCAGTTGCTCTCCGGCGGGCGAGGCAGAATGCCGCCGTTCCCTCCGCCGCTCGGCGGGGGCAAAAGAACGCCGCCAAGCGCGGCCTTTCGCTGGACCACGACAAGGCCGGGCGGGCACTTCGGCGCCTCGCAATGGCCGGGAGCAAGATCGTTGGAATAAACTGCAGTAGGCCCGCAATTCATCGGGGGCGGCACGCAACGGCCGCGGATGCGCGCGTAGCTCGGCGGACAGCCGCGGTAGACGCAACAGCCATTCGCGAATTCCGTGCCGGGCGGACACGCGAGCCCGGCCCAGCAAACGCCATCGACGTTGAACTGTCCGGCCGGGCATACGATCGCGGCCGGTATCAACGGCAGCGCAGCCCGCGCGCACACGCGCGGGATCACGACATCGCCGAGATGGCCGCGCGTGTGCGGGTCGAAGCGATCGTCGTAGTCGATGAAATACGCCGCGAACGGCGGCTCGTTCTGAGGCCGCAGCAGCGGAACCGCATTGCCCTGCAGGCCATCGACAATGAGAGGACCGCCGGGTTGCAGGCGCTGAATGACTGCAGGATCGCGCGCGTTGCGCAGCTGTTCGCCGGTGCTCCAGAGCGTGCCGCCGCACACCGCGCGATTGATGTTTCCGGCCGCATCGTAGCCGTAACCGATGGCGATGCCGCCATTGTCGTTGCGATGGTTCGGCAGAAAGCCGATCGCATATTCATTCGGGACGGGAAACCAGAGATCGCGGCTCGGCGGATCGTCCGGGCGTTTCGGCCGGAAACGCAGCACGCGATTTTCGCCCGCCTGGGCAAGCGCCTTGTAATCATAGGCGCCGGTCGGCTCGCCGCGCTCGGCAACCAGCATGTCGCCGTTGTCGTCGAACAGAATTTCCGAAACTTCCGCGCCCCCGGCGGCGCTGCGCGGGACGCTGACTTCGAACCGCGCGTCGTTTCCGAACGAGCCGTCGGGCAAGATCGACACCGACCAGATGCGCAAGCTCGCGGCGACAGAGTAATAAAGACGGCTGCGGTAAGCCGCGATACCGAACACACGCCGCGCCGCGGGCGCATAAGCCCACGTGGCTGGATTGCCGCTGTCGAATTCCGGACTCTCGATATTCAAGCGCTTGCGCGGATCGAAGGCGATCGGCGGCAGTCCCGACGCAGCCAGCGCCTGCACACCGTGATCGAAACGGCCGCGATCAACACCGTCGAGCGTGAAGCGATGGATCATGCCGGTGTCGCGGTCGGCGACAAACAGCTGACGCGACGCCGAGTCGAATGCAAGAGCGCCCAGCGCCGGACCGGAATTCGGGACACCGCCAAGGGTGACGTTGGCGAAAAGTGTGACCGCGCCGGTGCGGCCGTCGATCTTCCAGATCGACCCGGGTCCGCCATCGGCAATTATCGGACCAAACAGGCCAGGCATGAACGCGGCGTTCGGCGCGCCGCGGCGCGAGCGGTCCGGCACCCCGTCGCCGTCGGCGTCGGGCACGACAACCGGCAGTCCGTAGGCGGACGTGGCGGCGGCGTAAATATTCGGCGGGTTCGCATCGTCGAGCGCGAGCGAAAAGACCTGCCCGATCTGACGCGCCGTAACCGTGAAGATTTTGGGCGCGGCAACCAGCTGGGCTTGCGGCGGCCCTCCCATGCGGGAAAGGCCGATCACGCGCAGTGCAGGGCCGTCGATGTTGATGTAGGTTTTTTCAACACGTTGCGGCTCGCTGGGGGGAGCGCCGACAACGGCCGTTCCAGAAAAGCCCGCAACCGCGGCATCGCCCGCCGGCAAGATAGGGGGCGCATTCTGCGCAAACCCGACCGCAGGCAATAACAAAAAACACAATAAGAGCGCGTAGCGTCGCACCCCGGTCGCCCCCCGCAGGTCGCACGCAGCAAAAAAACATCTTATGGTGTTTAGATGCCGCAACGCAATTCGCAGTAACCAATGTGAAACTGAGCCGGCCGTGACCTTTTCACGTAGGCAGATTCTACTGTAGCTGCATCCCGGCAGCTTTCACCACCAGAGCGAGCGGTGGCTTGTCTGGACGCCGCATCCTCCTAAGCGGGATGGCCGAGACAGCCGGCCATGACGAAAAGTGAATCCGCTCTCTGCCGTTTTCCACAGCGGGTGCCAGCCCCTGTCACGCTTGCGCATCGGCGTGCCACAGTCGTCGGTCATCGCGTATCCGTCTGCGGTAAACGCATGTTGCTGACAGCCAATCCGTTCCTGATCGACAACGCGCTCTGGATCGCCGCCGTTTGCCTGCTCGTTCCTACGACACTTTTGACGATAGCCGGACCGACGATCGTTCGCCGCTATGTCCCACTGGAAAGACTGCAATCCAACAACGAAGTGGCCGGATTCAAATTCGCGACCGTCGGCGTGATTTATGCCGTTCTGCTTGCTTTCGCGATCCTCGTTGTGTGGGAGCGGTTCAATCAGGCCGATATCGACGTCGCCAACGAAGCGAGCGCCGCGGCAACCGTGTTCCGCCTGACGCAAGGATTGGACGCGGCGCACGGCGCCGCAATCCGCAAGGCAACGACGGAGTATCTGAAAGCGGCGGTCGCAAAGGACTGGCCCGCGATGGAACGCGAGACGTCGAGCCCCGAGGTCACGGTGGCGCTCAGCGCGATCTACAACGCCGTGCTCAAATTCCACGACTTCAATAACAAAGAGGCTTTGGTCGTGGCCGACATCCTGCGCAACGTCGATCAAATCAGCGAGAAGCGGCGCGCAAGGCTGGTGGCGGCGACCGGCTTCGTGCCCGGCATCGTCTGGGCGGTTTTGTTTACCGGCGCCCTTGTCACGATCGCGTTCACGTTTTTCTTCGGCAGCGTGAACCTGCGCGCGCAGATCATCATGTCGTGCGCCCTCTCAATCCTGATCTTCGGCGGCCTTCTGACCATCATCGCCATCGATCATCCCTTCGCGAGCACGGTAAAAGTCGGTCCGGATGCGCTAGTCTCGGTGATCAATGATTTCGGCAACTGGACGCCGCCTTGAGGGGCTTCTACTGCGAAGCGAATCGCATTTTAGGTGCCGACCGATATTTTACAATTCGTGTTGTGACGTTTGGGCATGCCGGGCATTCAAACGTTCGTTTGTCGTGATCCGCCTCATCCGGCTCAATACAGGCGAGCCACATCTGTGACTTGCAGAATTCGCAAAACGGGCGGCCGATAATCCGTTGCTGGGGAAGTGTCTGATCTTTTCGCATCCAACACCTTTTGTGTGGTTGGCGTGGCATACACACAAACTGAAGGAATAAAAAAGAGCCGGCCAGCAAACTAGCGCGACTCCGATTTACAAACCGTGGCAAGAGGCCACGACTATTTGTGCGCGTTACGAAACAACTGCGTGTCGGGATTTACACTTCCCTTTGAGTTCGACAGGAATGTGGCGGCGCGGTTCCATCGCGGAACTGCATCGGCAATCATGTTAACGCGATGTCCGCATTGGGCCCGGCTAATGGCGACGGTCTATTGCGGCGTCATCCCGGCCGCTTTCACCACCTGCTGGGCGGCAGAGCGGTCGGCCTGGATCTCGGCGGCGAACTCTTCCGGCGTGTTGATTGCCGGCACCTGGCCGCGACTGATCACGTAGGTCCGCACCCATTCCTTGTCGGAGAATACGCGCCGCACCTCGCGCGCGATCTTGTCGATGATCGGCCGCGGCGTGCCGGCGGGCGCGAACAGGCCGTACCAGGTCTGCGACGGCGCGCCCTTGTAGCCGAGGTCGGCCAAAGTTGGAGTCTCCGGCAGCAACGGCGTACGAATGTTGTTGACCAGCGCCAGCGCCGTCATCTTGCCGGCCTGGATGTTGGAGATGACGTTGCCGAGACCGAGCAGCCCGATCGGGGTCGAGCCGCCGAGGATCGCATTGGTCGCCTCGCCGCCGCCCTTGAACGGCACGCGCACCCAGTCGGCGCCTTTTTCATTCTTCAGGCTGTCCATGTAGACGACGCAAGGGATGGATGCCGTGAGATAGGACAGCGTGCCGGGCTTCTCGCGCGACACCGCGATCAGCTGATCGACGGACTTCGCTTTGAGATCGGAATTGATCACCAGCACCTGGATCAGATGAAACAGGTTGATGATCGGCGTCACCTTCTCGGGATCGAACGGCAGGTTCTTGAACAGGTATTGGTTGTAGATCAGCGGATCGGCATTGATGATGCAGATCGTGTAACCGTCGGGCGCGGCCTCGGTGCAGGCGCGCGTCGCGATATTGCCGGCGCCGCCGGGCCGGTTCTCGATGATGATGGGCTGGCCGAGGCTCTTGTGCATCTCCTCACCGAGCACGCGCATGAAAATGTCGCTGATACCTCCGGCACTCGACGTGGTGAGCACATGGATCGGCTTGTTGGGGTAGTCCTGCGCTGAGGCCGCGGTGGCGCACAACGCAACGCCCGCGATCGCCGCCAGATATTTTTTCATTTGTTGTCCTCCCCGCCGCAACGCTACGCCAGCCTCGCCTTCACCATTCCGCTGGCCTTGGCCATGTCCATCTGCCCGGCATATTTGCCGCGCAACACGCCGATGACCTTGCCCATGTCCTTCATGCCGGCGGCGCCGGTCTCCGTCACCGCCGCCTCGATCGCCGCCTTCATCTCGTCGTCCGACATCTGCTTCGGCAGGTAACCGGAGATGATCGCGATCTCTTCCTGCTCCTGCTTCACGAGATCGGCGCGGGCGCCTTTCTGATAAAGCTCGACTGATTCCTGGCGCTGCTTGATCATCTTTTGCAGCAGGCTGAGCACCTCGGCGTCGCCGAGCGGCTGCTTTCCGGCGCCGCGCGCTTCGATATCGGCATTTTTAAGCGTCGAATTGACCATGCGCAGCGTGGAAACCGCCCGCTCGTTCTTGGCCTTCATCGCTTCGGTCAGGGCCTTGTTGATGTCGTCGCGCAGCACGGGAACCCCTTTTTTTGCATTAACTTAAGTGCAATGACGCGGCTGGGGGCGGAAGTGCCCCGCCCCTTGCCTCTCACACTATAATACGCAAGTAAGAGGCCATGACCCAGACGAAAGCCGATAAAACGGGGGCTTGGGACGAACCCAAACCCACGGCGCTTTTGGTGCTGGCCGACGGGACCGTCCTGGAAGGCTTCGGGCTTGGCGCCACGGGGCGCGCAGTCGGCGAGGTCTGCTTCAACACCGCGATGACGGGCTACGAGGAAATCCTCACCGACCCATCTTATGCCGGGCAGATCATCACTTTCACTTTCCCGCATATCGGTAATGTCGGCACCAACGAGGAAGACATCGAGAGCCTTAACATGGCGTCGCGGCCGGGAGCCTGCGGCGTCATCTTACACAGCGCGATCACGCAGCCCTCGAACTACCGGGCGACCAAGCACCTTAACGACTGGCTGAAGGCGCGCGGCATCATCGGGCTCGCCGGCATCGACACGCGCGCGCTCACCTCGCTGATCCGCGTCAAGGGCATGCCGAACGCGGTGATTGCGCACGAGCCGTCGGGCAAGTTCGACCTGCCGGCGCTGAAGAAAGAAGCCAAGGACTGGCCGGGTCTGGTCGGCATGGACCTGGTGCCGATGGTGACCAGCGCGCAGCGTTTCAATTGGGACGAGATACCGTGGGCCTGGGACAAGGGCTATTCACGGCAGACCAACCCGGAATTCCACGTCGTCGCGGTCGACTACGGCGTCAAGCGCAACATCCTGCGCCTGCTCGCCGGCACCGGTTGCAAGGTAACGGTGGTGCCGGCGAAGACCTCGGCTGACGACATCATGGCCCTCAAGCCTGATGGCGTCTTCCTCTCGAACGGCCCGGGCGATCCGGCCGCAACCGGAAAATACGCCGTGCCGGTGATCAGGAAGTTGATCGACTCAGGCACGCCGACCTTCGGCATCTGCCTCGGCCATCAGATGCTGGGCATCGCAGTCGGCGGCAAGACGATGAAGATGCATCAGGGACACCACGGCGCCAATCATCCGGTGAAGGATCTCACCACCGGCAAGGTCGAGATCACCTCGATGAACCACGGCTTCGCGGTCGACAAGGATACGCTGCCGAAGAATGTTGAGCAGACGCATGTGTCGCTGTTCGACGGCTCCAATTGCGGCCTCGCGCTCAAGGACAGGCCGGTCTTCTCGGTGCAGTACCATCCGGAGGCCTCGCCCGGCCCGCGCGACAGTCATTATCTCTTCACGCGCTTCGTCGAGATGATGCGGCAGGCCAAAGACACCAAAAAGCGCAAGATTGCTTAGGCGTCGCAGGCAACCCCGCGTGCCGCGGTTCGTTGTATCGCCATGACGTCATCGCAGCCCCTCGCTTTCATGTTCAAGGACGACGGCAGGGTGCCGAACAATCCGGCTTTGCCGGCGCTGATCTACAAAGCCGCGGTTGATTTCGGCGGGAACGATCCCGCGCGCGCAATCGAAAGTCTGTTCGCGCAAAACGGATGGGGCCACGGCCAATGGCGCAACGGCATCTACCCCTTCGTGCACTATCACGCGATGATTCATGAAGTGCTCGGCATCGCGCGCGGGACGGCACGCGTGCAGCTCGGCGGGCCCAGTGGCGAGACGTTCGATTTTGCCGCGGGTGATGTCGCCGTCCTTCCGGCCGGCACCGGGCATCAGCGGCTGTCGGGCAGTGCCGATCTTCTGGTGATCGGCGCCTATCCGCCGGAGGGCACATACAACCTTTGCCGCGGCGACAACCCGGCCGACCGCGACAAGGCGCTTGTGACGATTCCGAACGTGCCGGTGCCCGTAGGCGATCCGGTGCTCGGCAGAAACGGGCCGCTGCCGAAGTTGTGGCGCTAGCGCATTCTCCGAAAACGCGCGATAGAAACGGCATGAGCGACTGGGTCAAGTTCTACGACTTCAAGCACTCGGTGATCTATGTGAATGCGCGTCATCGCGACGTGCACTACCGCAGGATTGCCGAGGACATCCGCGCCTATGTGCCCTCACCCGCCGCACGCGTGCTCGACTATGGCTGCGGCGAGGCGACGTCCGCCGATCTCATCGCCAATGCCTGCGCGCAGCTGGTGCTGGTAGAAGCGGCGCCGAACGTGCGCGCCTCGCTCACCATGCGCTACGCCGGGCATCCGAAGATCGCCGTGATCGCGGCCGAGCAGGTGGCGGCACTGCCGAAAGCGTCGTTCGATCTCGTCGTGATGCATTCGGTCGCGCAGTACCTGACGCAAGCCGAGCTCGACCGTCTGCTTGCGATCTTCCGTTCGCTGCTCAAGCCCGACGGTCTCTTCATCCTCGGCGATATCGTGCCGCCGCATTTTGCAGCGCCGGCCGCCGCGCTGGCGCTGCTGCGCTTCGGCGCCGCCAACGGCTTCTTCTGGGCGGCGGCGTTCGGGCTGGTGCGGATCTTCGCGTCGGATTATCTGCGCCTGAGGAAGACGGCGGGACTGTCACATTATACAGAGGCGGCGATACTCGAGCGCCTGCGTGAGGCCGGCTTCAAGCCCGAGCGCGCCACGCGCAACATCAGCCATAACCAGTGGCGGATGACGTTTCTGTGCCGGGCGGCGTAGCGTCTCGGGCCTTCCTGAGCACAAGTAAGAGTTGCTACGATCCCCCTGTCCAGTCTCGGGGTGACCATGAGACGACGCGATTTCCTGATCGGTCTTGGCGCGGCGGCGTGGCCTGTCGCAGCGCGCGCCCAGAAACCAGAACGCATCCGGCGTGTCGGCATGCTGGTCAGCATCGATAATCCGGACATCAAGGCGTTTCAACAGGAGCTCGAACGACACGGCTGGTCCGAGGGGCGCAATATTCATTTCGACTATCGCGTCGCCCCGGCTGCCGTTCATGCGCAGGCCCTCGCCAAAGAGCTGGTCGCAATGCAGCCCGACGTAATTTTCACGTTGTCGAGACCGGTCACGGCCGCCGTGCAAGCGGAGACCCGGACAATACCGGTCGTGTTCACTTACGTGATCGACCCGATCGGCGCGGGCTTCATCGCAAGCCTGGCGCATCCGGGCGGCAATCTCACGGGTCTCCAAGCTTATGAGCCGAGCATGGTCGGCAAATGGCTGGGCATGCTCAAGGAGATCGCTCCGCAGACGACGCGCGTCGCGCTGTTGGGCAATCCGAAAACCGCCGCCTACTATGATTATCTAATGACGGCAGCCGAGGCTGCGGCACCGTCGCTCAAAGTCGAGATGGTTCACGGGCGCATCGAGAACGACGCGGCCGATATCGAACGCGTTATTGCTGTCATTGCAAGCGTACCAAACAGTGCCATGGTCGTGCTCCCGGAAAGTACGACCAGCGTCAACAGCAATCACATTGTTGCGCTCGCTGCGCGACATCGCCTGCCAGCGGTTTACAGCTTCAAGTACATCGTTCGCGCCGGTGGCCTGATGTCGTATGGGATTGTTGCTCCCGACCATTACCGGCAGGCCGCATTGTACGTGGACCAAATTCTTCGCGGCGCCAAGCCCGCCGATCTTCCTGTGCAAGTTCCGGTCAGGTACGAGACCGTGCTCAACGTCAAGACCGCAAAAGCCTTCGGATTGAATCCGCCGGCCGGCCTGCTTGTCGCTGCCGACGAAGTGATTGAGTGAGCGTGAAGTCGCCATGGACGCACCGTCGCTGTGGCACATCCCGTTCTCGCACTACAGCGAAAAGGTGCGCTGGGCGCTTGATTATAAGCGCGTCGCGCACCGGCGCCGTGTGCTCGGCTCCGACTACCTGATCAAGGTCTGGCGCGCGACCGGTCAGGGCAAACTGCCTGTTCTGTGGCTCGATGGGCGGGCCATCGCGGATTCCACGCGCATCATCGCTGCGCTCGAGGAGCACTATCCCGAGCCCGCGCTTTACCCGCGTGAAGCCGCCGCGCGGCAGCGCGCGCTCGCACTGGAGGACGATCTCGACGAGACGCTTGGGCCGGCATTGCGCGCGGCTGTCGTCACCCCGCTGTTCCAACACGATCCGGACTTTGCACTGCGCATGCTGACGACCGGCATGGGCAGCAAGGCCTATCCCGGCCTTCGGCGGATGCTTCGGGTTTTTCCCTGGTACTACCGGCTCCGCCATAAAATCAGCGAACGCAATCTGGAGAGAGACCGAACCATCGTTGCTGCGGCGCTCGACCGCATCGAGCAAGAGCGGCAGGGCCGCACCTATCTTGTCGGCGAGGTTTTCAGCGTCGCAGACCTCACGGCCGCCGCGCTGCTCGGGCCGCTCCTGCAGCCTCCCGAGCTTCAGCACCCGCTGCAGGTAGAGCTGCCGGTCTATCTGGAGGACTACCGTACGATGCTGCTACGGCATCCAGCCGCACAATGGGCGGCCGACATCTACCGTCTGCACCGCGGGCAATCCGCGGAAATTGCTAAACGTCCGGCACGTTAATTGAAACGTATACTCGAGGTCGGCAATGCCTGGGCTCCAGTTTTTCAACGTTGCTGTTCTCTCACTTGTCCTTGCCTCAGCCAGCAGCACGGCAGCCTCGGATTTGAAGGTCCTGTCCGGCTCCGGAGTGCAACCAGTGATGAGTGAAATCATCCCACGCTTTGAGCGGGAGTCAGGGCACAAGGTGATATTTGATTACGGTACTGTGGGAGGCATGGCTGCCCGAGTTCAAAACGGGGAGATCGCCGACGTGATCATCGCGTCCGGGCCCCAAATCGCCGAACTTGAAAGGCAATTGAAGGTCGTCGAAGGCAGTCCGATCGACTTGGCCAGGACTGGTATTGGAATTTTTGTGCGCAAAGGCGCTTCAAAACCGGATATCGGTTCGATCGAGGCCTTTACGCACACGATGCTCACATCAAAGTCGATCGGGTGGAACGATCCGGCAGCAGGAGCGCCGGTCAGTATTTATATGCTCGGGGCGTTTGAGCGCCTGGGCATCGCGCAAGCGATGAAACCAAAGACCGTCGTCTTTAAGCAGCGTTCGGAACGCTTTGAAGCTGTCGCCAGGGGCGAAGTTGAAATCGGATTCAACCAAATAAGTGAAATTTTGGCTGCCCCAGGCGTGGATTTGGTTGCTCCATTGCCCGCGCCCATCCAGCACTACACACAATTTAGCGCCGGCGTCGTTGCCAACAGCAGCAAACAAGACGCGGCTCGAGCTTTGCTGCGATTCATCTCCTCACCTGATGCTCGGGCCGTCATGAAAGCCAAAGGCTTTGAATGACGCTCAGTCTTTTATGCCGGCGAGGCGCAGGCCCTGCACGTAAAGATCGAGATGGGCGCTCTCCTTGACGTAAAAGAGTCGCCGGCGCGCGAAACCACAGGAGAAATCCGGACTGAGCTGCAGCAGCTCGTCCTTCGCGATTTGCAGATCGGCCTGCCTTTGCAGATGTCCCAAGGCCGACACGCGATGGGCGAAGGCCCAGAAATGCGCGTTGGGCACCCGTGTGGCCTTGTGCGACCACTCAAAAGCCTGATCGAACTGCCGCGCGAAAATGTGCGCGAGTGCACGGTACGAATAGAAGGCCCAACGCAATGGGTCGTACGGGCTCAACTCGATGGCCTTCTCGAAATATGGAATCGCCTCGTCGAAACGGCCCACATAGGCAAGTGAATCGCCGAGCCCGCAATAGCTGGGCGCGAGGTATGGGTTGAGATCGATCGCGATCTTCAACTCGGAAAGCGCATCGCCATAGGCTTTGGCCGCCAGAAGCGCGCGCCCGTACATGAACCGGATCATTGCGTCCTGGTCGTCGAGCTCAACGGCTTTCCGTCCGACCGTGATCGCTTCCTGCAAAGTGTCTTCGTTTGGCTCGGTGTCGAAGCGTGTCATGCTGACCACGAGCGCATAACAAAGAAAGCCATAGGCCTCGGCCAGATACGGGTCGAGCTCGATCGCACGCCGGAGCAAACGCTGCGCCTCGAGATTGTCGGCCGGAGTCGATTTATAGAAGTGCTTCGTCCCCAGCCGGAAAAAGTCCCAGGCATGCAGCTCCGGAACCGCCTTGCGCTCGACGCGCATCCGCTCGGCGGCGCTGACCTCGGGCTCGATCCGCGCTGCGATGGCCATCGTGATCTCGTCCTGCAGCTCGAAAAGCTCCCTGAGATCGCGATCGTAGCGCTCGGCCCACAGCTGCCGACCGGTTTCCGTCTCGACCAGCTGTACTGTGACTCGCACGCGATCCGCCGTCTTCCGCACGCTGCCGTCGACCAGATAGTCCGCGCCGAGCTTCAGGCCTACGGACCGCGCATCGCCGCCGGCGCCCTTGAACATGAAGCTGGAGTTGCGGGCGATGATCGCCAGCGAGCGGTATTTGGACAGCGCGGTGATGATGTCCTCGGTGATGCCATCCGAGAAATAGTCCTGCTCGGCGTCGTCGCTGAGATTGCTGAAAGGCAGGACCGCGACGGACGGCCTGCCGCCCCACTCGATCGGTCCGGCAGGCATCCTCTGAACGGATGATGGTGGTACGCCCGGAACTTGTCCTCGTTCATTCGGACGAGAAACGCCGGCCGTCTGAAGGTCGCCGACAAAGCGAATCCCCTTGCGAGGATAGGTCTTGATCAGGATCTGATCCTCGCCGGTGTCGCCTATGGCTTTCCGTGCAGCAGTGATGCGCGTGCTGAGCGTCGATTCCGAAACGATGCGTCCGTTCCATACCGAAGCAATCAGGTCGTCCCTGCTCACGACGCGATCACGGTTCTGCAGAAGAAAAAGCAGGAGATCGAAAACCTGGGGTTCCATGGCGACGGGTTCGGAGTGGCGCGTGAACTCGCGCTTGTCACCGTCGAGAACGCAGCCGGCGAAGACGAACTGCACTTTGACCCCCTGACGCTCGAACAATAATCAGGCCCGTCTCGGCAACAAAGCAAGACTTTCTTAAAGCACCCACTGTCGCAGTCCGGCATCCTTCGCCCGAATTGTCGCCAAACGACACATGGAGTCTTTTTACATGGCTGAATCTGCGCGCGAGCTGGTCGTGGTCATGACGCATGGAACCGATCACGAGCTGTCGTCGGTCGCATTCACGATTGCGAATGGCGGTATGGCTGCCGGCTTGAAAGTGTCGGTGTTTCTGACCAGCGCGGCGGTCGACCTCGTCCGAAAGAAGAACATCGACAGCAGCGTGCCGCTTGCCGCGCTCGTCGCCGACTTCCTCAAGCGCGGCGGCCGCCTGTGGGCGTGCACGCCTTGCGTGAAAGCGCGCGGCTACGAGCAGAACGATCTGATTGGTGGCGTCGAGATCGCCGGCTCGAGCAAGATCCATGAGCTGATCAAGGGCGGCGCGGCGACGCTGAGCTTTTGATTGCGACTGCATTGAGTGAAGGAAATGCCGACCATGGCAACAACCACTGCCTTTGACCCGAAGGAACTCGAGTCCAAAGTAAAGGCGATGTATCGCAGCGTCGCCGAAAATCCGCACGAAGAATTCCATTTCGAGATGGGCCGCGCGATGGCCGAGCGCCTCGGTTATTCGCCGGCCGACCTCGATCGCATTCCGGCGGAATCGATCGAGTCATTTGCCGGAGTCGGACACTATTTCCACATGGCCGATCTTAGGCCAGGCGACATGGTCGTCGACCTCGGCAGCGGCTCCGGCATGGACACCTTCATCGCCGCATTGAAGGTCGACTTGCGCGGCAAGGTGACCGGCGTCGACATGACGGACGAACAGCGCCGGAAGGCGGAACGATTGCGCGACCGGGACGGCTTCCTGAACGTGACATATTTGAGGGGTTACATCGAAGACGTGCCCTTGCCCGACGCCTGTGCCGATGCGGTGATCAGCAATGGCGTGATCAATCTGGCGACCAATAAATCGAAGGTATTCAGGGAGGCCACACGGCTGCTCAGGAAAGGTGGCCGTTTTGCTATCGCAGACATTGTGACCGAGGTGCAGTTGCCGGACAGCATCGTCTGCAACGCGATGCTTTGGGCGGCGTGCATCGGCGGAGCGGCGCAACGCGACAACTACTGCCAGATGATCGGGGCGGCAGGTCTACGCGTCGTGCAAGTCGAGGATAATCCGCAGTATCAGTTCATCTCCGATAACGCGAAGGGCGCAAGCCGGAAATTCGGCGTCAAAAGCATTTCGCTGCTTGCAGTGAAACAGTGAGCGCTCCAGGGCGTTGTCACGTGGTCGGCAGCTGCACGAAGACCGGACAATGAGCAGCGATTTGCCAGGCTTTTTTCGGGGCACGGAGATGCCGGATGCCAATTGGTGGCAGGCGCTCTGGCCGAACCCTGCACAGATCCTGACCCTGGTCGGCCTTACGCCGGGCATGGACGCGGTCGATCTGTGCAGCGGCGATGGATGGTTCACGCTGCAGATGGCAAAAATCGCGCGTCACGTCATGGCGGTCGATATCGACGCCAAGATGCTCGTGCTGACAAGCTCGCGCCTGGCTCGGGACCGGGTGGCCAATTGCGACTATCAGCTTGGCGATGCTTACGGACTCGCTGAATACGTGCCGTGGCCGGTCGACTTCGTGTTCATGGGAAATTCATTTCATGGCGTGCCTGACCGCGAACGCCTGGTGCGCGTCGTCGGCGACGCGCTGAAACCCGGCGGACGTTTCGCGATCATCAACTGGCATCAGCTGCCGCAGGAAAAAACCACGGTGCTGGGACGGCCGCGCGGCCCGAAGTCCGAGTTGCGGCTGTCGCCGGAACAGACCGTCAAAGCCGTTGAAGCCGGCGGGCTCAGTGCCAGGGGGGTCGTCGACATTCCGCCCTACCACTACGGCGCGATTTTCGAAAAACCTGTCGCAAAAGCGTCCGCACCAAAATGGCTGCATCCGACCTGACGGGCGTGCGCCAGGCCGGTTTTCCGCGCCAATTTGCGCATTTCCGTCCACCGCTTATGCGCCGGGCACCCTTCCCTGCCCGCCGAATCTGGTCTAAAGACCCGCTCGCGCGCGAGGCCCGACCTCGGCGCGGTCCGGGGGACGCGCACCAGGCGCGCCCTTTTTTTGTGTGCGGCCGGTCATAAAGGCCGACCGCGAGCGGAGTCTTACGATGCCGGACAAATCCCACGACGTTTTCGATGCCGAAATCCGCGCGGCGCTGCTCAAGCACGGTGACGACGGGACGGTCCCCCGCCACACCTTGTTCTACTTTTACGGCGGGAATTTCACTGCGCTTGGCAATGCCGCGGCGCAGGCAGGCTACCGCACCAGGCCCACCGCCAAATCCGACGGCGTCATTCTCGAGACCGAGACCGCCGTCGATGCGTCGAGCTTCGCGCGCCACGCAGCGCAGATGCAGAAATGGACCGGCGAATTCGGATGCGAATACGACAGCTGGGAATGCCAGCTGGTGAAGCGGTAGAAATGCCGAAGCGAACCGACATCAAATCGATCCTGATCATCGGCGCGGGCCCGATCGTCATCGGCCAGGCCTGTGAGTTCGACTATTCCGGCACGCAGGCCTGCAAGGCGCTCAAGGAAGAGGGCTACCGGATCGTCCTGGTGAACTCGAACCCGGCGACGATCATGACCGATCCCGATCTCGCCGACGCCACTTATGTCGAGCCGATCACGCCGGAGATCGTCGCCAAGATCATCGAGCGCGAGCGTCCCGACGCGCTGCTGCCGACCATGGGCGGGCAAACCGCGCTCAACTGCGCGCTGTCGCTGCGCAAGATGGGCGTGCTGGAGAAGTTCAACGTCAAGATGATCGGCGCGACCGCCAACGCCATCGACAAGGCGGAAGACCGTGAGCTGTTCCGCGAGGCAATGACGAAGATCGGCCTGCCGACGCCGCGCTCGCACCAGATCAAGACGCTGCCGCAGGCGCTCGAGGCGCTCGACGACATCGGCTTGCCGGCGATCATCCGCCCTTCCTTCACGCTCGGCGGCACCGGCGGGGGGATTGCCTACAACAAGGCCGAGTTCATCGAGATCGTCGAGCGCGGCATCGACGCCTCCCCCACCAACGAGGTGCTGATCGAGGAGTCGGTGCTGGGGTGGAAAGAGTTCGAGATGGAGGTGGTGCGCGACAAGAAAGATAACTGCATCATCATCTGCTCGATCGAAAACGTCGATCCCATGGGCGTGCACACGGGTGACTCGATCACGATCGCGCCGGCGCTTACGCTGACCGACAAGGAATACCAGATCCTGCGTGACGCCTCGATCGCGGTGCTGCGCGAGATTGGCGTCGAGACCGGCGGATCGAACGTGCAGTTCGCCATCAATCCGGCCGACGGGCGGTTGGTGGTGATCGAGATGAACCCGCGCGTATCGCGCTCGTCGGCGCTGGCTTCGAAAGCGACCGGCTTCCCGATCGCCAAGGTCGCCGCCAAGCTCGCGGTCGGCTACACGCTCGACGAGATCGCCAACGACATCACCGGCGGCGCGACGCCGGCCTCGTTCGAGCCGACGATCGATTACGTCGTCACGAAAATCCCGCGTTTTGCCTTCGAGAAATTCCCCGGCGCCTCGCCGGTGCTCACCACGTCGATGAAGTCGGTCGGCGAAGCGATGGCGATCGGCCGCACCTTCCAGGAATCCCTGCAGAAAGCGCTGCGCTCGCTTGAGACCGGCCTGACCGGCCTCGACGAGGTGACGATCGAGGGCTTCGACGCCGCAAAGGGCATCGACGACACCGACAACAAGGCCGCGATCCGCGCCGCGCTGGGCACGCCGACCCCGGACCGGCTGTTGAAAGTTGCGCAGGCGATCCGCTTCGGCGCGACCGATGAGCTCATCCACAGCGCCTGTCGCATCGACCCATGGTTCGTGGCAGAGATCCGCGGGCTGGTGGAAATCGAAGCCGAGATCGCCGCCAAGGGCCTGCCGGAAACGGCCGGCGCCTTCCGCCGCCTCAAGGCCATGGGCTTTTCCGACACCCGTCTCGGCAAACTCACCGGGACTCCTGCCGAGACGGTCATGCAAAAGCGCCGCAAGCTCGGCGTGCGCCCGGTCTTCAAGCGCATCGACAGCTGCGCCGCTGAGTTCGCTTCGCCCACCGCCTACATGTACTCAACCTACGAGACGCCGTTTGCCGGAACGGTCGTCAACGAAGCCGCGCCGTCGGATAAGAAGAAAGTCATCATTCTCGGCGGCGGACCGAACCGCATCGGTCAGGGCATCGAGTTCGACTACTGCTGCTGCCACGCCGCCTTCGCGCTCAAGGAGGCCGGCTACGAGACCATCATGGTCAACTGCAACCCGGAGACAGTGTCGACCGACTACGACACCTCCGACCGGCTCTATTTCGAGCCGCTCACGCCGGAAGACGTGCTGGAGATCATCGACACCGAGCGCTCGAACGGGACGCTGCACGGGGTGATCGTGCAATTCGGCGGGCAGACGCCGCTCAAGCTCGCCGAGCCGCTGGAAAAGGCGAAAGTGCCGATCCTCGGCACCTCGCCCGACGCGATCGATCTCGCGGAAGACCGCGACCGCTTCAAGAAGCTGCTCGACAGGCTCAAACTGCGGCAGCCGCAGAACGGCATCGCCGCCTCCCCGGCCGCGGCGCGCGCGATCGCCGACGAGATCGGCTATCCGGTCGTGATCCGCCCGTCATACGTGCTCGGCGGCCGCGCCATGGAGATCGTGCGCGACGCCGCCCAGCTCGACCGCTACGTCGCAAAGCTCGCCGGCGATCTCGACCGGCCGAGCGAGCTCATCGTATCGAAGAAGAGCCCGCTGCTGATCGACCGGTATCTCTCCGATGCGACCGAGGTCGACGTCGACTGCCTCTGCGACGGCAAGGACACCTTCATCGCCGGCCTCATGGAGCACATCGAGGAAGCCGGCATCCACTCCGGCGACAGCGCCTGCGCGCTGCCCCCGCATTCGCTGGATGACAAGACAATTGCGGAACTGGAGCGGCAGACGCGCGCGCTCGCGCTCGCGCTCAATGTCGGCGGGCTGATGAACGTGCAGTACGCGATCAAGGACGGCGAGATCTACGTGCTCGAGGTCAACCCGCGCGCGTCGCGCACGGTGCCCTTCGTCGCCAAGGTCATCGGCATCCCGTTTGCGAAGATCGCAGCGCGCATCATGGCCGGCGAGAAGCTTTCGTCCTTTAACCTCGAGCGCCAGCGGCCCAAGCACCGCGCGGTGAAGGAAGCGGTGTTCCCCTTCGCGCGCTTTCCCGGCGTCGACACCGTGCTCGGGCCGGAGATGAAGTCGACCGGTGAGGTGATGGGCATCGACGCTTCGTTCGAGATCGCATTCGCCAAGAGCCAGATCGGCGGCGGCACCAACCTGCCCCGTAGCGGAACGGTCTTCGTCTCGGTGAAAGATGCCGACAAGGCGCGCATCCTGCCGGCGGTCAAATTGCTGGCCTCGCTCGGCTTCAAGACCATCGCGACCTCGGGAACCCAGCGGTATCTGGCGGAACAGGGCGTCGAAACCGCCAAGATCAACAAGGTCCTGGAGGGCCGGCCCCATATCGTGGATGCCATCAAAAATGGCGGTGTTCAGCTTGTTTTCAACACCACCGAGGGGGCCGCGGCGCTGGCGGACAGCCGTTCCCTGCGCCACGCGGCCCTCTTGCATAAAGTGCCGTACTACACCACTCTTTCGGGGGCCGTCGCCGCGGCGCAGGGCATCAAAGCCTATCTCGAGGGCGACCTCGAGGTGCATGCGCTACAGAGTTACTTCGGCGGCCGGGACTGAACGCCATAGATCTGGCTGGGCGGGCCCGGGCGACGGTACGAGTGCCGGAAAATCTACGGTCGCGGCATCAGGTAAGGCTGGCCGCGACGGGCTTTTTTGACCGACGCTCGTCGCTTCTGACTCCGGTTTTACGGGAAACCGTGGCCGGAGTCGTATTACGAGTCGATTGGACGGAATTTCTAAAGTGAAAGGCGCTTGGCGGCGCTGCTTTGCGAGAGGCTGATCTGGCGTCCGCCAGGAGGAGAAGAGACGATGGAAAAGATTCCGATGACGGCCGCCGGCTATACGGCGCTCGAAACCGAGCTCAAGCATTGCCAGCAAGTTGAGCGGCCCCGCATCATTCAGCAGATTACAGACGCGCGCACGCACGGCGATTTGTCGGAGAACGCCGAATATCACGCCGCGAAGGAAGCGCAGTCGCTCAACGAGGGTCGCATCGCCGAGCTCGAGGACAAGCTCGCGCGCGCCGACGTGATCGATGTCTCGAAACTGTCGGGTGACACGATCACCTTCGGCGCGACCGTCACGCTGGTCGATGAGGACACCGACCAGAAGAAGGTCTGGCAGATCGTCGGCGAACCCGAGGCGGACGCCAAGAAGGGGCGCATCTCGATCACCTCGCCGATCGCGCGTGCGCTGATCAACAAGAAGAAGGGCGAAAACGTCGAGGTCAACACGCCGGGTGGCGCGAAGGCTTACGCGATCAAGAAGATCGAGTGGAAGTAGACCCAACGTCGCTCAGGCGGCGCCATGGAACAGAGCATCCGTTTCTGCACGTCTTCGGACGGTGTGAAGCTCGCCTACGCCGTCACCGGCGACGGGCCGCCGCTGGTGATGTCGGCGACCTGGCTCACGCATCTCGAACACCAGTGGCGTAGCCTCGCCTGGAAGCCCTGGCTCGAAGCGCTCTCCCGCGACCACACGCTGCTGCGCTACGATTCACGCGGCTGCGGGCTTTCCGACCGCGCCACTGACAACCTGTCGTTCGAAACCTGGGTCAAGGATTTCGAGAAGGTGATCGATGCGGCGGGCTTCGGGCGATTTTCGCTGGTCTCGACCTGCTGGGGCGGACCGGTCGCGATCGAATACGCGGCGCGGCATCCCGAGCGCGTCGATCGTCTCGTTCTCTACGGCACCTACGCGCGCGGCCGGCTGCGGCGCAGCGATCAGCCAAAAGAAATGGAAAAAGCGCGCGTGCTTCTCGACCTCACGCGCCTCGGATGGGGGCTGGAGAACCACGCATTCCTCCAGGTCTGGGCCAACCACTTCCAGCCTGGCGGCAGCATCGAGCACGTGCGCTCGTGGTGCGACCAGCAGCGCGCGGCGACGTCCGCCGAGATGGCGGTCCGGTTGCTGGAGATCGGCTGGAGCGTCGATGTGAGTGAAGCCGCGCGCAACATCAATTGCCCCGTTCTCGTGATGCATCCCGAGCGCGATGCGGTGGTGCCGATTGACGAAGGCCGTCTGCTCGCGAGCCTCATCCCGGATGCCAGGTTCGTCACGCTCGACAGCGAGAACCACATGCCGCTCGCCGAAGAGCCGGCATGGACGCAATTGGCCGGCGAGATGGGGGCGTTTCTGAAGGCGCCGGTCGCTGCATCCGCCAACGCCGCGTTGCCGCTCGACCAGCTTACGGCGCGCGAGCGCGCGGTACTCGATGCCATCGCCGGCGGGCTCGACAATTCCGAGATCGCCGCGGCGCTGAAATTGTCCGAGAAAACCGTGCGCAATCACATTACCCGCATCTTCGACAAGATCGGCGTCGAGCATCGTTATCAGGCGATCGTGCGGGCGCGCGAAGCGGGCCTTGGCATGCACGGCAGCCACTGAGCCGGGACAATTGTCCCTGTCCTTTTGCCGATAATTCGACGGTTCCGGGGGCATCGGCCTCAATACACGCCACGGCAGCGATCCTAACGTCCGGCTCAGGTCGTGCATCCTGCACGGCTTCAAACCGGAGAGGTACATCCATGCCAAAGTTCGTCATCGAGCGGGAACTGACGGGAGCCGGAAAATTGCCGCGGCAGGAATTGCAGGCGATCTCGCAAAAATCCTGCGGCGTCCTGCGCGAGATGGGGCCGCAGATCCAGTGGCAGCAGAGCTTCGTCACCGACGACAAGATCTATTGCATCTACATCGCCCCCGACGAAGAGGCCGTCAAAACGCACGCGCGCAAGGGCGGCTTTCCGGCCAATCGCATCGCACGCGTGCGCGCCGTGATCGATCCGACCACGGCCGAGGCGAGCTGACGCACGGCGCAACTCATTGCGGCCATGTCGGCGACTATTTCACCTGATCCCGGCCATTGAGCCGGGACAGGTGCCTGCCGGCAAGCGGCTCAAAAAAAACAGCCGTCTCAAGGAAAAATCAAGATTGTCCTCAAGCTTTCGCCTGCGGCTATACCCTAGCGTCGGGGCCGAGGTCGTGCGTCCCGCATGGCCGAAAACCCGAGGGATAAATCTATGCCGAAATTCGTCATCGAGCGGGAGCTGACAGGTGCCGGGAAACTGCCCCGGCAGGAATTGCAGGCGATCTCGCAGAAATCCTGCAGCGTGCTGCGCGAGATGGGGCCGCAGATCCAGTGGCAGCAGAGTTTCGTCACCGACGACAAGATTTACTGCATCTACATCGCACCCGACGAAGAGGCGATTAAAACGCACGCGCGAAAAGGCGGCTTTCCGGCCAATCGCATTTCAGCCGTGCGCGCGGTGATCGACCCGACGACGGCGGAAGTGGCGTAACCTCAAAGTTGACGCTACTTCACCCACAGCTTCAGTGGCACTCCGGCGCGGCCCGGACAGGTCAGCGTTCCGCTGTAGAAATCCGACAATTGGCCGGTATAGGCGCACTCGACTCCGGCGAGCAGCAATGTTGCGCTCAGTCGAGTTGGGGCGCCTAACCGAATGCGGATTTCACCGGTCTTCTGCTCGGGACCATCCTGGGTGCAGATGCCGACATGCGTCATCGTCAACGGTCCGGACAATTCGCGGCCGCGCGACGAAGCCTTCTCGGTGACGGTGGCACTCAACTCCCACTCACCAAGCTCTCCGCCATAGCCGAACACCTCGCGAGGTTCGGCGATGGCCGGGCCGGCGAGCGTTCCCAGCACGATCGGGAGGATGATCGTCCTCATGACGCCGCTGCCCGGCCGTTCGATCGTCAAT
>Ga0207643_10000580_pt1 | contig 23199 bp, 17 predicted proteins | sample KBSMisM62_FD_184313 | JGI IMG/M metagenome (GOLD analysis project Ga0207643, IMG submission 184313) | Miscanthus rhizosphere microbial communities from Kellogg Biological Station, Michigan, USA - KBS Miscanthus M6-2 (SPAdes) (version 2) | ecosystem: Host-associated > Plants > Roots >...
CGCGCGTACCTGACCGTTTTCAACTCGACTCCGCTCGAGCGAAGGCTGGCAGTCCTCCTGGGCATCCCGTTGAACGGCGTGGACCCGACCCTCGCGCACCTCGGCACGAAGTCCGGAAGCCGAAAAGTGTTTCGGGAGGCCGGCGTCTCGATGCCCGAGGGGTCCGAAGACATCCGATCCGAGGACGACCTGCTGGACGCGCTCGAGGAACTGCGCGGCCGCCGGCCGGGCATCTCGCGTGCGGTCGTCAAGCTCGACGACAGCTTCTCCGGGGAAGGCAACGCCGTCTTCCGCTACCCCTCCTCGCAGGGACGCGACGCCCTCCGCGACTCTCTCCCGAAGCTCTGCTTCGGCGTCTCGACGGAGACACGGGCGTCGTATCTCGGCAAGCTCGCCGCGATGGGCGGGATCGTCGAAGAACATCTCGAGCGATCCGAGTCGGCCTCGCCGAGCGTGCAGCTGAGGATCGATCCCCGCGGAGAGGTCATGTTGATCTCTTCCCACGACCAGATCCTCGGCGGCGCCTCGGGGCACGTGTACCAGGGCTGCCGTTTTCCGGCCGCCGACGCCTGCCGGCGGGACATCCAGGCCGACGCCCGCGCGATCGGAGCCGTTCTCGCGCGCCGGGGAGTCGTCAGCCGGCTGGGCGTCGACTTCTTCGTCGGCCGGGCCCCGGACTCGTCCCACTGGGAGCGATACGCGCTCGAGATCAACCTGCGGATCGGCGGGACGACCCATCCGTTTCTCGCCCTTCAGTTCCTGACCGGGGGCCGCCTGGATCCGGAAACGGGGCAATTCCTCTCGCCCTCCGGCCAGCCCAAGTTCTATCGATCGACCGACAACCTGCGCTCAGAGTCCTATCGTGGCCTCAGCCCGGAGGACCTGATCGACATCATGACGATCAACCGCCTGCACTACAGCCACGGCACGGAAACGGGAGCGCTCTTCCACATGATCGGCGCGCTCTCGCAATTCGGAAAGGTCGGCCTGACCGCCATCGGCGGCAGCGCGGAAGAGGCGGAGTCCATTTACGCCGGGGCCATCGCGGTCCTGGATCGCGAAACCCGGTTTTAGCGAGCCGGATCAGTCAGTCGGAATCGGTCGACGTTTCGGCAACCTCCAGGAGCACCTTCCGCAGCACCGCGTCGACGGAATTCTCCTCGAGTCCCGTGGGGCCGAAATTGCGGCGGGCGAACTCCACCCACTCGTCGTCGGTGTGGACGTCGACCGTGAGCATGCGCGCCTTGCCGTGCCATCGCAGGCGCACGTGCATGTCCTCGGAGATGAAGACGACGACACGGTCCTCGGGCTTGTCCGCGGGCCGTTCATCCGTGTCGACTTTGTAGCCCCGCTCCCGGAGAGCCGATCCAATCCTGTCGAAGGCGGCGTCCACGCTCAGCATCTCGGTCCTCGCTTGGAATGGCGGCTATTCTATGTTTTATCGGTTGATCGCCGCCGCGGGGACGAGCCCGCCCCGCTCAGTGCTGGCTGCCGCTCGCCGTGGCGGGGAAGACGGCCTGGCTGCTTTCGCGCTCGTCCGGTGCGGGCTCGGTCGCTTCCAGCGCCGCGGCCCCTCGGGTCCGCCACCATGCCCGCGCCTCCGCCGCGCTCCAGGGCGCCACGCCGCACCCCTCGAGCAGCGCCTCGAGGGCGTCCGCCGACGCCGGGCGGTCCTCCCGCCGGAAACTCAGGCACTTTCCAAGCGCCGCAGCGAGGCCGGCAGGCAGGCAGGCCGCCGCCTGCGCGAGAGGCACGGAGGGACCGTGGCGCTCCAGCTTGAAGATTTCGATGGCGGTGCGGCCGGGAAACGGGGGCTTCCCGGTCAGCAGGAAGTACCCGACGGCCCCGAGTGCGAAGAGGTCCGCGCGCGCGTCGAGACGGCCCGGATCGCTCATCCCTTCGGGCGCCATGTAGAGGGGCGTGCCGAGGAGGGATCCGTCGTGAGAAAGCAGGCCGTCATCGGACAGGCCCGGAGGCGCAGGCAGCGGCTCGCCCTCCACCGGCGGAGCGGTGAGGTCTTTCACCAGGCCGAAGTCGAGGAGCTTCACGAAATCCGGGATGCCGCCGTAGAGGCAGATCATGATGTTCGCGGGCTTGATGTCGCGATGGATGAGCCCCGCCGCGTGGGCTTCGGAAAGCGCGCCGCAGGCCTGCCGCAGGAGACCGACGACTCGCCCCGCGGGGAGGGGCCCGTCGAAGGTCACGAGCTGCTGGAGGTTCAGGCCTCGCAGCAGCTCCATGGCGTAATAGAAGATGCCGTCCGCCGTGCGGCCGTAGTCGTAGATCGCGATCGTGCTCGGATGCGTGAGGCCCGCGGTCAGCTGTACCTCGCGCTCGAAGCGCGCGAGCGCGCGCTCGCCCTCGGTCCCGGGCGCGAGAAGCTTGACGGCGGTCGGACGCCGCAGCAACGCATGCCGCGCCTCCCAGACGACGCCCATCGCTCCGCGGCCCAGACGGCGCACGAGCCGATAGGGCCCGACCTTTTCCCGCTGCCGCTTCAGGCGCAAGATGACCCGGAGCGAGGTCACGAGAGCGAGGCCGAAGAGCCCGGTGAAGAGTCCCGCGAGCGCCATGGCGACGGCTCCTCGCCGCGAGGGAACGAACTGCCCCGGCAGCGGCACCGCGTCCAGTCTCCACTTCCGGTCCGCGAAGTCCCCGATCAGCGAGACCTCGTACCCTTTGCGTTGCGGCAGAGACGTGAACCGCAGCGGGCGCTCGGCGAGGGCCGGCGCGCCAGGCGCGTCCACGTCCCGCAGCATGAACGCCAGCCCGGTCCCTCCGATCTTCGACGCCGCCGTGTCCATCAGCGGCGCGACGTGGAAAATCACGACCGTAAATCCGAGCAGCGCGGCGCGGCGCTCGGACACGGTCGCAGGCTCGCGCTCGGCATACACGGGCGCGTACACGACGACGGCCGGCGAGGCGTCGGAGCGCCCCGTGTCCTGGACCAGGATGAAGGGCTGCGAGGCCGCGATCTTCCCGCGGTCGAGCGCTCTCTCCGCGATGGCCAGCCGGCTCGGATCGCTCGCGATGTCGAACCCGAGCGCGAGCGCGCTGGGTGGCTCCATGAAATGGACGGGAAGGTGAAACGGGCGCGACGCCGAGTTCCTCGGCTTTCCGTCGGGGCCCGTCTCCCAGAAACGGTAGTCTGTCTGGCCGGCCGCCCGCGCTTCCGACTCGAACGCTCGCCGGTGCTCCTCACGCACCCATGGCATCCATTCGAACGCGGCCACGGCGCGATGCCGGCCGAGCAGCGGCATCGCGAGCAGGCGAAACTGCTCGCGCGTGACGCCTCCGGAGATTTCGATGAAGCTCGCGAGAACCGTCAGGCTCTCGACGGGCTGCGAGAGGCGATCGAAGAGGAGCGCGCGGAGCTCGAGGGCTTTCTGCTTGAACGCCTGCCGCGACGCCTCCTCCGCGCGCACGAGCAGATACCCCGCCAGAAACACGGACGCCGTGATGGGAATGCTCGCGACGAAGAGGTCGCGCCCCCGGATCGAGGCGCGCCACATCGAGAGAATCGACCTGAGCCGCCGCGAGGTGAACCGGCTCGTCACCGAGCCGGTCCCCGGGCCGCTGGGGCTCGCCCAGGTCCTCACGACCGCGGATTATGTTGCGAGTTTGGGTATTTCCCTGCTTTCGCCGGAGCCGGACCGTGGCACCGATATCGCATCCTCGAAAGACATGCGAAAAAAGCCTGTAAACAGGGCCCGCAAGGGCCAGGCCGCTCCGGAACACGATCCGGAGGCCACGTCGCGCGAGGGCATGTCCGCCGAGGGCGCCGCGGTCGACGAAGGCGAAACCATGGCGTCGACCGGCGACGAGGAGGGGGCCTTCCAGCAGATCGCCTCGGGCACGGCCACGGGGCTCGGCCTCGATCGCGGAGAAAACATCGGAACGGGAGGCCTCGCCGCCGACGAAGATCGCGACGACGTCGCCGAGGGCGACTACCTGAGACAGTTCCTTCGGAGCGATCCGTTCGCCGCGCCGGAACGGTCCGCCGAGCACATCGACGAGGAGCACGGACGGCTCGGCTGGGAGACGGGTGCGGACCTCGATCCGCGGGATCAAGCCATCGAGTTTCACAATCGATCCGCCGACCGGAAGCGCTCGGAGCCCGAGGGGCGCTAGCGACCAGGAGGATCCGCCGGCGGCGCGCGCCGCGGCGCGGAAGTCCGCGCGGCGTGCGCGGCAGCACGGAGATCGTTCACGAGCTGCCGGTAGAGCCTCCGGCGGCCGGCGGAATCCGGCGCGCGCAAAGCCGCCGAGGGATGGATTGTCGCGAGCGTCTTTGGCGCGAGCTTCGAACCGAGGACGCGACCGTGCGCGGTCGAGACGCGAAAGCTCGATCCCAGAATCGATTTTGCCGCGGTCGCTCCAAGGCAGACGAGCACGTTCGGTTTGACGATCTCGAGCTCCCGAAAGAGCCACGGTCCGCAGGCCTCGATCTCCCCGCGGTCGGGCGTCGCGTGGATGCGGCGCTTGCCCGAGCGCATGAACTTGAAGTGCTTGACGACGTTCGTCACGTAGACCGCTTCGCGCGAAATCCGCGCATCCGCGAGGGCCCGATCCAGGAGCGCGCCCGCCGGGCCCACAAACGGGCGTCCCTCGAGATCTTCGCGGTCGCCGGGCTGCTCTCCGACGAGCATCAGCGGAGCGAGCCGCGGCCCCTCGCCGAACACCCCCTGGGTCGCATTCCGGTACAGGTCGCATCCCCGGCATCCGTCGACCGCGGCCTCGAGCCGGCGGAGGCTCGAGGTTTTCGGAATGAACGGCGCCGCGCCTCGGTACGGTGCCGGCTTCCCGCGCACGGCCTTTTTCACGCCCGACGAGTCTGCAAGCGCTGCACCACCGGGGCGCGCGGGCATGCCCCTTGCGTGTCTCGGCCACGTCAGGCGATGAATGAAGTGAACTCGGAACACGCCGCGGAGGAGACATGGACATGCCGACGCAGTTCCATCGGACGTTTCGGTGCCCCCGCTGCTGGCACATCGAGCTCGACTCCACCCCGCTCCGCACGCATTGCCCGCGCTGCGGCCTGGCGATTCCCCGGCCGGATCCCGAACAGTTCCGCCACGCGCGTGAGCCTCGATTGAGACTCCGGCAGATATAGCCTTCATCGGCGCCGGTCCGGGCGTCCGTATACTGCGCCGCAATGTTCCCGGACCGGCGGCGCCTCCGCGACACTCTCGCGCGCGAAGAAGAACGGTTCGCGGCGTCGCACCCGCGCTGCCGAGCGCTCGCCGAACGCGCTCGCGCGCACTGGCTCTCGGGCGTTCCGATGAACTGGATGGTCCGCTGGGCCGGCCGCTTTCCCCTGTTCGTGTCGGAAGGCGCCGGCGCGCACTTCCGGGACGCCGACGGCCTCGACTACCTCGATCTGTGCCTCGGGGACACAGGCGCCATGACCGGCCACGCGCCGGCTGCGGCCGTCGAAGCGGTGGCTGCGCAGGCGCGCCGAGGAATGACGTTCATGCTGCCGACTGAGGACGCCGTGTGGCTCGGCGAGGAGCTCGCCCGCCGTTTCGGGCTTCCGTACTGGCAGGCCACGCTCACGGCGACCGACGCGAATCGCTTTGCCATCCGGCTGGCGCGCCACCTCACGGGACGGCCGAAGATCCTGGTCTTCCACTGGTGTTACCACGGGACCGTGGACGAAACCTTCGTGACACTTCGAAACGGCACGGTCGAGGCCCGGCCCGGCAACCTCGGACCTCCCGTCGATCCCGCGGAGACGACACGCGTCGTCGAGTTCAACGACCTGCCCGCCCTCGAAGCCGCGCTCGCGCAGAACGACGTCGCGTGCGTGCTCGCCGAGCCCGTCATGACCAACATCGGCATCGTCCAGCCCGAGCCCGGCTTCCACGCGGCGCTCCGCGAGGCGACGCGGCGGACGGGAACGCTGCTCATCCTCGACGAGACCCACACGATCTCGGCCGGGCCCGGCGGCTGCACGCGCGCCTGGGGACTTTCGCCGGACGTCCTCACGATCGGCAAGCCGATCGCCGGCGGTGTGCCCGCGGCCGTCTACGGCGTGTCGTCCGAGCTCGCCCGCCGAATCGAATCCGGAATCCGCGTCGACGAATCCGACACCGGCGGCATCGGAGGCACGCTCGCCGGCAACGCGCTCTCGCTCGCCGCGATGCGCGCCACGCTCGAGAGTGTCCTGACCGAGGAGGCCTACGCGAAGACGATCCCGCTAGCGCGCCGCTTCGCGGAGGGCGTCGCGGGCGTGATCGCCGAGCAGGGTCTGCCGTGGCACGTCGCGCAGCTCGGGTGCCGCGCCGAGTACTGGTTCCGGCCGACCCCTCCGCGAAACGGCTCCGAAGCCGCCGCAGCGATCGATCCGGAGCTCGACCGCTACATGCACCTCGCCGCGTTGAATCGCGGAATCCTCATGACCCCGTTCCACAACATGGCGCTCGTTTCGCCGGCGACCACCGAAGCCGACATCGATCTGCACACCCGCGTCTTCCGCGAATCCGTGGAGGCTCTCGCCGGCTGAGCCGACGTGCGGCGCGAATTCTTGGCGCCGCGCACGTCCAATTCCGTGCACGGCGCATCCGCAATTCCGGAGTCGCAATCCTCGCGACACGCGCACGGAACCGAGGTTGATCCTCCGGTGTCCCGCCTTTCCAGAGAGGCGGCCCATGAAGAAACCGTCAGCGTTGCTCCTCGTCCTGCTCATCGCGATGCCGATCGCGGTTCCCAGCCCCGCACCGGCCTGTCCGGTCATCGCGAACCTGTGGGACTCGGTCCGGCACGCCGAGCTGATCGTCCTCGCGCGCGTCGAGTCCATCGAGATCGGGCCGCCCACGGAGGACCCGGACGATACCGGCGATCGCTCGCCCGACACGGCCGGACTTCGGATCCTCGAGACCTGGAAAGGCGAACCGCTGGCGGAAGTGCGCGTCCAGTTCCGCGCGTCCCGGCGGCCTGCGCAGTATCGCGAGGGCGAAATCGTTCTCGCCTTCCTCGAACGCAGTGAGACGCGGGTCGCGAATGCCCTGCGTGCAGACGGGGACGTGGACACAGAATCGCTGCTGGCACTCGGCGTCGAGCCCGAAGAGATCCGCGAAATCCAGGAGAGCGTCGCCCGCAGGAGGCAGGAGGTTCGCGAATTCGCGGAGTGGGCGACGGGCCGATGGCTCGATCAGGAGCCGCCTTCGGACGAAATCGGCCGACCGGCGGAATCCGACAGAGACAACCTGAGGGAGATCGTCGAGCTCGCGGTCCGCCTCCAGAAAGCGAGAGGCGGCGAGCCGGCGGCATGGCGGGAATGGCTCGTGGCGGCCGGCGAGCATCGGATCACACGCGGGGAGGCGATCTATTCGCTGGTGTGGAGCTCGCGCGTCGTTCCGAACTTCCCGGTGGAACAGAACGGAGAAGAGGCGGAGGCCGCCGAGCACGGCAAGGACGAACCGGCGCTCCCGCCGCTGACGCGGGACGAGCTGGCCCGGCTCGCCGCGGGCTTCGTGCGGGAGCCCGGGCTGGACTACTCCGACGTCATGATGCTGAAGCTCCTTGCGGACCATCCCGACGTCGAAGTCGATCGCGTCGCCGCGTCGGTGATCGAGGCGGGCCTGCTCGAGCGCCCGATCCCCGAATGGGTCCCGCCGCTGGTGGCGGAGGCCCTTCGCCGTTATGGCGACGACTTCGCGGTGCGAATCGGCCGCGACGACCGCGACTCGCGGGGCCGGCCCATTTATACCGGCGAGGGCGAGAGCACGCTGCCGACGATTTGGGAGGTCGCCCGGCGTGAGCTGGGAATCCCTTCGGTGATCCCGGCGGAGGCACCGCAACGTGCCACCGAACCCGAGATCGAGTGAGGAGAGAGCCATGATCCGACGCCGCATCGCCGCCGCTCTCGTTGCCGGGATCCTCGCGACCGCTTTTCCACCGGACGCCGGCGCCTATCCGATCCCGCCGGTCACCCTGTGGTCTCTCGTGGAGCAGGCCGACGTCGTCGTCCTCGCGCGCGTGGAGCGGGTGGAGCCCGGGGAGCCGCGTACGGAAGAAGACATGATGAATGGCGACTTCTTCGACCGCGACATCGCGGTTCTCCGCGTTCTCGAAACGTGGAAGGGCGAGGAGATGGCCGAGATCCGTGTCACCTTCGGCGCGGGAGTCATCTGCCCGGCTCCTCCGCGATTCCAGATCGGCGAAGTCGTTCTCGCTTTCCTCGAACGGGGAGAGACCCCCACGCGCCGAGTGGCGGAGGCCAGCGCTCAATGGGAGGCCGAGCGCCTCAGGAGGACGCCGGAAGAAAAGGCCGCCGAGGAGGCCGAACGGATCGAGGCCGGCTGGACCCCGCCCACTCCCGAGGAGGAAGCGGAACAGCGAGCGAAGAGCGAGCAATCCTTCCGCAAATTCGTAGCCTGGGCCGCCGGACGTTGGTTCACCGTCGGCCTCTCGTACGGAACGCTGTATCCCGCGGAGGAAGACCGGCCGGCGTTCCGTGATCTCGTGGCGCAGGCTGCGCGCCTGCAGGCCGCGGGAAAGGTCGAGCCCGCCGACCGCCGCGAGTGGCTGGTCTCGGCCGCGGAGCGGCGGGCGACACGCTGGCAGGGCCTCTATGAGCTCGCTCCGAAGACCGACAAGTTCCACTACTTCTACGACCGTGGCCGGCGGGAGGACGCCGACGAGCCTCTGACCGGCGAGGAACTCGCCCGCCTTGGCGCCGGGTTCGTCCGGGAGCCGTCGGTCGACTCCACTCTCGCCATGCTCCTCGGCCTGCTCGCTCCGTATCCGGACGCCCAGGTGGATCGCGCCGCGGCCGCGACGATCGAGACCGCGCTCGAAAAGCGGCCTCGGGCCTGGTGGCTTCCGGACGCGATGGCCCGCACGCTCGAACGTTTCGGCGACGCCGACCCCAAGCACCGGCTGACGCGCGACAACGTCGACTGCGGCGGAGAGCCCGTCTGCGAGTGGGTGGATCCGGAAACGCTGCCCGGGATCTGGCAGCAGGCCCGGCGAGACCTCGGAATTCCGGCGGTCGCGAAGATCGAGGTTCCCGAGCGCCGCGTGTTCGGCGTGGGGGGCGAGACGCCGGACTGACGCCCGCCCTCCGCCGCGGTGTTACGCTTTCCGCCTATGAAGTCGTATACCCGGTTGACCGAGCCCCTGATTCGCGAGGGCGGGAAGCTCCGTCCGGCGTCCTGGGACGAAGCCCTCGACGCCGCCGCGGCGGGTTTTCGCCGCGTTCGCGACGCGCACGGCGGAGAGGCCCTGGGCCTCTTCTCCTGCTCGAAGGCGACGAACGAGGTGAACTATCTGGCCCAGAAGTTCGCCCGCGTCGCGCTCGGCACCAACAACATCGACAGCTGTAACCGTACCTGACACGCTCCCAGCGTCGTCGGTCTGACGACGGTGTTCGGAGCGGGGGGCGGAACGAGCTCGTACCGCGAGGTCGAGGAGGCGAACGTCATCCTCCTGTGGGGATCGAACGCCCGCGAAGCGCACCCGATCTACTTCCATCACGTCCTGCGCGGCATGCGCAACGGCGCCCGCCTGGTCGTCGTGGATCCGAGGCGGACCACCTCCGCGCAGTGGGCGGACACCTGGCTCGGCCTCGACGTCGGCTCGGACGTCGCGCTCGCCAACGCCATGGGGCGCGAGATCCTCGAGGCGGGCCTCGAAAATCGCGCGTTCATCTCGAAATCGACCGCGAGCTTCGAGTCGTATCGGGACGGGGTCCAGAAATACACGCTGGCCTACGCCGAGCAGGAGACGGGCGTGCCGGCCGCGGCGATTCGCGACGTGGCGCACGCCTATGCGAAGGCGGAAAAAGCCCAGCTGTGCTGGACGCTCGGCATCACCGAGCACCACAACGCGCTCGACAACGTTTTCGCGCTGATCAACCTGGCGCTCCTGACGGGACACGTGGGCCGCTGGGGCTCCGGGGTCTGCCCTCTCCGCGGACAGAACAACGTGCAGGGCGGCGGGGACATGGGCGCCCTGCCCAACAAGCTGCCGGGCGGTCACGACGTCGAGAACCCGGCGTCGCGGGCCGAGTGGGAGCGCGTATGGCGCGCCCCGATTCCCCACCATCGGGGCTGGCATCTCTCTCGGATGTTCGAGGAAATGGAGCATGGGAAATTCCGCGGGCTGTACGTCCTCGGCGAAAACCCGGCCCAGTCGGAGGCCGACCAGACGCGGGCGATGCATCTGCTCTCGGGGCTCGACTTCATCCTCGTGCAGGACATGTTCCTGACGCGGACCGGCGAGATGGCGCACGTGGTTCTGCCGGCCGCAGCCTCCTGGTGCGAGGACGAGGGCACGGTCACCTCGAGCGAGCGCCGTGTCCAGCGGGTCCGCAAGGCGCTCGATCCGCCCGGGCAGGCGAAACCCGACCTGGCGATCCTCGTCGAGCTCGGCAAGCGCCTCGGCGTGGATCTCGGAAGCTCGGTGGCCGAGCAAGTCTGGGACGAGATGCGCTCGCTTTCTCCCTGGCACGGCGGAATGAGTTATCGGCGCCTCGAGGAGCACAACGGCCTGCAGTGGCCCTGCCCCGACGAGTCGCATCCCGGAAGCCCGTTCCTGCATGGACGGCTGTGGGACGACCCGCCCGGGGGGCCCCTCGCGATCTTCGTCGCCGCGGAACACGACCCGCCGGTGGACAAGCTCTCCGAGGACTTCCCGATCCGTCTGACGACGGGGCGGCGTCTCGACTCTTACAACACGGGCGTGCAGACGGGGGGCTATACGTCGCCGCTGCGGCGCGGCGAGTCGCTCGACATCGCGCCGGAGGACGGAGAGCGGCTCTCGGTAGCCGATGGTGAGCTCGTTCGCGCCGTCTCCCGTCGCGGCTCGCTCGAAGTCCCGGTCCGCTACGACGAGACCCTGCGGCCCGGGCTCGCGTTCATGACTCTCCACTTCCAGGATGACGTCGCGACGAACATCCTCACGATCGACGCCACGGATCCCAAGACCGGGACGGCGGAGTTCAAGGCCACGGCCATCCGGATCGAGAAGGCGACCGCGAAGGCGTCGCCGCAGGCGACGCCGTAGCGGTCGTCCCGAGGGCGAAGCCCGAGGGACCCCGTGACTTCTGCCTCCCGAGGGGCGAAAGCCCGAGGGATCCGGACTCATTCCAGCCGGCGCTTCGAGTCCGGGATCCCTCGCTGCGCTCGGGATGACGGGTGCAGACCGCCGGCATAGAATCCGCCGCATGTCATTTTCCTTCGCACCGCTCGCGGCTGTCGCCGCGCTCTTCTTCGCCGCATCTCCGGCACCGACGCCCAAACCGCAGGCCGAATCGCCCTCGAAGGCCGCTCTCGAAAAGTTCGCTGAGCAGAAATGGACCGGCGACCTGGACGGCTTGCTCCAGCACCGGCAGATCCGTGTGCTCGTGCCTTACTCGAAAACGCTCTACTTCGTGGACAAGGGGCAGCCGCGAGGCCTCGCCCACGACGTCTTCAAGCTCTTCGAGGAAGATCTGAACAAGCACCTCAAGAAGGGCCACGTCAAGGTCCACGTCGTCTTCAAACCCAGCGCTCGCGGCGACCTGATCAAGGAGCTCCAGGAGGGCTACGGGGACGTGGCGATGGCGTACCTGACCATCACTCCCGAGCGACTGAAGGAAATCGACTTCACGAATCCGACGGCCAGGAACGTCTCGGAGATCGTCGTCACGACGGCCGGCCAGCCGCCGCTGAGCTCCCCGCAGGACCTCTCCGGCCGAGAGGTCTACCTCCGCAAGGCTTCCTCGTATTACGAGAGCGTCGAGAAACTCAACGCCGAGCTCAAAAAGGCCGGCAAGCCTCCCGCAAAGATCCGGATCGCACCGGACAACCTGGAGGCCGAGGACATTCTGGAGATGGTCAACGCCGGGCTGGTTACGGCGACGGTCGTCGACGAGTCCCGCGCGACGTTCTGGAAGCAGGTCTTCACCAACATCGAGCTCCATCCCCAGGCGGCGGTCCGCACGGGGGGCGAGACGGGCTGGATGATCCGCAAGAACAGTCCGGAGCTCAAGAAGGCGCTCGACGAATTTATCGCCCGCTATCCGGAAGGCTCCTCGATGCGGAATCAGCTCCTCAGCAAATACCTGAAGAGCACGAAGTATGCAAAGAGCGCGACGTCCGACGCGGAGCGCGCCAAGTTCAACGGTCTCGTCAAATTCTTCGAAAAGTATTGCAAGCAGTACGACATGGACACACTCCTGATGGCGGCCCAGGGGTTCCAGGAGTCGCGCCTCGACCAGGACGCCAAGAGCCAGGTCGGCGCGGTCGGCGTCATGCAGGTCATGCCCGCCACGGGCAAGGAGCTCAACGTCGGAGACATCCACCAGGTCGATCCCAACATCCACGCCGGCGTCAAGTACGTCCGGTTCATGCTCGACAAGTACTACGGCAACGAGCCCATGGACGCGTTGAACAAGGGCCTCTTCACGTTCGCCTCCTACAACGCGGGACCGGGTCGTATCGCCCAGCTCCGCAAGATCGCCAAGGAACGCGGCCTCGATCCCAACGTCTGGTTCAACAACGTCGAGATCATCGCCTCCGAGAAGATCGGCCGCGAAACGGTGACCTACGTCTCGAATATCTACAAGTACTACCTGGCCTACCAGCTCGTCGTGGAACAGCAGAAGGAGCGTGACCAGGCCCGGGAGAAGGCGCGCAGCGAGGTCAAGCCCTGAGGGGGGCGCCGTCCGCTTGCTAGACGCGCGCGGAGAGCGCGCTTAGACGCGCGCGGAAAGCGCGCTTAGACTAGTCGCGTGGATCTGCACCTCATCCCGGGCGCCGAAGCCTCGCCCGCGGAGCGCGCGGCCGTGGACGCCGTCTTGGGGCCGGCGGCCTCGGGGTGGGAGGGCGGGACGCGGCGGATGGACCTCGAGGGCCACGTCGCGACCGGCGGCGACGCGATCCGGTTGCGCCGGCACTTGCTTCTGCCGGCCCTCTGGGCGGCCCAGTCGCGTGAAGGCTGGATCTCTCCGGGCGCGCTCAACTACATCTGTCAGCGCCTTTCCGTGGCGCCCGCCGAGGCGTGGGGCGTCGCCACGTTCTACGCCATGTTCTCCGTCGCTCCCGCGCCGAAAACGATCGTGCACGTCTGCGACGACATCGCCTGCCGCCTCGCCGGCGGCCCGGAGCTCCTCTCCCAGCTCCGCCAGCGCCTGCCCGACGGCGCCGTGAAACCGTCTCCGTGCCTCGGGCTTTGCGAGCGGGCACCGGCGGCGCTCGTCCAGACGTCGGGCGACGGGGCCAAGGACTTCGCGGTCGCCCCGGCGGCGGCGGACGTCCTGCCGGCCGTGCGGCACCCGCCGAACCTTCGACCGGGTGCGGGCTCCCCTTCCGCGCCCCAGACCCAGGACGCCCGACACGCGAAGCTGCGCCTGCTCGCCCGAGTGGGACGCGTCGACCCCGGAAGCCTCGAGGACTATCGCAAGAGCGGTGGATACGCCGCCCTCGAGAAGGCCTTCGCGGTCGGGCCCGAGGGCATCGTGCGCGAGGCCCTCGAGTCGAAGCTCGTCGGCCGCGGCGGCGCGGCCTTCCCGGCCGGACGCAAGTGGGAGGCCGTGGCGAAGCAGCCTGCGCAGCCGCACTACATCGTCTGCAACGCCGACGAGTCCGAGCCCGGTACCTTCAAGGACCGCGTCCTCATGGAGGAGGATCCCTTCGCCGTCCTCGAGGCGATGACGATCGTCGCCTTCGCGACGGGCTGCGCCCACGGATACGTCTACGTGCGCGGTGAGTACCCGCTCGCGATCGAGCGGCTCGAAGCCGCGATCGCGGCCGCGCGCCGCGGGGGCCTGCTCGGGCCGCGGGTCGCCGGAAAGGACTTCGGCTTCGACGTCGAGGTCCGCCGCGGCGCCGGGGCCTACATCTGCGGCGAGGAAACCGCCCTCTTCAACTCGATCGAGGGTTTCCGCGGCGAGCCGCGCAACAAGCCGCCGTTCCCCGTGGAGAAGGGTCTCTTCGGCAAGCCCACCGTCATCAACAACGTCGAGACGCTGGTCTGCGTGCCGCACATCGTCCTCGGCGGCGGCGCCGCGTTTGCGGGAATCGGCAGCGGCCAGTCGACGGGACCCAAGCTCTTCTGCCTCTCGGGCCACGTCGCCCGGCCCGGCGTCTACGAGGTCGAGTTCGGCGTAACTCTCCGCCAGCTCCTCGAAGAGGCCGGCGGAGTGCCGGAAGGCCGGGCGATCGGGGGCATTCTCCTCGGCGGCGCGGCCGGATTCTTCGTCGGGCCCGACGCCCTGGATACGCCACTCACCTTCGAGGGCACGCGCGCGATCGGCGCTACCCTCGGCTCGGGAGTCGTCATGGTCTTCGACGAGCGCGCGGACGTCGCGGACGCCGTCCGCCGCATCGCCGCCTTCTTCCGCGACGAGTCCTGCGGCCAGTGCGTTCCCTGCCGCGTCGGGACGCAACGGCAGGAGGAGCTCGTGGCGCGCATCGCCACGGGACGGCCGCTGGGCTCGATGGCGCAGGAGCTCGCCCTGCTCGACGAGATGGCGAGGGCCATGAAGGACGCCTCGATCTGCGGCCTCGGACAGACGGCGTCCGGCGCCATTCAGTCGGCCATCGGAAAGCTGGGCGTCTTCGGAGGCGCGAAGTCTTGATCCAGAAGGACAAGCGCCTCGACCCGAGTCAGCCGGTCGAGCTCACGATCGACGGCGACGCGGTCACGGTGCCCCGGGGCACGACGATCCTCGAGGCCTGCCGCTCGCGGGGCGTGGACACGCCCACGCTCTGCTACCTCGAGAACCTGACTCCCGTGAACGTCTGCCGCGTCTGCGTGGTGGAAGTCGAGGGCTCGCGCGTCCTCGTTCCCGCGTGCTCGCGTCCGGTCGAGCCGAAGATGAAGGTCTCGACCGACAGCGAGCGCGTGCGGCTCTCGCGCCGCGTCGTCCTGGAATTCCTGGCGTCTTCGGTCGATCTCTCCTACGCCTCGGACGATGTCCGCCGCTGGATGGAACGTTACGGCGCCGAGCCCGCGCGCTACGGCCCCGCCGCCCCTCCGGCGGAGGCGGGCGAGAGAGACGGGGCGCTGCCCGGGCATCACCACGCGCCCGACGGAGCGGCGGCGACCGCCTCCACGGTCGCCCAGCCCGTCAAGATCGACAACGAGCTCTACGTGCGTGACTACGCGCGCTGCAGCCGCTGCTACAAGTGCGTCCAGGCTTGCGGCGTCGAGGCCCAGAACACCTTCGCCATCGCCGTCGCGGGCCGAGGCTTCGACGCCCGCATCTCGACCGAGCTCGCGACGCCGCTGCCCGAGTCGGCCTGCGTCTACTGCGGCAACTGCATCGGGGTCTGTCCCACGGGCGCGCTCATGTTCAAGAGCGAGCACGACCTGCGGCAAGCCGGGAAATGGGACGAGACGAAGCAGACCGTCACCGATACGATCTGCCCCTACTGCGGCGTGGGCTGCACGCTCGAGCTCCGCGTGCAGGACAACGCGATCGTCCGCGTGACCTCGCCCCTCGACCACGACGTGACGAACGGACACCTCTGCATCAAGGGACGCTTCGGATGGCAATTCGTCCAGAACCGGGCGGAGGAGCCAGAGAAGCGCTGACGGAGAGGAGGCGCTGATGCCATCCGGTGCTCGGTTCGGCCGCGCGGCGATCTTCCTGGCGACCTGCAGCCTCGTGTCGGCCTGCGGGAGCACGGCCTCTTCCCACCGCTCCACGCTGCAGCAGAAGATCGGGACGCCCGGCGGCATCAGCGCCACCGAGCTTCGCCTCCGCCTCTACGAGCTGCCCCAGCGGCTCGGCGGCATCGTCGAAGTGGCGGCGGACCGGATCCGTCTGGAATCCACCGATCCCGCCGCTCGGCGCCGCGCCCTTCTCTGGGAAGCGGACGGGATCCCCGCCCTCTACGCCGCCGCCCTCCGTCCGGACCCCCTTGCGGGCGCCCTGGACCTCGCGGTGTTCGTCTACCAGATGGAGGACTACCTCGAGGAGGGCGCCGGAAAAGACGCCTTCGGCCCCCAGCAGGGGATCGCCGTCGGTGCGGTCCAGAAGATGGTGCAGCTCACCGAAAGCACGGCGTCCTCTCTCTACACCGATCAAGCCGTATACGCCCGGCGAACGGCCCAGCTCCAGGAGTTTGCCCGCACACACCCGATCGACGGATCCTTCATGGCTCGCGAGACCGCCATCTCCGTGCTCGCCCGATTTTCGCAGGACGAGAGCGGCGGAACGTTTGCCGCGGTCGGCCAGGCCACGGACACTCTGGAGGACATCTCCCTGCGACTGAACGCGTACATCACGCTTCTGCCCAAGGTGACGCGGTGGCAGGCGGCGCTCGCCACGGAAGACATCACGGGCCGCGACAGCCTGGGCGCCACGGTCGACGACCTCCATGCCATCGGCGTGGTCGCGCGCCGAGCGGATTCGCTGCTCACAGACTTGCCCGGCGCCATGCGCGATGCGCGCGAGCCCCTGCTGAGGCTTCTCGACGAGCAGCGCACCGAGCTGCTGGCGGCCGTCGCGCGGGAACGTCTCGCCATGACCGGATACATCACGGCGGAGCGCGAGGCGGCGATCGCCGCGCTCGACGAAGAGCGCCTGGCCGCCATGGCGAGCATTTCCGAGGAGCGCGCCGCCGTGGTGGCCGGGCTCGACGCACTGACCCGGCGAACCATCGAAGACGTCTCCGTCCGAGGGCGCGGCATGGCGCGCAACGCCTTCTGGGGAGCGCTGATCCTCATCGCCGCGTCGGCTCTGCTGTTCGCCGCGGCCTACCGGCTCGCGCGCGGCCGCCGGGTGTCAAGCCGAGTAGAATGACCGACCCGGGGCCCGCCCGCCTCCAAGACCGCGGTGGCCCCACCCGGTTCCGTTTCAAGGAGTCTGAAAATGCCGCCGTTCCGCGAACGCGTTCCGGGTCTGGCGAGCCTCATTGTCACCGTTTTCGCGGGGTTCTCATTGGCAGCCTCCGCCAACGGTCAGTCCTGGCCGACGATCTCGATGTCTCCGCCCATCACCGGTTTCAATGAGCCCGTGCACATCACCAACGCCGGGGACGGCAGTGGGCGTCTCTTCGTGTCGGAAGAGCATGGCCGCATTCTGATCGTCAAGAACGGTGTCGTATCGAGTACGCCATTCATGGACCTCTCGACTCGAGTCGGTAGCCACCACGTGCACGGAGTGGCGTTTCCGCCGAACTACGCCAGCAGGAAACACTTCTACGTCAAGTACACCGATGCGGCGTGCAACATCGTGCTGTCCCGTTTCGGCCTGACCGCCAATCCCGACGTCGCGGATCTCAACAGCGAGCAAATCGTTCTGTCGTTTACACACCTGCCCGGAAGTTGCGACCATTCCGGCTCGGCCCCGGCGTTCAGTCCCGTCGACGGCTTTCTGTACACCGCCGTGGGCAATGGCACCGAGACGGCCAGCAACCCCATCGATACCTCGCAAGACCCGGGGAGGTTTCTGGGCAAGACGTTGCGTATCGACGTCGAAACCGGCAATCCCGCGACCTATACCGTCCCCGCCACGAACCCATTCGTCAGCACTCCTGGCTATCTCCCCGAAATCTGGCAACTGGGATGGCGCAATCCCTGGCGCATGTCCTTCGACAGGCAAACCGGAGATCTCTTCATTGGCGATGTCGGCGAGAGCATCTCCGAAGAGATCAACTTTCAAGCGGCGGCAAGCACCGGCGGCGAGAACTTCGGTTGGAGAATCATGGAAGGAGCGCATTGCTTCGGCGGCGGCACGTGCAACACCGCCGGTCTCACGATGCCGGTTGTCGAGTATGACCATTCCCAGGGCTGCTCCGTGACGGGTGGCTCCGTCTACCGGGGAACCACGTATCCCGGCATGCAGGGCATTTACTTTTATGGAGACTATTGCAGCGGCCGGATCTGGGGACTGCTCCAACCGGGTGGCGTCCCGGAGACTGCGCTTCTCCTCGACACCGCTCTGGCCATCGTGTCGTTTGGCGAAAGCGAGGCCGGCGAGCTCTTCGTCGCCGATCACACAGTTGGCGGCGCCATCTATGCAATTCAAGGCACGCCGCCCGTTCCGACCGACCTCGAGATCCGCATGATCGACTCGCCCGATCCGGTCATGCAGAACGGCCAGGTGACCTACGACATCGCGGTGACGAACCTCGGCCCCGGGCCGGCGACCGGCGTGAAAGTCACCGACTCCATCCCTGCAGGGACATTCATATCGGCCACGTCGAGCGGCATGACTTGCGTCGGAACGAGGACCGTCAGCTGCACGACTCCCACGATCGCGAGTGGAGCGTCGGTTGCAATCACCCTTGTCGTCAAAGCGACGACGCTCGGCACGCTGAGCAACACGGCCACGGTGGAGGGCAACGAACCGGATACCGACGCCACGAACAACTCGTCGACGCAAACCACGGACGTCCTGGAGTTCGTCAAATTCGGAGCCACGTCCTATTCGGTCGCGGAAGGCGGTACGTCGGTTGCCGTCACCGTCACGCGCACGGGCAGCCGGGCCATCTCGGTCGGCTACGCGACGGGGAATAACACGGCCACGGCCGGGTCCGATTACGGCGCCGTCTCGGGCAGACTCGACTTTGCGGTGGGCGAAGTCTCGAAATCCTTCACCATCCCGGTTACGAACGACGCCCTCGCCGAAGGCAACGAGTCGCTCAATGTCACTCTCAGCGCTCCCATCGGCGCCCTCCTGGGAACCAACCGCAATGCCGTCGTCACCATTACCGATGACGACGTCGCCTCCAAGCTTGAGGTTGCTTTCAGTACCACCAGCTACAGCAAGGGTGAGGCAAACGCCTCGGCGACCATCACCATCGTGCGGACGGGTGATACTTCCGGCACCGTCGGCGTCGACTGGAGCGCTGTCTCCAATACGGCGACAGCAGGTACCGATTTCACTGCACCCGGCGGAACGCTCACATTCTCCGCCGGCGTGACGAGTCGAACATTCACAGTCGCCATCACCAACGACACGGCGGCGGAAGGCAACGAGAGTGCCCTTCTGCTTCTGAGCAATCCCACTGGCGGCGCAACTCTGTCCCCGACCCGGCGCGCTGCGCCTCTGACCATCGTCGACAACGACGTTCCCGCGTCGGGCTTCAGATTCCAAAGCGCCGCGACCACCACTCAGGAGACCGGGTCGAAGGCCATTGTGGTTGCGCGCACGAGCAGCTCCGTGGCGCAGTCGGTCACCGTGTCGACCAGCAATGGCACGGCCGTGGCCGGAGCGGATTACACGGCGGTCACGACGACTCTGAGCTTTGCAATCGGCGAGACGTCGAAGACCGTGAACATCCCGATCCTGACCGACACCCAGGTCGAAGGGAACGAGACTGTGAATCTGACCCTCAGCAATCCCACCAACGGTGGCACGTTGGGGGCTGGAAGAAGGGCTCTGCTGATCATCGTCGACAACGACAACTACGGCACGCTCAACTTCAAGACCCTCACGTTCACGGTTGCCGAGAGCGGGCCGACAGCGACCATCACGGTGACTCGAACGGGAAATACCGCTCATGCGGTCGGGGTCAGCTACGCCACCAGCAACAACACGGCGACCGAGGGTCTGGACTACGTGGCCACCTCGGGCACGCTCAGCTTCGCGCCCGGACAGACGAGTCGGACCTTCACGATCCCGATCATCAACGACACGGCACCGGACGGGAACGAGTCTTTGAACCTCACCCTCAGCAATCCCACGGGTGGCGTTGTCCTCGGCCAGGGTCAGCGGGCGATCCTGACCATCACCGACAACGACTGACGCCCATGTTCGCCGCGGCTATCGTCTCGCGCGGGGCCGCCGAGTGTCCGGCCGGGTAGAATGACCGGCCCGGGGGTGCCATGAAGCGAGTTTTCGTCATCGGATTTCTGCTGTCGGCGTCGCTGACCTTCGCACAGACGATCCCGGAGCTCTTCGGCAAGGCCAAGGAAGAGATCAAGGCCGGGTCCTGGGCCGACGCGTCGAAGACACTGGACGCCCTCGAGGCCGAGGCGAGCAAACCGGGCAACGAAGGCGTGCGCAAGCAGCTCGACGCGCCGCTCGCGTTTTATCGCGGCGTCTGTGCCGCGAATCTCGGGAAGTCGGACGAGGCCGTCGACTCTTTCGGTGCGTTTCTCAAGCTGCAGCCCAACGCCTCAATCGACAAGGCGGTGTACTCGAAGAAAGCCGTCGCCGACTTCGAGAAGGCGCAGAAAGCGGCGGCGGAGCACACGCCCTCGCTCGCCGAAGCCTATGCGGCGTTTTCGCCGGCGGCCGGGACCGTGGAGACGGCAGACCAGTACTGGGCCGAGGGCCCGGCGCAGTGGATCATGACGGCGGACGAGAAGAGAGCCTGGGCGGCGCTCACCGACCCGAACGCGCGCGCCGCTTTCGTCGAGGCGTTCTGGACCGCACGCGCCGCGCTCCCCGGTCCCGACGGCCGCACCTACCGCCAGGAGTTCGAGCGCCGCGTCGCATTCGCCGACACCAACCTCGCCCAGGACCCCGAGAAGCGCGGCAGCCTGACCGACCGCGGCATGGTCTTCGTCCTCCTCGGCGCGCCGAACTGGGCGGCGCGAAAGCCCATGCGCACCGGGGACGAGCAGGACATCTCGGACGGGCTGTCGACCGTCGGCTCTCAGGACGCCGCGAATGCGCAGCGCGCCGCCCGCGCCGGAAGCACCACCTCCGGCAGGCTTGCGACCAAGAGCGCCCAGTTCGCCGGTCCCGGAAAGGGAGCCCTCGGCGCGAACACGAACACGGTCGAGACCTGGCACTACCGGAAGGAGCTCCTTCCGGCCGGCGCGCCCTTCCAGGAGCTGGACTTCAAATTTTTGACCAAGCAGGGCTACGGCGTCAGCGTGCTCCAGCGCGAATCGAACATCGTGACGACGCTCGAGGCCGCAAGGCCGGCCCCCGCCTCCCGCTGACGCTCGGCCCGCCCGGCCGGATCGACTCCGAAGAGCCTTTCCGTAACGCCCGCGGTCCTGCGGGAACTTGACCCTCGTTGGCTGGGAGCCGACTGGCGCGGGGGCGAAATGCGAAAGCTTTTTCTGGCGGTTTCCGCACTCCTGATTGCGGCTGCGACCCATGTGAGCCGAGCCCAGACACTTCCGGAGCTCTTCGGGAAGGTCAAGGCCGAGGTCAAATCGGAATCGTGGGCCGAGGCGCTGAAGACGCTCGACACGCTTGAGGCCGAGGCTGCGAAACCCGGCAACGAGAGCGCGCAGACGCAGCTCGCGGGACCTCTGGCCTTCTACAAGGGCGTCTGTTCCGCCAACCTCGGGAAGTCGGACGAGGCCGTCGCGAGCTTCACGGCGTTTCTGAAGCTGCAGCCCGGCTCCGCCATCGACTCGAGCGTCTACTCGAAGAAGGCCGTCGCGGCATTCGAGCAAGCCCGGAAGCAGTCGGCCGAGCGCGCGCCCTCTCTGGCTGAAGCCTACAAGGACTTTCGGCCGCCGGCCGACGCGAAAGACCGATATCCCGCCGACCAGTACTGGGGCGAGGGAGCGGTCCGCTGGCTCATGACCGATTCGGAGAAGGCCGCGTGGTCGGCCGTCACCGACCCCAACGCGCGCGTCACGTTCGTCGAGGAGTTCTGGACGGCGCGCGCGGCTCTCCCCGGCGCCGACGGCCGGACGTACCGGCAGGAGTTCGAGCGTCGTGTCGCCTTCGCGGACGAGAACCTCGCCGTGGACCCCGAGCAGCGCGGCAGCCTGACCGATCGCGGCATGGTCTTCGTCCTCATGGGTCCGCCCACCTGGGCCGGCCGCAAGCCGATGCGCACCGGCGAAGACGCGAACGACAACGCGGGCATGTCCACGGTCGGCTCGCAGGACGCCGGCAACTCGGAGAAGCAACTGAAGGCGAGCGGCGGACGGTCCATGACCTCGGGCAAGCTCGCGACCAACAGCGCGCGGTTCGGCAGCCCGAGCCGCAACGCCGTCGATTCGGACAACAACCGCATGGAGGTCTGGCACTACCGGCGCGAGCTCCTCCCCTCCGGCGTTCCCTACCAGCAAGTGGACTTTCAGTTCGTGACGAAGAAGGGCTACGGCATGCAGGTGCTTCAGCGCGAAACCGAATCGGTCAATACGCTCGATGCCGCGAAGTCTCGACGCCAGATTCCCTGAAACAGGAGGTTCGGTGGTGAGAGAACGCTTTCGGATTCCGGCTCTTGTGCTCGCGGCGCTCGCGTTCGCGTCGATCTCCGCCGCTCAGACGCTTCCGGAGCTCTTCGGGAAGGTCAAGGCGGAGGTCAAGTCGGAATCCTGGGCCGACGCGCTGAAGACGATGGACGTGCTGGAGACCGAGGCCACGAAGCCCGGCAACGAGGGTGCGCAGAAGCAGCTCGCGGGACCTCTGGCCTTCTACCGCGGCGTCTGCTCCGCGAATCTCGGAAAGTCGGACGAGGCCGTCGCCTCCTTCGGCGCCTTCCTCAAGTTGCAGCCCGGCGCGGCCATCGACGCGGCGGTGTACTCGAAGAAAGCCGTCGCCGCATTCGAGAAGGCGCAGAAGGCGGCCGCCGAGCGCGCGCCCTCTCTGGCCGAGGCCTACAAGGAATTTCAGCCGCCGGCGGACGCGAAAGGCCGGTATCCCGCCGACCAGTACTGGGCCGAGGGAGCGGTCCGCTGGATCATGACCGACTCGGAGAAGGCGGCGTGGTCCGTCATCACCGAGCCCAACGCGCGGGTCGCGTTCGTCGAGGAGTTCTGGACGGCGCGCGCAGCCCTGCCCGGCGCCGACGGCCGGACGTATCGGCAGGAGTTCGAGCGCCGCGTCGCCTTCGCCGATCAGAACCTCGCGGAGGACGAGGAGCAGCGTGGGAGCGGGACGGACCGGGGGATGGTCTTCGTGCTGCTGGGCCCGCCGACCTACGCCGGCCGCAAGCCCATGAAGACGGGAGACGACAAGGGCGACGCCGCGGGACTCTCGACCGTCGGATCGCAGGACGCGAGAGACGGGGAGAACCAGGCCTGGGCCCGGGCACAGGCCCCGAGCAAGTCTGCCCCCGAGGGCCGTCGCGCCCCGAGCTCGGCCCAGCTCATCCAGACGAACGTCGCCTACGGCGGGCCCGGCAAGAGCGCCGCGACGTCGGGCGACGACAAGATGGAGGTCTGGCACTACCGGAAAGAGCTCCTGCCCAGGAAGGTTCCTTATCAGCAGGTGGACTTCCAGTTCGTTTCCAAGCAGGGCTACGGCGCGAACACGCTGCAGCGGGAAACCGACTCGGTCAACACGCTCGAAGCCGCGAAGAGCGCAGCGTCGAAGTTCGCCGAGGAGCGCAACGTCGA
>Ga0207643_10000582_pt1 | contig 23171 bp, 19 predicted proteins | sample KBSMisM62_FD_184313 | JGI IMG/M metagenome (GOLD analysis project Ga0207643, IMG submission 184313) | Miscanthus rhizosphere microbial communities from Kellogg Biological Station, Michigan, USA - KBS Miscanthus M6-2 (SPAdes) (version 2) | ecosystem: Host-associated > Plants > Roots >...
GGTCCCGCTCCTCCGGCGTCGACAGCACGAGGAACGCCCACCCCTGCGAGAAGCCCGCCGACGGTGCCCGAAGCGCGTTGGCGAGCAGCCGGTCGACGACGGCGTCGGGGACGGGCCGGGACGGGTCGTAGTTGCGCACCATCCGGCGGCGGCGGACGACCTCCTGGAACTCCATCAGCACGCCTCCGAGGGCGAACGGCTCAGCGGGTGGCGGCCCGCTCCAGCAGCGTCGCGATGACCTCGCCCGGCTCGAGCCCGGCGGCCTCGATCGACATCGGCAACATCGAGGTCGCGGTCATCCCCGGCGACACGTTCACTTCGAGGAACTGCACCACTCCGTCGGCGGTGACGATCGCGTCGGTCCGGGAGACGTCCCGCAACCCGAGCGCCTCGTGCGCGCGCACCGCGGCCGTGGCGACGGCATCGGTGGCGGCCGACGGCAGCCGGGCCGGCGTGTGGTACGTCGTCATCCCGGCCGTGTACCGCGCCGCGTAGTCGAACACCCCGCTGGTCGGCACGATCTCCACGGCCGGCAGTGCCACCGGTCCCGCGCCGAGGTCGACCACCGAGACCGACACCTCGACGCCCTCCACGTACGGCTCCAGCAGCACGGTGTCCCCGTACGACAGGCAGGACACCATCGCCGCGGGCAGATCGGCCGCCGACCGGATCACCAGGGCGCCCAGCGCAGAGCCGCCCTGCGCCGGCTTCACCATCAGCGGCAGCCCGAACCGTTCGACGATCCGGTCCAGCACCACCGCGGCGCCCAGCTCGCGGAACGTCGAGTGCGGCAGCGCGACCCAGGCGGGCGTGGTCAGCCCGGCGGCGTGCACGATCGCCTTCGCCGTCGGCTTGTCCCACGCCATCCGGCACGCGGCCGCGTCCGAGCCCACGTACGGCACGTCGGCAAGGTCGAGCACCGATCGCAGCGCGCCGTCCTCGCCGTCGGCACCGTGCAGCGCGATGAACACCGCGTCCGGCCGGTCGACGGCCAGTCCGGCGAGCAGCTCGCCGTCCGGGTCGAGCATCCGCACCGCGACGCCGGCCTGCTTGAGCGCCTCGCACACCCGGCGGCCGGAGTGCAACGAGACCTCCCGCTCGTACGCCAGTCCCCCGGCCAGGACGACGGCGGTCAGCTCACCCACGCGCCTGCTCACGCCAGCTCCGGGCCCGGGGCCGAGCCCCGCGGCCAGCGCAACCGGTCGGACGACGGCGACGAGCCGAGGAAGGTCGCGCGCAGCTCGAGCTCCTGCTCGACCACGCCGGCCAGGCGCCGGACTCCTTCGCGGATCCGCTCCGGTGTCGGGTAGCAGTACGACAGCCGCATCTCGCGTTGCCCGGCGCCGTCGGCGTAGAAGCCGATGCCGGGGACGTACGCGACCCGCTCGGCGATGCCACGCGGCTGCATGACCTTCGCGTCGAGGCCCTCCGGCAGGGTAAGCCAGACGTAGAAACCGCCCTCTGGCTTCGTCCACGTGCAGCCCGGCGGCATGAGCGCGTCGAGCGCGTCGAGCATCGCGTCCCGCCGCTCCCGGTAGAGCTCGCGGAAGGTCTTGATCTGCTCCCGCCACGGCTGGGTGGACAGGTATTCGGCGACCGCCAGCTGGGACAGCATCGGCGGGCAGAGCACCTGGGACTCGGACAGCAGCACGAGCTTGTCCCGGATCGCCGGCGGCGCGAACGCCCACCCGACCCGCACACCGGACGCGAACGTCTTGGAGAACGAGCCGAGGTAGACCACCCGGTCCGGGGCGAGCGACTTCAGCGTCGGCAGCGTCTGGCCGTCGAAGCCGAGCAACCCGTACGGGTTGTCCTCGATGATCAGCAGGTCGTACCTCTCGCAGAGCGCGACGATCTCCGCGCGCCGCTCGGATGCGAGCGTCACGCCGGCCGGGTTGTGGAAGTTGGGCACCGTGTAGAGGAACTTCGCCTGCCGTCCCTCGGCAGCCAACCCCGCCAGTGTCTCCTCGAGCGCGGCGGGCACGAGCCCGTGCTCGTCGAGCACCACGTGCAGCACGGTCGCCTCGGCCGCGGCGAACGTACCGAGCGCGCCGACATAGGAGGGACCCTCGGCGAGCACGATGTCTCCGGGGTCAAGGAAGATCCGGCTGACCAGGTCGAGGGCCTGCTGCGAGCCGACGGTGATCACCACGTCGTCGGACGAGGCGCCGGTGATGCCCTCCAGCGCCATCACGTCGCAGATCAACTCGCGGAGCCGCTCGTCGCCCTGACCCGCGCAGTATTGCAGCACGGTGGCGCCGTTGTGGGCGACCAGCTCCCCCAGCATCGACCCGACCGCGTCCAGCGGAAGTGCTGCCGTGTAAGGCATACCGCCGGCGAGCGAGACGACCTCCGGCCGGTTGGCTACCGAGAACAGCGCCCGGATCTCGGACACGGCGAGGCCGTCGGTCCGTTGCGCGTATCGGCCGGAGTATGGGTCGAGGGTCGTGCCGGTCATGCGGGAACCTCCGCGGAAGGGGTCCCGCCGAGTTTACGGGCGTGTGGAACCCCGGCGCTCCGAGGCGAGCGGTCCAGCGCGGCCGTGGTGTCGGGCGGTTGGTCACAGGCGCAGGGTCGTGACCCTGTCCAAGCGGTCCGTGCGATCGGCGCTGGTCTCCGCGTGCCAGAGGGTGAACTCGGCCGACCCGTCGTCGAGCAGCAGTTGCGCCAGCGCGTTCCCGAAGTAGGGCCCGGCGTTCTTGGTCCAGGTCAGCGGCAGGTCCGGCACGTCGTCCCAGCGGCCGAGCGTTCTGGTCAGCCGCTCCAGCACCCGGCTCCAGCCGACCCGGAAGATCGTGCGCTGGCTGCGCGGCACCGAGTGGTGCACCGGCGAGACCACGAGCTGGTACACCCGACTGTCCACAGTGGACGGCCAGTGGGCCTGGGCGACGTACTGGTGGTGCACGTCGCCGGAGAGCACGCAGATCGTCACCGGCGCCGCACTTCCGCGGGCCACCTTCTCCAGCACACCGGCCAGCCAGTCGAAGGACGCCCGGAACGACGCCCAGTGCTCGAGATCCGCTGCCTCGCGCATCATCTCGCCGAACCGGGCGATCCGCTCCCCGCGCGCCCCGGCGCACAGCGCCTCGTTCCATGACTCGAGGTCGTGCACCGCCCGCGGCAGCAGCCACGGCAGCGAGGTCGCCACGAGCAGGTGGCCACCGTCCGAAGTGGACAGTTGGTCCTCGATCCAGCTGGCCTCGTCGGCGCCGACCATCGCGCGGTCGCGGTCGTCGAGGATCCGCCCGCAGCGCGAGTCGACGACGATCAGCCGGACGTTGCCGAGGTCGCGCCGGTAGCTCCACCGGTAGCCCTTGGCCCCGTCGGCCTCGCGGTCGGCCGCGGCGGCGAACTCGTGCAGCATCGGGCCGACGTCCGCGTCGCCGGCTTCCCGCACCCGGCGCCAGATCTCGTCCTCAGCCAGCGCGGCCGGCGAGAGGTTGCCCAGGTGCTGGTAGACCCAGTATGCCGCGAGCCCGCCGGTGATCCGTTCCTGCCACCAGGAGGTCTGCTGCATCCGCCGCCGCCAGACCCCTGAGGTGTTCCAGTCGTCGTGGATGTCGTGGTCGTCGAAGATCATCGCCGTCGGCACGGTGGCGTACAGCCAGCGCACCAGCGGGTCGCCCCACGACTCCCCGTACAGCTCGGCGTACTCGGCGAAGTTCGCGACCTGCAGCCCCGGCGGCTTCGACACGTCCCGCCGCCGGCGGATCACGTCCCGGGTGATCGGCGAGGTCTCGTCGGCGTACACCTGGTCGCCGAGCAGCAGCAGCCCGTCCGGCCACTCCTCGTCCGGGGTGCCGGCCAGCGTCCGCGCGTACGCGTCCAGCGCGTCGGTGCCGTACCGGCCGTCGCTGATCACCGACAGCGGCGAGGCGTACCGGCAGGAGCCGAACGCCAACCGGACCGGGCCGCCCGGCCGTGGGGTCCGGATCCGGGGCGGCGGGTACGACGAGTCGGCCGGCGGCCAGACCTTCTCCCCGTCCAGCCGCACGTCGTAGTCGGTGGACGTGCCGGGCCCCAGGCCCTCGATCGTGACCAGCGCGTAGTGCCGGTCGCCGACGCGGAAGGTGCGCTGGGTGGCGGACAGCACGCTCACCTCGCAGGGATCTGATGTCTCCACCCACACCGTGGCGGAGGTTGCGTCGACATGCCGCAGCATCGGACCCAGTACGAGGGACGCCATCCACCCTTTCTACCCAGTCACTGCCTGGCTCCGGTGCCGGTTAGGGTCGGGCGTGAGCTTCACCCCGCTGTTCGACAGGTTCGCGCTCGGCTCGGCGGAGCAGCAGGAGCACGCCCAGGAGGTGGTCGGCGGCCACCCGTTCACCGCCGACCTGAGCCGCGGGGTGGTCGGGTTCGAACCGGGTCTCGAGGTGCGGGCCGAGCTGATCGGCACCGAGGCCGACAACCCGGGCAGCTGGATGTGGGCCTGGGCCAACCCGAGCGGCTTCCCCGACCGGGTCACCGCCGCCGCCCGGCACGCCCGCGCGTACGGCGAGCAACAGGGCGTGACCGAGCTCACCACCGGTGAGATCCCGCTGGACGGCACCGCGCTCGGCTACCGGCTCGCGGTCGTCACCTGCGGTCTGGCCGGCGGGTACGCGTACTACCCGGCGACGGCGGCGCCCGGGACCACTGCGTACCTGCTGCTGGACCACCCGTCGCTGGCGTTGCCGCCGGTGCAGCTGTCCCGGGTGCTCGGCGTGCTGACCGCGGTGAGCGCGAGCGGGCAGATCGCGGACTGGCGGCACGCCCTGTTTTCCTACGCGCAGCAGCGCGGGCTCGAGGTGCGGCCGGCCGAGCGCTGGGTCGAGCTGGTGCACCCGGGCGACCAGAGCTCGATCCGGGTCGACCTGGACGAGCTGGGCCGGGTCGCGAACATCGCCGGCCGGCTGCAGCCGATCGATCCGCCGGAGCCCAAGCGGCGCCGGTTCGGCCTGCGCAAGTTCTGAGACGACGAGACCCCCGGGCGGGAGGTCCGGGGGTCTCGGTGCTGCGGCCGGCTAGCTGATGTAGTCGGCCAGGTCCTTCAGCAGCGCCGACTTCGGCTTCGCGCCGACGATGGTCTTCACGACCTTGCCGCCCTGGAAGACGGACATCGTCGGAATCGACATCACCTGGTATTGCTGGGCGATCTGCGGGTTCTCATCGATGTTGAGCTTCGCGACGGTCAGCTTGTCACCGTGCTGTCCGGCGATCTCCTCGAGGACCGGAGCGACCATCTTGCAGGGGCCGCACCACTCCGCCCAGAAGTCCACCAGCACCGGCTTGTCGCTGGCCAGCACGTCGTCCTTGAACGTCTGGTCGGTGACCTTCTTGGTGCTCCCCACGATTCCTCCTCGATGCGTGGCATTCGTTCGCACAACAACAATCGGCCGGCCGGAATTCCGGCTCAGACCGTCACCGCCGCGGCGGCCGAGGCCTCGGCTGACTGGTTGAGCGCTGCAAGAAAGCGCTCGGCGTCGAGGGCCGCGGCACACCCGGTGCCGGCCGCGGTGACCGCCTGCCGGTAGACGTGGTCCACCACGTCGCCGGCGGCGAACACGCCCGGCACGTTCGTGTGCGTGGACGGAGCGTCGACCAGCACGTATCCCTCCTCGTCCAGCCGGACCTGGCCGCGGAAGAGGTCGGAGCGTGGGTCGTGGCCGATCGCGACGAAGAAGCCGGAGGCGTCGAGCACCTGCTCCTCGCTAGTCTTCACGTTGCGGATCCGCACGCCGGTGACCGAGGCCTCGCCGAGCACCTCGACCACCTCGGAGTCCCAGACAAAGTTGATCTTGTCGTTGGTGAAGGCCCTCTCCTGCATGATCTTGCTGGCCCGCAGGGAGTCACGCCGGTGCACGATCGTCACCGACTTCCCGAACCGGGTCAGGAAGGTGGCCTCCTCCATGGCGGTGTCGCCACCGCCGACGACCACGATGTCCTGGTTGCGGAAGAAGAACCCGTCACAGGTCGCGCACCAGGACACGCCGTGTCCGGCCAGCCGCTCCTCGCCCGGAACGCCCAGCTTCTTGTACGCCGAGCCGGTCGCGATGATCACCGAACGGGCAGCGTACGCAGCGCTGTGGGTTCGGACGATCTTGGTCTCGCCGGTCAGGTCGACGCCGATGACGTCGTCGGTGACCAGCTCGGCACCGAACCGCTCCGCCTGGGTGCGGATCTGGTCCATCAGCTCCGGGCCGGCGATGCCGTCGGCGAAGCCGGGATAGTTTTCCACGTCGGTGGTGTTCATCAGGGCGCCGCCGTATTGACTGCCCTCGAACACGAGCGGCCTGAGCTGGGCCCGAGCCGTGTAGAGAGCCGCGGTGTAGCCCGCGGGACCGGACCCGACGACGATGACGTCGCGCACCTCGGTCGCCTCGGTCACTGGCCACACGTCCTTCGCACGAGAGGCTGGTAGGCGGCCGGATCGCCGCCGGGGAGTCAACAGATTTTACGGATCAGATGTTCCCGTTCCGGGCCCGGGCCGAACGCCGTGGACAAGACTGTGGACCGACCGTGGACAAGACTGTGGACAGACCGTGGACAAGACCGTACGACGGGCCGGCTGTCCGGCTCAGGAGACGGTGTCGAGCACGGTCGCCGGCCGGCCGGGCGCGCTCCCACAGGTCTCGGTCACCACGAAGCCGGTCAGCCGGTCGCCGTCGGCGTACACGAACACGTACGCGGGCCGACCCTCGTACCGGATCCGCTGGGCGGCCCGCAGCGCGCCCTGCGCGCCCGGGATGCTGGTGGCGCAGGCCGCCCGCACGGTCGGGCTCTCCACCGAGGTCGCCTGCGGGACGGCGCCCTGGGCGGCGATCGTCGGCAGCGCGGCGCGCAGGCTCGCCCGGTCGTAGTCGGGCACCGCGGGCCGGGCGCTGTCGTTGGCCAGCGAACCGCCCTCGGCGGACTTCGCCCCCGGCACCGCCGACTGCGGCGGGGCGGGGGCTCCGGCCGCCTGGCCGCCGGCGCCGGACGTGGTCTCGCTCGTGCCGCCGCCACCGACGACCGACGCGATGGCGCCCCCGGCCGCGATCACGACCACCGCCGCGGCGGCCGCGACGACCGCCCGGGACAGCCGGCGGCCGCGGCGCAGGCGGGCCCGCGCCAGCTCGTCCTCCGGGTCGGCAGCCGTCGCCCCGGTCCGGGCCGGTCGGTCGGTGCGCAGGTCGGCGAGGGCGGCGTCCAGGCGCGCGGCGACCGCGGCCGGCATCGCGGGCGCCGGCAGGGAGTGCAGCTGGCCCTGCACCGCGTCCAGCGCCTCGAGCGTGGCCGCGCACTGCGGGCAGCCGTCCACGTGCTCGCGGACCCGCTCCGCCGACCGCCCCTCCAGCACGCCCGCGTGCAGGTCGGCGAGCGTGTCCAGGTCGGAATGCCCGGTCGGCGGACCGGTGCGCCGCTCGTCCGCTGTCATCTCGCCTCCTCCCTGCTGCTGGGTCCGGTGCCCGGTCCACCACTGGACCTCGGTGCGACGGGCGCCGGCTCGTCCGGGTTCCGCAGGTGGCCCAGCAACACGGCCAGCCGGGCCCGCCCGCGGGCGCAGCGCGACTTCACCGTGCCCTCGGGCACGCCGAGCATCACCGCGGTCTCGGCCACCGACCAGCCCTCGACGTCGACCAGCACGATCGCCGCCCGCTGCTCGGCCGGCAGCTGGCCGAGCGCCTCCTCGACCACCATCCGGGTGTCCCGCTCGGCCACCCGGTCCCGGCTGTCGGCCGGCTCGTGCGGCCCCTCCTCGGGCAGCTGCACCGTCGCGCGGGTCTGCCGCCGGCGCATCCGGTCCAGGCAGGCGTTGACCACGATGCGGTGCAGCCAGGTGGTCACCGCCGAGTCGCCGCGGAACGACCCGGCCGCCTTGTAGGCCGAGATCAGCGCGTCCTGCAGCGCGTCGGCGGCCTCGTCCCGATCCCGGGTGGTCCGCAGCGCGACCGCCCACAGCCGGTCCCGGTGCCGGCGGACCAGCTCCTCGAACGCGAACGCGTCGCCGGCCGCGTGGGCCCGTAACAGGTCCGCGTCGGAGCGCTCCGCGGCCGTCACGCAGCTGAGCCTAACGGCCGGTCCGGACCGCTCAGCGCTTGAAGCTGACCTCCGAGATCGACCCTTGGAACTGGTCCGGGCCGTCCTGGACGAGCTGGGTCAGCCAGACCACGTAGTAGCGCGCCGGGGTGTCGGATTTGATCGAGAACGTGTCGCTGGTCGACAACGTCTTCGTGTCGCCGACCACCGTGTAGTCGGCCGGGTCGGCCGCGCCCTGCTCGTTGCCCGCGCGTATCTGCACCTGGGTGCCGGGCTGGCTGGTGGACACGGTGACCTGCCGCAGCGCGACCGGCTGGCCGAAGTCGTACTCGATCCCGATGCCGTCCTTGAGGCTGCCGAACGCCGCGTTGCGCTTGTAGTGCGCGGTCCGCCAGGACGTGTCCGGGTTGCCGTCGGTGGTGTCCTCGACGCCCGCGGCCTCCTTGCCGTCGCCCTCCGGGTCGTACAGCCGGGCGTCGGTGGGTCGGACCGCGGCCAGCGGCGGCTGGGTCACCGGCTTGCTGGTCGGGGTGCCGGCGGCCGCGGTCCGGTTGTCGTTGCCGAGGCTGGGCAGCCCGCCGAGCGCGGTGCCCACCAGCCAGCCCAGCAGCGCGAGCACGACCAGGCCGGCGCCGACCGGCAGGGCGAGCGTGAGCCAGCGCGGGCGCCGCTTGCGCTCCTCCTGGTCGAGGCCGAACACGTCGTCCGGGGCCGCGGTGGCCACCCGGTCGCCGAGCACGCTGGCCATCGCGGCGGCCGAGCGCACGCCGTTGGGCGAGCCCTGGTCGAGCGCGCGCACGGCCAGGCTGGAGAGGTCTTCGGGCACGCCGGCCCGGACCTGGCGCGGGGACAGCAGGTGGCCGCTGCTGGTGGTGGCCGGACGCAGAGCCGCCGCGCCGCCGGTCGGGGCGAGCGGCCAGTGCGCGGTGAGCGCGCCGTAGAGCAGCGCACCGAGCCCGCGCACGTCGTCGGTGACCGCGGCCCGGCCGTCGCCGACGACCTGGGCGAGCTTGACCTCGCCGGTGCCGGTGACCACCACGTGGTCGGGATGCACGCCACCGAACGCGACGCCGGCCCCGTGTGCCGCCGCGACCCCGTCGGCCACCCTGGCCACCGTGCCGGCGGCGGACTCGGCGTCCAGCGCGCCGTCCCGCAGCAGCGCGGTGAACGGGGTGCCGGTCACCCACTCGCTGACCACGTAGGCCCGCTCGCCCTCGTCGACCGCGTCCCAGACCCGGGCCAGCGAGGGGTGGGCGACCGTGCTGACGGCGTGCGCGTGGGCGAGGAAGCCGTCCGCGGCCGGACCGCCGGGACGGACGACGGTGAGCGTGACCGGACGGTTGAGCACGCCGTCCCAGGCGCGCCAGGCGACCGCCGGGCCCTCCGGGTCGCCGGCGACGCACTCGAGCAGGCGGTATCGATCGCCGACGGTCCCCGCGGACCCCGCTTGGCGGGTGTCGACGCTCACATTCCCCCCTCGCTCCGAGTCGCTCCGGGCCACCGCCGATCCCGGTGCTGGCGGCACGTCCCCGATGGGGACCTGCCGGGGTTCAGGGTATGACGTCGCGCCAGCTACCGCGCGACTTACGTTGGTGACTGTCCGCGGTCCCTCATTCCCGTCCGGCACGGTGCCTCCCCGAGGGTTCCGCGGCGGGACGGCCGCGCAGGCCACGCAGCACGTCGTCGAGCTCGGCGGAGCGGCTGAGCACCGCGCTGAGCACGAGCACGCCGCCGGCCGCGAGCGACCCGAGCACGATCGAGACCAGCGAGCCGACGAAGCCCGTGCCGAGCGCACCGGTCACCAGCACGAGCACCAGCCAAGCGGCGAGACCGGCGAGCACGGACATGACCAGGAACCGGACCGAGGCCCGGATCGTCCGGGCGGTGTCGAGCCGGCCGAACCGCCGGCGCAGCCACATCTCGCCGGCGATCGCGCCGACCACGTACGACAGGCTGGTGGCGACGAGCAGTCCGGCGACCAGGTTCCGGTCGGCCAGCACCAGCGCCGCGAGTAAGGAGAACACCACCCTCACCACGATCATGCCGAGGTTGATCATGGTCGGGGTGCGGGCGTCCTTCACCGCGTAGAACACCCGCAGCTGCAGCATCGTGATCGCGAACGGCACCAGCCCGAACGCGGAGAACGCGAGCACCTCGCCGATCGTGCGGGCCGCGCTCACGTCGGTGCGGCCGTGACCGTAGATGACCGTGCCGATGGCCGGACCCAGCACGATGAACAGCGCCGTCACCGGCAGCAGCGCCAGCGCCGAGAGCCGGGCGCCGAGCGAGAGGTCGGACAACAAGCCCTCCCGGTCACCCCGGGCCGCGGCCCGGCTCATCCGCGGCATCAGCGCGGTGAGCAGCGAGACACCGAGGATCCCGTACGGCATCTGGAACAGCAGGCTGGCGTTGGTGAACGTGGCCACCCCGGGCAGGTCGTCCGGCACGCCGTTGGCCAGCCGGAGCTGGATCAGGTACCCGATCTGGCTGACCACGACGTAGCCGATCACCCAGAGGGCGAGCGGGCCGGCCTCGCCCAGCCGGGAGCCGCGCAGGTCGAGCCGGAACTTCCAGCGGAACCCGGTCCGCCGCAGCGCCGGCAGCAGGACCAGCGCCTGCGCGACGATGCCGAGCGTGGTGCCGATGCCGAGCAGCAGCGTCTCGCCGGTGGTCAGCGACCCGGTGACGTCCCGGCCGGAGGTGATCGCGATGAACAGGCCGGCGACGACGATCACCACGACGTTGTTGAGCACCGGCGCCCAGGCCGGTGGACCGAACACGCCCCTGGTGTTGAGCACCGCGCCGATCATCGCGCCGAGGCCGTAGAAGAAGATCTCCGGCAGCAGCAGGTACGCGAACAGCGTGGTCAGCTCGGACTTCGCGCCCGAGCCGGACGAGTAGAGGACGGTCAGCAGCGGTGCGGCCACGGTTGCCAGCAGCGTGGCCCCGGCCAGCCCGGCGACGGCCAGGCTGAGCAGCCGCTGGGTGTACGCGACGCCGCGGTCCCGGTCCCGCTCCTGCGCCTGCACCAGCAGCGGCACGATGACCGAGGTGAGCACGCCGCCGAGCAGCAGCTCGTAGACGATGTTGGGCAGCGTGTTCGCGGTGTTGTAGGCGTTGCCGACGAGCGCGACGCCGATCGCTGCGGTGACCGCCAGGCTGCGCAGGAACCCGGTCAGCCGGCTGGCCGCCGAGGCGATCGCCATCGTGCGGGACGCCCGGCCGAGGCTCTGGCTCGGGGCCGGCCGGCCGGCCCGCGGCGGCGGCCCGGGCGGCGGCGTGCCCGGCGCCGGTCCGACCGGCGGGATCGGCGGGATGACGACCGTCTCGTCCAGCGAGCCGGGCGGGATCACCACGGTCTCGTCGGCGGCTCCGGACCAGCCGTCCGGTGGTCCGGGTGGTCCGGGTGGTCCCTGCGGTCGCGGGGGTGCCGGACCCGGGGCGCCGTTGGGTGGCCGCCGGCCGGGCCAGCGCTGCGGGAGGCCGGGCCGCCGGCCGGTGTCCGGCGGGGCCGGGCCCGGGCGTGCCTCGACGGCCGGTCCCACGTCCTGCACCGGCGGTGGGCCGCCCGGCCGGAACACCGGGTCGTCGAAGAAGGCGGGAGGCAGCCGCGGCAGCTCCTGGGTCAGCTCGTCCCAGGAGTTCCAGCCGGTCACTGCAGGCTCCGGTCCGCCGGGCCGCCGGCTGCTACCGGAGCGTCGCCACCGCGCGCCCGCACCCGGCGCACCAGCCGCACCGCGACCGCGACGACGAGCACCACGAAGGCCAGCCCGGTGATGCCGAGGGCGAGCCCGCCGTACGCGGTGGACCGCACAGAGAGGGTGATCTCGTTGCCGAGCGCCCCGCCGTCCGGCGTGGTGGCCTGACCCTTGACCGTGAACGTCCCGGTCCGCTGCACGGACGCCAGCACCTTCACCGTCCGCTTGGCGCCCGCCGGGATCTGCTGCACCCCCGCGTCCCGGACCTCGAAGCCGGCCGGCGTGGTCAGCTTGACCCGCACGCTGACCGGCACCGTCAGCCGGTTGTCCAGGGTGATCAGCAGCGGGCTCTCGGACGAGGCCAGCGTGTAGTCACCGGTGGCCGACGAGCTCATCGTCACGCCGCTGCGCAGCCCGTCGATCTGCCGCAGCAGCGCGCTCGCGTACGCCTGCCCGGCGGCCGGCGAGCCCCGCCAGGCCGACGAGCCGGCCCGCCGCACCGCGTCCCCGTACGGGGCGAGCACCTGGCGGGCGTCCTCGTTGTCCAGCGCCGAGCGGAAGTCGTCCACCTCGGACTGCACCGTGCCCAGCGTGCTGACCTGCTTGCCGCTGATCTCCAGCCGGCGGGCGGCCGGCGGGTAGGCCAGCGGGCCGCGGTCGACCGGCTCGGTGCTCGCCGCCGCCTGCAGCGCGTCGACCTCGGTGAGCCACCGGAGCTTGCTGACGTCCGCGGCGATCGCGGCGGCGTACCCGGCGGTGGGGTTCCATCGGCGCGGCGGGGCCAGCACGATGGTCCGGCTGTCGTTCGGCGCCTCGGCGGTGATCATCGCCAGCTCGGCCAGCAGCCGCTGCTCGGCCAGCCGGGGACCGCCGGCGGTCGTGCCCGCTCCCCGGGCGAGCAGCCGCTGCACCACCGCGTCGGACACCAGCGCGAGCGCCTGCCCGGACAGCGCCGGCAGCGGGGACACGCCGCTGGCCGTGCGGCCGTTCTGCTCGCTCGCGCCGCGGGGCAGCGCCGTCGGGTCCAGCACCACCGCGGTGGCTCCCTGCGCGACCACGTCGTCCAGCGCGGTGTCGGTCAGCTGGCCGTCCGGCGGCCAGGACACCTTGGTCGACGGTTGCACGCCGAGCACCCGGGCGGTCTCGTCCAGGTCGGGCGTCTGGAACTGGCCCAGCGACGCGTTGCCGCCGCGCTCCAGCGCCACCAGATCGGGGTCCGCGTACGGCGTGGCGACCAGCAGGTGCTTCGGCGCGATCGCGCGCAGCCGGGCCAGCCACCGCGCGGCCGCGGCAGCGCCGGTGCCGGCCACGGTCGTCTTCGCGGAGGTCAGCACCCGGTAGCCGGCCGGGGCGGTCATCCGGTCCAACGCCTCGATCGTCTCCGGGTCGACCACGAGCGTGAGCCGCACCGTGCCGGTGACCGCGACCGCCGCGGCGAGCAGCCGGTCCAGCCGGCCGCCCGGGGAGACCGAACGGGCCAGCTGGTCGTCGGTGAACAGCTCCGGCTTGCTTGGCGACGAGCCGGTCAGCCGGTGCGGGCGGTCCAGCAGCGGCCAGAGCAGCGTGACCTTGCTGCCGGCGATCCCGTCCGGCAGGTAGGGCAGCAGGGTGGACAGCCGACCGAGCTCGGTGCCGTCGGTCGACTGCACGGTCAACGCGATCGGGTAGATGCCGAACGTGGTCAGCCCGAGGTGCGCGACCGTGGTCGAGTAGCGGACCTGCCGCGACTGCCCCGGGGTCAGCCCGCCGGGCAGGTCCTGCGGCGGCGCGGACGCGACGCCGGTGTTCGGCGAGTCGGTGTCGGTCAGCTGCAGCTCCCCCCGCGTGCCGATGACCGAGCCGCGACGCAGCCGGATCGTCAGCGGGCCGGTGTCGCTCGCGCTCGTGTTCCGCATGAGCGCGGTGACCTGCACGGTGGAGTCGGCTCGCAGGTCGTGCGGCTCGAGCGCCAGCAGCGTCACGGTCACCGGGTCGACCGGCGCCGCGGTCGCCGGAGCCGCGGTCGCCGGAGCCGCGGTCGCCGGTGCGGCGGTCGCCGGTGCGGCGAACGGCAGGCCGGCTGCCAGCGCCACCGCGGCGACGAGCGCGGTGCCCAGCCGGCGGACCCGATCAGACACGGTCGAGCAGCTCCGGGGCGCGGGCCACCAGGGTCCGCTCGTCCTCGTACGCCAGGGTGCCGGCGAGCTCGTCCAGCGGCACCCAGGCGACGGCGCTGACCTCGACGTCGGCGTCGGAGAGCTCACCGCCCTCGGCCCGCAGCAGGAAGTGGTGCACGGTCTTGTGCACCCGCCGCCCGTCGGCCATGAACCAGAAGTCGATCGTGCCCAGCCGGCCGACGATCCGCCCGGCGATGCCGGTCTCCTCGGCGACCTCGCGCACCGCCGCCTGCTCGGCGCTCTCGCCGGCCTCGATGTGCCCCTTGGGCAACGACCACAGCATCCGTCCCCGCCGGTCCTTCCGCCCGATCAGCGCGGCGACCGTACGGCCGGACGAGGTGTCGACGACCAGTCCGCCGGCCGACGTCTCGTCGACCCGGCGGACCCGGGGACGACGCGGACGGGCCATGCCGTCGATCGTAAGCGTCGGCCGGCACTCGTACCGTACGGCGGGCCGTCCGGTCGTTTGGAGCGCGACGACCGGCCGTCCCCTAGGCTGGACGGTCGTGTCCACGTCCGTGTCTTCCGTTGGGAATCCCGTGACCTCGCCCGCGGACCTCGTGCCGGTCCCCGAGGCCGCCGACCACCTCGGCGAGGTCTTCGCCCGCGCCGGCCACCAGCTGCACCTCGTCGGCGGCACGGTCCGGGACGCGCTGCTGCGCCGGCCGTCCGAGGACCTCGACTTCGCCACCGACGCGCGGCCGCAGACGGTGCTGGAGCTGGTGTCCGGGCTGGGCGGCACGTGGACCACCGGCATCGAGTTCGGCACGGTCGGCGTGCTGGTCCACGGCGTGCGCTGCGAGATCACCACCTACCGGGCCGACCGGTACGACCGGGTCAGCCGCAACCCGCTGGTCGCATACGGCGACTCGCTGGCCGACGACCTGCGCCGGCGCGACTTCACGATGAACGCGATGGCCGTCTCGGTGCCGGGGCACGAGTTCAGCGACCCGTACGGCGGGCTGCGCGACCTGGCCACCGGCACCCTGCGCACCCCGGCCGACCCGCGCGAGTCGTTCGCCGACGACCCGCTGCGGATGCTGCGGGCGGCCCGGTTCGTCTCCCAGCTCGGCGTCACCCCGACCGCGGACGTGGTCGCGGCGATGGCCGAGCTGGCGCCGGAGATCGGCCGGATCACCGCCGAGCGGGTGCAGGTGGAGCTGACCAAGCTCATCCTCGGTGCGCACCCGCGCCGCGGGCTGGAGCTTCTGGTCGACACCGGGCTGGCCGACGTGATCCTGCCGGAGCTGTCCGCGCTGCGGATGGAGATCGACGAGCACCACCAGCACAAGGACGTCTACGCGCACTCGCTGACTGTCCTCGACCGGGCCATCGCGCTCGAGGACATCGGCCCCGACGGCGGTCCCGACCTGGTGTTGCGGCTGGCCGCGCTGCTGCACGACGTGGGCAAGCCGGCGACCCGGCGGCACGAGCCGGGCGGCGGGGTCTCGTTCCACCACCACGAGGTGGTCGGGGCCAAGCTGGTGCGCGCGCGGCTGCGGGCGCTGCGGTACCCGAAGGAGGTCGTCGAGGACGTCGCCCGGCTGACCCTGCTGCACCTGCGCTTCCACGGGTACGGCCGGGGCGAGTGGACGGACTCCGCGGTCCGCCGGTACGTCACCGACGCCGGACCGCTGCTGCCCCGGTTGCACAAGCTGGTCCGGTCCGACTGCACGACCCGCAACAAGCGCCGGGCGGCCGCGCTGGCCCACTCGTACGACCTGCTGGAGGAGCGGATCGCCCGGATCGAGGCGGAGGAGGACCTGCGCGCGGTCCGGCCGGACCTCGACGGCAACGAGATCATGGCGATCCTCGGCCTGCCGCCCGGTCCGCTGGTCGGCCAGGCCTGGCGGCACCTCAAGGAGCTGCGCCTCGACCGCGGGCCGCTGCCGCACGACGAGGCCGTCGCCGAGCTCAGGCGCTGGGCCGCCGAGCAGGGTCTCTGAGCCGGCGGCGGACGGCGAGGCCGTAGCCGAGGGCGGTGAGCGCGTAGCCGGCGGAGACGACGGCGAGCATCACGTACGTCTTGCCGGAGACCGGCAGCAGGAACGCGGCGACCACCGCGGCCGCGACGAACGTGACGTTGAACAGCGTGTCGTAGAAGGAGAAGACCCGGCCCCGGTAGTCGTCCTCCACCTGCTCCTGGACCAGCGTGTCCACGCAGATCTTCGAGCCCTGGGCGACGACGCCGAGCAGGAACGCAGCCGGCAGGATCGTCTGGATCTCGTACGGCAGGCCGAACACGATCTCGGTCAGCGCGGCCAGCGCGAACAGCCCGGTGATCCAGGCGTTCTTGCCGATCCGGCGGACCGCGGCCGGCGTGATCGCCGCCGCGATCAGCGTGCCGGCGGCGGTCGCGGCGAACACCTGGCCGAGCCCGGCCAGCCCGGCCTGGAAGATGCCGTCGTCGGTGAAGTAGTTCCGGTAGAGCAGCAGGATCGAGATCGTCGAGATCCCGTAGAAGAACCGGTGCGCGCCGATCGCGGCCAGCGCCGAGGCGACCTCGCGCCGCTCGGCCACGTGCCGGGCGCCGGCGACCAGCCCGCGGGCGACGTCGAGCACGGTCTCCCGGCGGGAGCGCCGCACGTCGTCCGGCCCGAGCTGGTCCGGCGCGAACCGGCGGGCCAGGAACGCCGACGAGCCGTAGCCGAGGATCGAGGTCAGTGCGATCAGCGCGTACCCGCCGTCGCCGTTGCCGACGACCTGCCGCAGCAGCACCGCGATCCCGAGGCCCACCGCGGTCGCGACCGAGCCGCTGGTCGTGCTCAGCGCGTTGCCGGTGACCAGCCGCTCCGGCTCGACGACGTGCGGTTGGGCCGCCGACTGCGCGGCCAGGAAGAACCGGTTGACCGAGGTGACCAGCAGCGCCGTCGCGTAGAACGGCACGCCCTCCACCCGGGTCGCGATCTCGAGCGCGACGACGCCGACCAGCAGGCAGCGCAGCAGGTTCGACCAGAGCAGCACCCGCTGCCGCAGCCAGCGGTCCAGCAGCACGCCGGCGAATGGCCCGATGAGCGAGTACGGCAGCAGCAGCACGGCGAACGCGCTGGCGATCTCGGCCGGGTCGCCGGCGCTCTCCGGGCTGAACAGCACGACCCCGGCCAGGCTCGCCTGGAAGACCCCATCGGCGCACTGGCTGGTCAGCCGGGTGCCGTAGAGCCTGCGGAAGTCCGGCCGGCGCAGCACCTCGCGCAGGGCGTGGCTGTGCTGCCACTGCCGGAACCTGCGGCGGCGTCCCTGCGGCGGGGCGCCCGCCGCGGTCGGAACCGTCGCACGCACCCGTACAACTTACGGCCCGATGCTGTGCTGACTACGTGCCGAGGCGGTGGGACGGGAGCGGCCCCGGTACGGCAGGATCGGACGCGATGTGCGCGCTGCGACCCGATGCCGGTGTGGAACCCGGCGTCCTGTTGGTCGCATCGCCGATGCTCGGCGATCCGAACTTCCGCCGGACGGTCGTGTACGTGCTCGACCACCGGCCGGACGGGAGCGTGGGCGTGGTGCTCAACCGGCCCAGCGACGTCACGCTGCTCGACGTGCTGCCGCAGTGGTTCGATCTCGCCTCGGCGCCGCGGACGCTGTTCGTCGGCGGCCCGGTGGAGACGAACGCGGCGCTCTGCCTGGGCGAGGTGCGCAACGGCTCGCGGCCGCGCGGCTGGACCGAGGTGTCCGGCCCGGTCGGGCTGACCGACCTCGACACCGACCCGGTCATCGTGGAGCGTGACCTGCAGCAGGTGCGGGTGTTCGCCGGCTACGCGGGCTGGGGCGCGGGGCAGCTCGCCGGCGAGATCGCCGACGGCGCCTGGCTGGTGGTCGCCGGGCACCCGTCGGACGTGTTCGCCGACCCCGGCGGCGACCTGTGGCGGGACGTGCTGCGCCGGCAGGGCGGCAGCGTCGCACTGATGGCGAGCTATCCGGACGACCCCCGGCTGAACTGAGCGTCGAGAATCGGCTTGGCCCGGGCCAGCAACTCGAGGCCGGCATCGGTGAGCTGCACCGAGCGCGTGCTCCGCTCGACGAGCTTGCGGCCGAGCCGACGCTCCATCCGGCTGATCCGGGCGGACAACGCGGGCTGCGCGACCCCGAGCCGGCGGGCGGCCCGGGTGAAGTTCAGCTCCTCGGCGAGCGTCGCGAGAGCGCGCAGCTGCTCCACCTCGAGGTGCATTCGACAGTTGGTAGCAGGTTCACCCGCCTGGTTGAAGGCCCAAACGGGGATTCCCCGCTACTTAGGGGGTCAGACACCGGTCCACCCGGGCCCGAGATCATCCACGGCGGGCCTTCCGGGCGAGAGTTGGACCACGTGCAGACACCCGAACGGGTCAGCCGGTCTTACGATCCGGGCATGTCGGCACCGCCGGATCCGCTGCCGCTCGCCGCTGAGTTCCCGCCCGCCACCCGGGACCAGTGGATCGAGCTGGTGACCGGCGTGCTCCGGCGGTCGGGGCTGCCCGACGACGCCGATCCGGTCGCCGCGCTGACCACGACGACCTACGACGGGATCCCGCTGCGGCCGCTCTACACGGCCGCCGACGGGCCACCGGCGGGGACGCCGGGCTCGGCGCCGTACCTGCGGGGAGCGACCGCGGACGGGCCGACGCTGACCGGCTGGGACGTCCGGCAGCGGCATGCCGACCCCGTCCCGGACCGGCTGCGGGCCGGCCTGCTCAACGACCTGGAGACCGGGGCGACCTCGATCTGGCTGGTGCTGGGCGAGGCCGGCCTGCCGGTCGCCGACCTGCCGGCCGCGCTGGACGGCGTCTACGTCGACCTGGCCCCGATCGCGCTCGACGCCGGCGCGCAGGCGGCCGAGGCGGCCGCGGCGTACCTCCGGCTGGTCGGCGAGCGCGGCCTCGACCCGGCGGAGATCCGCGGCAGTCTCGGCGCCGACCCGATCGGGCTGCGCGCGCGCACCGGCGCCGCCGCCGACCTCGGCCTGCTGACCCCGCGCCCGGACTTCCCGCACCTGCAGCTGGCCACCGTCGACGCCACCGTCTACCACGACGCCGGGGCCGGCGACGCCACCGAGCTGGCGGTCGGCACCGCGGTCGGGGTGGCATACCTGCGGGCGCTGACCGATGCCGGGCTGTCCGTCGCCGCCGCGCTGGACGCGGTCGAGTTCCGGTTCGCGGTCAGCGCGGACCAGTTCGCCTCGATCGCCAAGCTGCGGGCGGCCCGCCGGGTGTGGGATCGGGTCGCGTCGCTCTGCGAGGCGGCGCCGGCGCGCGGGCAGCGGCAGCACGCGGTGACGTCGGCCGCGATGATGACCCGCCGCGACCCCTGGGTGAACATGTTGCGGACCACGGTGGCCTGCTTCGCCGCCGCGGTCGGTGGCGCGGACGCGATCACCGTGCTGCCGTTCGACGCGGCGCTCGGGCTGCCGGACGACCTGGCCCGGCGGATCGCCCGCAACACCCAGTCGATCCTGCATGACGAGTCGAGCCTGGGCCGGGTCCTCGACGCCGCGGGCGGCTCCTGGTATGTCGAGACGCTCACCGACCAGCTCGCGCACACCGCCTGGGACGGGTTCACCGAGATCGAGCGGGCCGGCGGGGCGCTGGCCGCGCTCGACGCCGGCCTGATCGGCGAGCGGATCGCCGCGACCAGGCAGCGGCGGGCCGACGACGTCGCGCACCGGCGGGCGCCGCTGACCGGCGTCACCGAGTTCGCGCTGCCGGACGAGCCGGCCGTGCCCCGGCCGCCCGCGCCGGCCGGGCTCAGCGGCGGGCCGCTGACGCCGGTCCGCTGGGCGGCCGAGTTCGAGGCGCTGCGGGACGCGGTCGAGGCCGTCTCGCCGCGGCCGTTCGTCTACCTCGCGACGCTCGGACCGATGGCAGTGCACGCTGCGCGGCTCGGCTTCGCGCGGAACCTGTTCCAGGCCGGCGGCTTCCACGTGGTCGTCGGTCCGCCGGAGAACCTCGACGGCACCCCGGTCGCCTGCCTCTGCGCTCCCGACTCGCTCTACTCGGCCGAGGTGGTCGCGGAGGTGCGCGAGGCCGGGGCCCGGCAGGTCTGGCTGGCCGGGCGGGGCGACTACGGCGCGGACGGGTACGTCTACACCGGATGCGACGCGCTGGACGTGCTCCGCACGACCGCCGATCTGCTGGAGGTGCCGCGGTGATCGCCGACTTCTCGAACGCGACGCTGGGCGAGCCGACTCCGGGACCGCGGGCCGACCAGCAGGCACCCGTCTGGGACACCCCGGAAGGGATTCCGGTCCCGCCCCTCTACACCGCCGCCGACCTCGACGGTCTCGACTTCCTGGAGACCTACCCGGGCATCGTGCCGTACCTGCGCGGTCCGTATCCGACCATGTACGTCACGCAGCCGTGGACGATCCGCCAGTACGCCGGGTTCTCCACCGCCGCGGAGTCGAACGCGTTCTACCGCCGCAACCTGGCGATGGGGCAGAAGGGCCTGTCGATCGCGTTCGACCTGCCGACCCACCGCGGCTACGACAGCGACAACCCGCGCGTGGTCGGCGACGTGGGCATGGCCGGCGTCGCGATCGACTCGATCTACGACATGCGGGAACTGTTCGACGGCATCCCGCTCGACCAGATGTCGGTCTCGATGACCATGAACGGTGCGGTGCTGCCGATCCTCGCGCTCTACGTCGTCGCGGCCGAGGAGCAGGGCGTCAAGCCCGAGCAGCTGACCGGGACCATCCAGAACGACATCCTCAAGGAGTTCATGGTCCGCAACACCTACATCTACCCGCCGCAGCCGTCGATGCGGATCATCAGCGACATCTTCGAGTTCACCTCGCGGCGGATGCCGAAGTTCAACTCGATCTCCATCTCCGGCTACCACATCCAGGAGGCCGGGGCGACGGCCGACCTGGAGCTCGCGTACACGCTCGCCGACGGGGTGGAATACCTGCGGGCCGGCATCGCTGCCGGGCTGGACATCGACTCGTTCGCGCCCCGGCTGTCGTTCTTCTGGGCGATCGGGATGAACTTCTTCATGGAGGTCGCCAAGCTGCGCGCGGCCCGGCTGCTGTGGGCGAAGCTGGTCGCCCCGTTCGAGCCGAAGAACCCGCGGTCGCTGTCGTTGCGTACGCACTGCCAGACCTCAGGCTGGTCGCTCACCGCGCAGGACGTGTTCAACAACGTCGTCCGGACCTGCATCGAGGCGATGGCCGCGACCCAGGGGCACACCCAGTCGCTGCACACCAACGCGCTGGACGAAGCGCTCGCGCTGCCGAGTGACTTCTCCGCCCGGATCGCCCGCAACACCCAGTTGCTGCTGCAGCAGGAGTCCGGCACCACCCGGGTCATCGACCCCTGGGGCGGCTCCTACTACGTGGAGCGGCTGACCGCCGACCTCGCCGCCCGGGCCTGGGAGCACATCCAGGAGGTGGAGCGGGTCGGCGGGATGGCCGCGGCCAACGAGGCCGGCCTGCCGAAGCTGCGCATCGAGGAGGCGGCCGCGCGCGCGCAGGCCCGGATCGACTCCGGCCGGCAGCCGGTGATCGGGCTCAACAAGTACCGGCTGGCCGAGGAGGAGCAGCTCGACGTACTCAAGATCGACAACTCCGCGGTCCGGGCCGAGCAGGCGGAGAAGCTGGCCCGGCTGCGGTCGTCCCGGGATCCCGACGCGGTGCGCTCGGCCCTGGACGCGCTGACCAACGCGGCCGCCGGCGACGGCAACCTGCTGGAGCGCTCGATCGACGCGGCCAGGGCGCAGGCGACGGTGGGCGAGATCTCCGACGCGCTGGAGGCTGTCTACGGTCGGCACAACGCGACGATCCGGACGATCTCCGGCGTCTACCGCGAGGAGGCCGGCTCCGGCGTGGACACGATCGAGCAGGTGCGGGCGGCGACGGCCGCGTTCGAGGACGAGCAGGGCCGCCGGCCGCGGATCCTGATGGCCAAGATGGGCCAGGACGGCCACGACCGCGGCCAGAAGGTCCTCGCCACCGCGTTCGCCGACCTTGGCTTCGACGTCGACGTCGGCCCGCTGTTCCAGACACCGGCCGAAGTGGCCCGGCAGGCGGTCGAGGCCGACGTGCACATCGTCGGGGTGAACTCGCTGGCGGCCGGGCACCTGACGCTGGTGCCCGAGCTGCGCGACGAGCTGGCCGCGCACGGTCGGGACGACATCATGATCGTCGTCGGCGGGGTGATCCCGCCGCAGGACTACCAGGCGCTGCGCGCGGCCGGCGCGGCGGCGATCTTCCCGCCCGGCACGGTCATCGCCGAGGCCGCGCTCGACCTGCTCCGCACGCTGTCCGACCAGCTGTCCCGTGCCGGTCACTGACCTCGCCGAGGGCGTCCGGTCCGGGCACCGGGCCGCGATCGCCCGGGCGATCACGCTGGTCGAGTCGCGCCGGGCCGACCACCGGGAGCGGGCGCAGGAGCTGCTGGCCGCGCTGCTGCCGGACACCGGCAAGGCCGAGCGGGTCGGCGTCACGGGTGTGCCCGGGGTCGGCAAGTCGACGTTCATCGACCAGTTGGGGATGAACCTCCTGGCCGACGGGCACCGGGTCGCGGTGCTCGCGGTGGACCCGTCCTCCGGCCGTACCGGTGGGTCGATCCTCGGGGACAAGACCCGGATGACCCGGCTGGCCGCCGACGAGCGGGCGTTCGTCCGGCCGTCGCCGACAGCCGGGACGCTCGGCGGGGTCGCCCGGGCCACCCGGGAGACGATGCTGGTGATGGAGGCGGCCGGCTACGACGTCGTGCTGGTCGAGACCGTCGGCGTCGGGCAGAGCGAGTACGTCGTGGCCGAGATGGTGGACACGTTCCTGTTCCTCACCCTGGCCCGCACCGGCGACCAGTTGCAGGGCATGAAGCGCGGCATCCTCGAGCTGGCCGACGTGATCGCGGTGAACAAGGCCGACGGGGAGCACGCGCTCGACTCGCGCAAGGCCGCCCGCGAGCTGTCCGGCGCGCTGCGGATGCTGCGCGGGTCCTCCGACGACTGGCAGGCCCCGGTGGTCACCTGCTCGGCGTTGCACAACGAGGGGCTCGACACCGTGTGGCGGCACGTGCGGCGGCACCGCGACTGGCTGGTCTCCCGCGGCGAGCTGGACGCCAAGCGCCGCCGGCAGCTGGTCGACTGGACCCGCGCGCTGGTCCGGGACCGCCTGCTGTCCCGCCTCGACTCGGTCAGGGACGTGGTCGCCGAGGTCGAGTCCGCCGTCCAGACCGGCGACCTCACCCCCGACCAGGCCGCCACGAAGATCCTCGCCGCCCTCGACTGAGCCACGCACTCGACTGAGCCACGCACTCGACTGAGCCACGCACTCGACTGAGCCACGCACCCGGCCGGGCCGCGCACTCGACCGGGGATGCGCGTTTCGGCCGCGCCGGGG
>Ga0207643_10000583_pt1 | contig 23140 bp, 19 predicted proteins | sample KBSMisM62_FD_184313 | JGI IMG/M metagenome (GOLD analysis project Ga0207643, IMG submission 184313) | Miscanthus rhizosphere microbial communities from Kellogg Biological Station, Michigan, USA - KBS Miscanthus M6-2 (SPAdes) (version 2) | ecosystem: Host-associated > Plants > Roots >...
CTTGAGTGGAGCGGAGACGATCTGTTGGAAGTGCGGGTTGTTGTCGGAGGAGGTTTCAGCGGCTCGGCTTGATGAGGTGAGATGCCGGCGTTGTGAGGCGCAGTCGTTTACGGCGGCAAGATCGATTGGTCCATACAAAGGCGCTTTGCGAGCGTCAGTGCTTGAACTTAAGCGACAGCCGCACCTGTCTCAGCATCTCGAAACGCTTCTATTAGCCGCCGCAATGCGCGAGCCTCTAAACCTTAGTACCAGAATCATCCCGGTGCCGCTTCATCCCAGGCGGCTTAAGTCGAGAGGCTTCAATCAGGCGTCCCTACTCGCGCAGGCATTATCGAAAGGTCTCCGCTTGCCGTTGGACGAGGTCAGCCTGGTGCGCGTCTCTTCAACTGAGAAGTACCGTGCGGGCCTCGATGCCAAAGGCCGCCGCGACACCGTCGCTGGAGCGTTTGAGGTGCATCATCCACGCCTGATCGCGAAGGAAGACATCCTCCTCGTCGACGACGTCTTCACCACCGGCGCCACCGTCTCAGCCTGCGCCGAAGCCCTGACGGCTGCGGGAGCCAGAAACGTGTTCGTCCTAACAATCTCTCGGGCGTAATTCGCCACGGATTACACGGATTTCATACACAGATTTAAACAAGAATCCGCGTATGAAATCCGTGTAATCCGTGGCGAATTACCCCGGGGAGGCCACATAATTTTGACACCCTCTTCCGCGCTCGCGTAATATCAGCCTTACATGAACGGCAGGGTTTTAGTCCTGAATACTTCTTTCGAGCCCATTAACGTGTGCACCGAAAGGCGCGCGGTGGTGATGATCTTTAAAGGAGTGGCGCGAGTGGAGGAGCACAACGGCCACATGCTCCACTCGCAAAAACTCTCGATCCACGCCCCCTCCGTCATCCGGCTCACGGAATACATTCACATTCCCTTTGAACGTCGCTCACTCTCTCGAAAGAACATTCTTTTACGCGACCATTCCACCTGCCAGTATTGCGGCACCCATTATCCGCCCTCGGAATTAACGCTCGATCATGTGCTGCCACGCTCGCGCGGAGGGGAGTCCGCGTGGGATAATCTGGTTGCCTGCTGCAAACGTTGCAATCATCGAAAGGGTAGCCGGACTCCGGAAGAGTCCGGGATGCACCTGTTGCGCAGGCCTCGTGGGTTCTCACTACACGTAAACCGGCAAATCATGCGTTACTTAGGCAGAGCTGACGAGACCTGGAGAAAATACCTGTTCTACGAATCAGATACTCGAGAATAGCCGGTTCCCGAGCCGGCTTGCCCCTCAGGAAAGAAGGAAATTATGAGTCAAACAATGTTCGCGATCGCGGGGCTTGGAACCCCGGAGTTGATAGTCATCGTCCTTGTTATCTTTTTGTTATTTGGCGCCACCAGGCTGCCGCAACTTGCCAAGGCCCTCGGCCAGAGCAAGAAAGCATTTCGCGAGGGTATCGAAGAAGGAGAACGGGACGAGCGGAAAACCATCAAGGAGTAGTGCTTGTCCGGACGGGCTTCGCACTGAACTCCCCGCCGCACGCTTCAGTGGCTGTGAGCCTTTTGTCCGACGACTAGAGTCGCTTTCACAGAAAGCGCGAACTCTGCCTCATGCCTCTCTTCGTTTATTAATCGAGAGATCTCGCTGAACAATGCGGCCCTCCTATCGTCAGGTACGAGGGCCAGCCATTCGTGCATCAGGAACTCCGCAACGAGCGGAGAGCCAAGAAACTGCTCGCCCGACTCGAAGTCAAACTCCTCGATGCGCGTCCATGATGCGATGTCCTTGAGTCCTTCATCTTCTGCCAGCCGTTCGATGTCGGAGACCGTGGGCAGTTCGGTAATCAACTGCTCGACGTCCGATTCGTGATCCATGAGTCCGTTGTTGTGTAGTGCTTCCCAGTAGATCGAAAAGAACTCGCCAAAGCTGGAATAAGTGGGCAACGTGAGGGCAATGGTTGCGCCTGGCGCCGCGACGCGCACGATCTCGGAGAACATCTTACGCACGCGCTGGCGCGAGACGAGTGACGCATTGGCGATGACGAGATCGAAGCGGTTGTCTTTGAGATCGAGATTGTCGATCTGGGTAGTCCTGAAAGTGATCTGTTCGTTGGTTGCTGTTGCTTTCGCCCGCGCCAGTTCGAGGCACTCGGGGTTTTCGTCAACACAGAGCAGTTCGAGTTTTTCTCCGGCGCGTTCGTGTAGCGCCAACGCATGTCCGCCCGTTCCGGCGGCGACGTAGAGCGCCTCGCCTTCTTTGGGGAGCTTTATGTGCTCGTCAATCAACTCGGCGAAACGCTCGCCCCAATCGGGAGCGATGAAAAGGTCTTGCAGGAAAGCCAGTTCCTTGGCTGACTTTTTGTTAGTCGTCGTCACTCTCAATATCCTCACCCTTGGTTTGTTCTTCTTCTGAAAAATACTTTCTGCCTCGCAGTTGTTCGGGCAGGCATTCCATCTCTTCTTTAGCGCCCTTGTCGTTGTGGACGTAACGATAATCTTTTCCGTAACCGATCTGTTTCATTAACGGTGTGACGGCGTTTCTCAGGTGCAACGGCACCGGGACGCGAGCAGTTTCTTCCGCATCGATGCGGGCTGCGAAGTATGCACTCTTGACTGCGTTCGACTTCGGCGCTCGCGCGAGATAGATCGTCGCCTGCGACAATGGAAACAGTCCTTCGGGCAGACCGATGAGTTGCACGATTTCAGCGGCCGCGGCGGCCTGGACCATTGCCTGCGGATCCGCCAGACCGATGTCTTCCGAAGCGAGGATGCAGAGACGGCGCGCAATGTAGATGGGATCTGCGCCACCTTCGATCATTCGCGCCAGCCAGTAGAGCGACGCGTCGACGTCTGAGTTGCGCAACGATTTAATGAGCGCGGAAATCAGGTTGTAATATTCTTCTCCGCCTTTGTCGTAAGCGTAGTGAGCGCGGCCGAGGGCTTCGATTACTGTTTGTTCGGTGACGGTCCTGACGCCGTTTGCATCGGGAGTAGTGGATTCAACTGCGGCGTCCAAAGCTGTAAGCGCGACGCGTGCATCGCCATTGGCGGAGTGCGCGATCCTGTCCAGCAACTGATCCGAGATCGAGGGATTGAAACTTGCGAGCCCGCGTTCTGTGTTTGCGAGAGCGTTCTGCAGGACGGTTTTGATTTCGTCTTCGGAGAGTTGGTTGAGAACCAGCACTCGGGAGCGCGAGAGCAGCGCGCCTGTCACTTCAAACGACGGGTTTTCAGTCGTCGCGCCGATGAGTGTGACGGTACCGTTTTCGACAGCGTGTAGCAGTGCGTCCTGCTGCGATTTGTTGAAGCGGTGAATCTCGTCGATGAAGAGCACGGTGCGCTTGCCGTAACGCTTTTCAGCCTTCGCCTGTTGAATAGCTTCACGCAGGTCCTTCACGCCGGAGAAAACTGCTGACAAGGCGATGAAGCGCTGGCCACTGCTGTCCGCGAGCAGGCGGGCGAGGGTAGTCTTGCCGGTGCCGGGCGCGCCCCAGAGAATCAGCGACGGCAGCGCTCCGCCGCCGGCAAGGAGTCGCCGCAGGATCCGGCCTTCGCCGACGAGATGTGCCTGTCCGACAAACTCCGAAAGCGAGCGCGGTCGCATCCGTTCGGCCAGCGGGACGCCCTCGACCGGCGTCGCCGTCTCCGGAACCTCCTCGTTAAACAGACTCCTTGTTGAATTCAAGCGGTCCATGGCGCAAAAAGATGTATAATTATCGCCGAAAAGAATTAAACACGCGACTAGCGGGCGCGGCCATTTTTCGGGCAAAGTATCCAGAATCTTCATTGGAACGCGACTGCGGGAATCTGCGTATAGTTGGCTGCGGACGATAAAACCCAATAATTAGGGGGCCGCGGAAGCGATTGGAGAGCAGACGATGAAAGACGCAAAAGATGTTTTGAGAATAGTGGGCATGATACTTCTGGGAGTATTTGTTTTTGTGGTTGCGGTGCCCTTTGTTTTGACTTTGGTTTTTAACGCGGTGGGCATCACGCTGGGTCTCATAGGCTTTTTGATTGGATTGGCGGTGTTCCTGATCAAGGTGGCGGTGGTGTTAGCCATTGGCTACCTGATCCTGGTCGGTATTCGTGCCCTGCTACGCTAGCTTGTTTCGCGGGCAATCGGGAGTTTTAGCTCCTCTCTCGGTTGCCCGCTCGTGTTTTCCCCGCCTCAGATTTTCGCTATCAATACAATTGACCATCCATATGCGCATGTGTGAGAATGCGGCTGATTTTTCACCTCACCTGAAGGATGGAAGTACATGACACCAGAACAACGATTCAAGCGAGTGGAACGTATACTCGGCAGATTGGCGACGAGAGGACGAAAGACAAGAAGCGAATTTCGTGACAAGATTAATATCCTCATCGATGCTCAGATCCGGAGTGAAGAGATATTTCGTGAAAAGATAAATATTCTCACCGACGCTCAGAGCCGAAACGAAGAAGCGTGGCTTCGACACGAAGAAGTTTGGCGAGCTGAATCTCATGCCATAAATGAGCAGATTAAGGCTACAGATGAGCACATAAAAAACGTCGCTCTTGCTCAGGCTGAATTGACTAAATCACAGAAGCTTACCGACCGGGCATTACGTGACTTTATTAATAGTCTTCGTAAGCCTCAAAACGGCAGGTAAATACTCACACGTTAAACCGGAAGTGGACTACATCGCCTTCCTGCATGATGTAGTCTTTTCCTTCGAGACGTAGCAATCCTTTCTCGCGTGCGGCGGCGTAGGAGCCGGCTGCCGTGAGTTCCTCATAACTCACGATTTCCGCGCGGATGAAGCCGCGCTCGATGTCAGAGTGAATCGTGCCGGCGGCGGTTTGTGCGCGTGTTCCCTGTGGAATGGTCCAGGCGCGAACTTCTTTTTCACCCGCTGTCAAAAACGACATCAAGCCCAGCAGGTGATATGCGCTCTTGATCAACTGATCCACGCCACTGGTTGAGACGTTAAGACTATTCAGATAATCGAGCCGTTCTTCAGGAGGCAATGCGACGAGATCCGCTTCGAGTTGGGCGCAGATGACCACGCATTCGGCAGCCTCCTTCGCTGCTATCTCCCGCACCGCTTGCACGCGCGGATTATCGTCAATGTTCGTAAGCGCTGACTCCTCGACGTTCGCGGCATAGATAGTCGGCTTGGTAGTTAAGAGAAAGAAGTTGCGAGCTACAGCGCGTTCATCATCGGTTAGCGTAACAGTGCGCGCCGACCGGCCTGCCTCGAGTGCCGGCTGTAGCTTGTCGAGCACATCCAACTCCTGCCGCGCCACCTTGTCGCCGCTCTTGAGATTCTTCTGTGCCTTCTCTCGCCGGCGTTCCGCTGTCGCAAGATCCGCCAACGCGAGCTCGATCTGGATCGTTTCGATGTCCCGTACCGGATCGACCGCGCCTTCGACGTGAACGATGTTCTCGTCTTCAAAACAACGAACCACCTGCACAACCGTATCTGTTTCGCGAATGTTCGCGAGAAACTGGTTTCCCAAACCCTCACCCTTCGACGCGCCACGAACGAGCCCCGCAATATCGAGAAACTCAACCGTAGCGGGCACGATCTTTTCCGTCTTCACCAGACGCGCGAGCGGATCCAGACGCTCGTCAGGCACGGAAACCACGCCGACATTCGGTTCGATAGTGGCGAACGGATAGTTTGCGGCGAGCGCGGACGACTGCGCCGTGAGTGCGTTGAATAACGTCGACTTGCCTACGTTGGGCAGCCCAACAATACCTGCTCGTAACATTGATTTTCCTCGTGCAGAAAACTAACCGATTAGCGAGATGTATGCAAAGTAAGTAAAATCACGCGGAAGCTAATTTATTTCTGAGCGGCGGCAACTCTCCAACTGCGATAGATGATTGCGTCCTTACTACTGGCGTTATTAGTCACTTTCAGCGGCACCCTTGCGACCTATCTCTACGACGAGAACGCCTCTTTCGGTGCGAGACTGTGCGCCGGCGCCGCTTTGGGATTGAGCGCGCTCGGCCTGGTCAGCTTTGTTGTTGCTTCGTTCGTTGGACTGAGCGGCATGGCCGTCTTGTTCAGCACGGCTATCTGTTGCAGCCCGCTGGCGCTGCTCACCGATGCCGCGACCTCAAAACGACTAAAGCAGGATCTCGAAGGAACCTCAAACTTCATGCAACAACTCGTTCGGCCCGATTTGACCGCGATAGGTTATTTTCTTTTCTACGCAGTCGCGGCGATCGTGCTCTGGGCGGTCTTCAATCGCGCGGTGATCGAGAACGAGACCGGCCTCAGCACCGGCTTGTTAAATAACTACGGCGATCTTCCGTTTCACCTCAGCGTGATCACTAGCTTCGTGTTCGGCAACAATTTCCCACCCGAAGACCCAACGTACGCCGGCGTTCGATTCACTTATCCATTTATCTCTGACTTTATTTCCGCAGTCTTCGTGCGCTGCGGCGCCGACCTGCGTCAGTCGATGTTCATCCCCAATTTCCTTCTCGGGATGGCGTTTGTCGGTCTGGTTCACCGTTGGGCCCTGGTGATGTTACGGGACAAACTCGCCGCCATCATCACACCGTTGATCGTTATCTTGAACGGGGGCTTCGGTTGGACACTGCTGTTTGAAAAAGCGGGAACAAACGAAGGCGGACTCTTTGGCGTGCTCATGGACCTACCACCTTCGTTTACCGTAATTCCGGAGACTACATGGCGTTGGGGTAACGCGATCTCGACGCTGCTGGTGCCGCAGCGCGGATTCCTCATGGGACTACCACTGGCGACGATTGCCTTCACGCAATGGTGGCTGGCGACGAGCGAAAAAACAAAACAGCCGGAGACCAGTGTCACCGGCAAAAAGTCGCGTCAGAAAAATGCATGGCACGAGGAAACGCAGCCGTCACGTTTCTCTCTCAGCACACGTCGCATGATTGCAGCGGGAGTAGCAGCGGGATTGCTGCCGCTGGTCCATGCGCACAGTTTCGTGGTGGTAATGGCAATGGCGGGGTGCCTGGCGCTGATTCAGACTCGCTGGCGCGAGTGGTTCGCGTTCTTTGCTGTGGCTTCAGTGATCGCGATCCCGCAACTGCTTTGGTCGACGATACACAGCGCGGTCGATGCGGGAAGCTTTTTTGCGTGGGAGGTAGGTTGGGACCACGGCAAGGAAAACGCGATCTGGTTCTGGTTCAAGAACACCGGAATTTTTATTCCATTGATTTTTGCCGCTATTCTTTCAAAGCGAAATGGGTATCTTGTCCCGAAGCGGCTGTTGCTGTTTTACCTGCCCTTCGCGCTCTGCTTCATAATTCCGAACGTCTTGAAGATGGCGCCGTGGATCTGGGACAACATCAAAGTGCTTTACTACTGGTGGTTGGCGTCGGCTCCAATCGTCGCACTGCTTTTGGCGAAGCTCTGGCGAGAAGGTCGCATCCGACGCGCCATCGCCGTGCTGCTGTTTGTTTGCGTCACGCTCGCCGGGGCACTCGACGTCGCCGGCATCGCGATGCGTTCCGTTAAATATCAAGTCTTCGACACTGCTGGACTTCGTTTCGCGGAGTTTGTTAAGCAACAAACGCCGCCGCGCGCGTTGATTATCCATGCGCCGGTACACAACACGCCCGTGTTTCTTAGCGGGCGCCGCTCGCTGATGGGCTATCCCGGTCATATCTGGACGCACGGGCTCGAGTTCGTGCAACGCGAAAGCGAGATCAAACGCATCTATCTGGGCTCTCCTGATGCTGAGCAATTAATCAGACGCTACGATATTGAGTATGCTGTAGTCGGACCACAGGAGAGGATAGTCACTCAAGTTAACGATCAGTTCTTCAATCGCTTCCAAAAGGTTGGAGCAGTTGGTGAGTACACGCTCTACAAAATCAAGTAAGAAAAATCGCTCCACCGTGAGGACTATACCGCGACGTGAGCCTGAAGCCGCGCCGGTGCAGGACCTTCCGGAAAATGCCTGGCGCATTGGTGCCATTGTCATTCTCCTGGTCGCTGCGGGGCTGCGATTATATGATCTAAACCTGGTACCGCTGCACCACGATGAGGGCGTGAATGGAAACTTTTTGGTCAGGTTAGTTCGTGAAGGAGCCTACCAGTACGATCCGGCAAACTATCATGGCCCAACTCTCTACTACTTTGCGGCCCTGATTCCCTGGATTACAAAACTCTTATTTGGCACTTCAGCCCGCGAGACTTATGGCCTCACGACATTCACCATCAGGCTCATACCCGCGCTCTTCGGGATCGGCACGATCGTTCTTGTGTTCTTGCTGCGGAGAAAGTTGGGAACTGTGGCAACGCTCGCCGCGGGTCTGATGTTGGCTGTTTCTCCCGGCGCGGTTTATCTCTCGCGTTACTTCATCCACGAAACACTTTTTGTTTTCTTCACGCTGGGAATCGTGGTGGCGGGTGTGTGGTTTTACGAAGAGCGAAATCCGTCTTACTTGATACCTGCGGCCGCATGTGCGTCGCTCTTGGGTGCGACCAAGGAAACAGCGTTTATTTCTGTAGGAGTTTTGCTCATCGCGCTGGTTCTAACAGTGGTCTACATGAGTATCAACCGCAAAGGTCAAGCGAGGCGATATAGAGAGGCGGAAGGGCTGAGCAGAATTACCGAGCCATTTGGTGGCACGACCAGCTTTGTCACCAGCATTGCGCTTGCCGCGATAGTCTTTGTGACTCTTTGGATACTCTTCTATTCATCGTTTTTTACAAACAACAAAGGCATCTGGGATTCGCTGGAAACCTTTAACATCTGGACCAAGACTGGGTCCACAGCGCACGAGCATCCACCGCTTCAGTATCTCAAATGGTTGGTATGGCAGGAATCGCCACTTCTCGTCCTCGGCGCCATTGGGGCGGTGGTGGTTGTGCTGAAACCAAAGAACTCGCTCGCGCTGTTTTGCGGGTTGTGGTCCTTTGGCCTCATCGCGGCTTATTCACTAATCCCTTACAAGACGCCGTGGTTGGTCCTGAACTTTTTGATTCCACTCGCGCTCATCTCCGGACATGCAATTCAGGAAATCTACGAGATGGATCAGCGGCAACTGAGATTAGCTGCAGTGATTCTCGTGGTCGCGCTCGGCATAGCCACTTACCAGTCGATCAACCTGAATTTCATCAACTACGACAACGATAACGAGAAGTACGTTTACGTCTACGCTCACACGACGCGCCCCCTGCTCGATTTAGTGGATCAGGTGGAGGAGATCGCTAAAGAACACCAGGGTGGGCAAACGGGCATAACTATCGTGAGTCCTGATTACTGGCCGCTGCCGTGGTACTTCCGCAATTTCAGCCGGGTCGGTTATTTCGGGAGAATGGCGTCCTCTTCCGAGCCGATAATCATCGCGAACGAGAATCAAAAAACGGAAGTCGAGGAGAATTTCGGGGAGTTGTACCGGCAGGTGCCATCGAATGCGGAGGGCGGCGCTTTCGAGCTGCGGCCAGGCGTAAAACTGCTGTTGTACGTGCGTCGCAGCGGGTTCCTCCCCCCGACCAATTAATCCGTGTTTATCCGTGTCATCTGTGGCTGAAATTCTGCTTAACTTTTCTCACTACTTCAATTAAGGAACCCTGACTCAAGTTCTAGTTGACATTCTAAGCGGCTGGCACTTATATTGGCTCACCCGTACGAAAATGCCTCCCGGGATTCCACGAGGCTGGCCGAAACAGAGATTTACAGCGAATGTTCAAACTCCAACGCCTGGAAATCACTGGTTTTAAATCCTTCGCCGACTACACCGAAATAATCTTCACAGGAGACGGAATCACCGCCATCGTCGGCCCCAACGGCTGCGGCAAGAGCAATGTTGCCGACGCGATTGCCTGGGTTTTGGGCGAGCAGCGCGTGAAACACCTGCGCGGCGGCGAGATGAAAGACGTCATCTTCCAGGGATCGCGTGACCGGCAGCCGAGCGGCATGGCGGAAGTCGTCATGCACATGGTGCGCGACGAGGTGACGGAATCCGAACCCGACATCGAAGACATCGATTCCACACTCGAGCAGATTGACGATCGTCTGGTTAATATCGACGAGATTCTTCCGCCTGAGCCTGTCGAAGCCGCTGCAGCTCCGGAAGAAGCACCGGTCGTCGCGAGCGAGATTGAAAGTCAGCCGGCGCCGGACGCTGCTGTCGTTGTTGCAGAATCAACTCCGGCACCCAAAGTAGCGCACAAGCGACACTGGCGCCGTCGCAATCTCGCGCTCGAGTTTGCGCCTGGTGAAGCCGTATCGGTTACGCGAAGGTTATATCGATCGGGTGAGAGCGAGTATCTGCTGAACAACAAGATCTGCCGGTTGCGCGACATCCAGGATCTGTTTTCGGGGACGGGTTTGGCCGGCGGTCACTACGCGATCATCGAACAGGGTCGCATCGGGCAGATCCTTTCCGCCAAGCCGATGGACCGGCGCACCATCATTGAAGAGGCGGCAGGCATTACGAAGTTTCGCGTGCGCCAGAGAGCCACTGAGGCGCGTCTCGATTCTGCGCGCTCGAACCTCTCTCGAATTTCCGACATCGTTACCGAGATCGATCGGCAGGTAAACAGCCTGCGTCGACAAGCGGCCAAGGCGCGTCGCTATGGCGTGCTGCGCGAAGAGTTGCGCGAGTTACTGCGTCTGGTTTATGTCGCGGAAGATCACAAGCTGGCTGCAGTTCTTGAAGAGACGAAATCCAAACTCGCGGATATCACCGAACTGGAACTCGGCATTGCTGATGATCTGAGTCAACGAGAAGAAGCTGCACGTTCGGCAACTCAGGAAGCTCGCAGCCTCGAAGACGAATTGTCGACCGCGCGTGCTGCGGCGGCGGAAGCGGTGCTGCGACGCGATCGACAGGCACGTGAGTGTGTCTACCAGCAAGAGCAGTTAGGTGAGATCGAAAAGCGCAAAGGCGAGGTCACGTCCGAGATCGAGGCGCTTACGTCGCGGCTGGTTTTGATCGAGGCCGAGTGCCGGCGTCTGCAACAGGAAGATGCGAGACTGCGGGAAGAGTTCGATCAGAGTGCGTTGCTGCTGCGAACTGCTGAAGAATCGTACGCGGAAAAGCTTACTGCCGCGAACGCCGCTGAGATCGAGATTGAAAGCGCTCGTGCCGAGTTGCTCTCGCAAACGGCGATAGCTGAAAGGCTGCGCGAGATTGCGCGGCAGCTCGAGACGACGCTGGAGCGCTTGTCACAGCAGGCTGAAGGCCTGGCGCGGGAAGGCGATCGCGCCGCGAGCCAACATGCGGAACGGAAGCTCGAAGCCGAGCGCTTTTCGCGTGAGCTCGGCGACGCTCGTGCCCGCGTCGCAAAACTTCAAGCCGAACGCGAAATCGCGGTTGATGCCGTTGTGCGTGGACATGAAGCAGTCAGTGACACGGAAGCGGAGTTGACCAGAGTGCGTGACGAGCATTCGCGCGCGAGTCATCGCCTCGAGAGTTTGAAAGAGTTAGACCAGCGCCGCGCTTACTACTCGCCCGCCGTCCAACTCATCTTTTCGCCCAGCGAGACTCCTCGCGATTTTCATTTCATCGGCACGCTTGCCGACGCGCTGAACGTTGACGCGAAGTGGGAACGTGCTGTCGAGGGCGTGCTTGGATCTTCGTTGCAGTCGATCGTGGTGCCGACCCCTGACGATGCGGTTCGGGCTGCGCAGTGGCTGCGTGAGAACAACGGTGGACGTGCAAGCTTCCTCGTTGCTGGTTTGCACGGCGGCAGTGAAGAAGTAAACACCGTTACCGCGCTCGCATGCAGGCTGGAAGAGCGTCCCGCTTTGTCGCTCGGACTAATCGAAGGTGTTCGTGAAGATCTTCGTATCTGCGATCTGCTGGGCGCGCCGCAGCAACTCGTCACCGTTTTGAAACGCACGTTGCCGCAGAAGATGAACGCGCGACTCGCCGCCAATCTCGAAGACGCGATGGTCAAATCGATCGCGACCGGCGAGATGTACGTGACGTTGAACGGCGACTGGATCGCGAGCGGACAATTCGTCAACGCAGGCGACGCGCGCGACGTTGAAGAAGGGGCGGGATTACTCGCCTTCAAACGAGAGTTGCGCGAGCTTGAAACACGCGCGGAAGCGTTGGCACGGGAAGTTGATAACACCGGCCGGTCTGCGAAGGATGCGCGGGCGCGCATGGTTGAGCTGGAAGACGCGGTGGTCTTGTTGAACGAAGCGATTGGCCGCGAAGAGCGTGACGCGCTGGCGCGAGAGCACACCACGACCAACTTGCAGCAGGAAGTCGAACGAGCCGAGCGCCACATGCGTGTTGTCGGCCAGGACTCGATGCGCGTCGAGCAGGAGCGACTTGAAGTCGAGAATCGCAGAGTGCAGGCTTTGTTGGAGGCTGAAGCAGCAGAAAGTGCCAGAGAAACGGCGGCTGACAATGTCATCAAAGCCTCAGCATTGTTGACCGACTTGAGAAGGGAAACGGAGACCGAGAGCGAATCGCTCGCCGGGCAACGTGCTGCCGCTGCCGCCGCCGCGGAACGTCGTCGTGCCACCGCCGCGGAGCTACGTCGCAGCGAAGGCGAACTGGCCGACTTCGCCGCGCGCGTCGACCGGTATCGAATGGACCTCGCCGAGATGGCTGGCCGCAGTGAAGAGTTGAAACTCTCGATCGCCGATCTCGAACTCGCTGCAAGTACGGTTGAATCCGATCGCGCGCGTGAAGAAGAACAGATCTCGGACCTCTCGAACCGGTTGCAGGAAGCACGACGGCAAGCCGACGAGTTTTCCGCCGAGTTGTCGGAGCTGAATCGTCGCGCTGCTGAAGTACGCGATTCGCGCGGCGCGTTGGAAGTGCAGCGCGCTGAGGCGCAGGCGCGGCAGACTTTCGTTCACGAAAACTGCCAGACGGAATTGGGCCAGTCACTCGAAGATCTTGCTCGTGAGCTGACGTTCCCGGAAGAATTCGAACTCGAAGCAAGTCACACGCGCGTTGAAGAATTGCGCACACGACTCGAAGGCTTTGGCGGCGTGAACATGATGGCTCTCGAAGAGTTGGCCGAAGCTGAAGAGCGTTTGTTGTTCCTGACGGTCCAGCGACAGGACATCATCGACGGCATCTCCGCAACTGAAGAGGCGTTGCGCGAGATCAAACGCCGCTCGCGCGAGCGCTTCCGGCATGCTTTCGAGCAGATTAATCAGAACTTCAGCGCGTTGTTCCAGGAGTTGTTTGGTGGCGGCCGCGGCGAGATGAGTCTGATCGATGCTGACGACGTGCTCGAGTCGGGCATTGATGTGGTGGCCCAACCGCCCGGCAAGCGTTTGCAGAACGTGTTGCTCTTGTCAGGTGGCGAGAAGGCGATGGCGGCCCTCGCGCTGGTGCTGGGAATCTTTCATTACCGGCCGGCGCCGTTCTGCCTGCTCGACGAGGTCGACGCTCCACTTGACGAAGCGAACGTGGGGCGCTTTACTGATAAGGTCGTCCAGATGTCCGCTGACACGCAGTTCATCGTGATCACACACAACAAGAGGACGATGGAGATGGCCCGCGCTCTTTATGGCGTGACGATGGAGGAGGCAGGTGTCTCGAAGTTGGTCTCGGTAAAGTTTGAGTGAATAAGCGAAAGTCATTGCAAGTGCTCCCCGCCGCGCTAATGGTTTTTAGCGCGGCGATTTCCATTTACGCCCAGGATCAGAGTGGCGCGAAGCATAACGCGCGTCCTCAGCAGGTGGCGGGCTCAACTACCGATGATGGCGCGACTAAGACTGAGGCAGTCAAGTATTCGTATGAGTTCTCGCAGCCGAAGTTTTATATCAAGCACATCGTTCTTGAGCACGATGCGAATGGACGTGGGACGGTTACTTTCGAGCGGTTGAACGAGGACATACCGGTTTCCGAACCGATCGAATTTTCGGCGGATGCTCTGGCGCGCATCAGTTCGGCCTGGCAGTCGTTGCAGTTTTTGGAATCCGACACAGACTACCAGTCGAACAAACAGTTTCCGCATCTCGGCACGATGAAGATTGGCATGCAGCGTGGCGAGCGCAAGCGTGTGGCGGAGTTTAACTGGACAAACAACGAAGATGCTTCGACGCTGGTGAACGAGTATCGCAAGGCGGCGGATCAGGCGATTCTGGTTTTCGACATTGCGGTCGCGCGTGAGAACCAGCCGTTGAATGCTCCGAAACTGATGGAGACGATGGAGTCGCTACTAAACCGCAAGGCGCTCTCCGATCCGCGTCAACTGCTCAAGCTTCTGCAAGAACTCAGCACTGACGAACACGTCCCCCTCATCGCCCGCAACCACGCCCTGCGGCTGATCAAGAAGATTCAGAAGTAATTGTAGGGGCGGCCCTCCGTGGCCGCCCCACCGTGCGAACTCAACACTGGGGCGGCCACGGAGGGCCGCCCCTACAAATAATTCAATGAAACGCACGCAGGAGTTACTCATCATTGACGTTTGGAAGCCGATGGACAAGGAAGTCGTCGGCGCTCCGGAGCTGGAGTCTATTCAAGAAACGATTGCTGAGCAGTTTGGAACCTCCGTCAGTCCGGCGTCCATTGCGCGTGCCCTGGCTGATCACGGCGTCGGGCTCGGGCACCCGGAGATTCTTCAGACTGATCTTCGTTGGCGTGAGCGCAACCAGATCTTTACTCCGGAAGACCTGACGTTTGGCACTATCGACGCCGCCAACGCTTTGATCGAGAAAATTGAAAGTCTCCGGCACTTTGAGAATGAGCGCCTGCGCCACGAGGTAGGCAGTTTAAGACCGAGCTCGACCTGCTCGCCGCCAACGAAAAAGCGCAAAACCGAGAGCTCGCCCAGGAGATCGCCCAGTGGTTAGCGATTTGGCTGCAAACTCCGCAGATTTTCAGCGAATGGCTCTCACTGCGCCGCGCCACGAGCGACTTTCAAGCCCGTTTCGGCTCCTAAATTCTGGAACTTTCCCCGCCTCCGGTGCGAATACCAATGACCAACGGGCTCAATTGGCGCATGAATCTTAAAAGCGACCTCAGCGATAGCGAATTATTACGGTCGATGCTGGCCGGAGACGAGGAAGCCCTGGCGCTTCTTTATCGCCGCCGCCAGGGCGGAATCTTTCGTTTTGCCCTGCAAATGAGCGGGTCGAAAACCATCGCCGAGGACGTTACGCAGGAGGTCTTTCTGTTCCTGATGCGCGAGGGGCATGTTTTTGATCCGGCCAGAGGCTCGGTGAGCGCGTTTCTTATGGGTGTTGCGCGGAATCACGTGCTGCGTCGTCTGCGCGTGGAGCATCTGCTGGCGCCACTCGGCGACGATTCCGACGACGACGGGCCGTTTGTGCACCCGAGTAGTGAGTTGTGTCCGCTCGACGATCTGACGCGCGCCGAAACCATCGAGTCGGTGCGGAAAGCGGTGCTGAGCTTGCCGTCAAAGTATCGAGAAGTGGTCGTGCTCTGTGAGCTTCAGGACATCAGTTACGGCGAGACAGCAGAGATTCTGGGATGCGCCATCGGCACTGTTCGATCGCGCCTGCATCGGGCGCGAGCTTTGCTGCTCGAAAAACTGCGGCCGGTAGCGGCGGTTGAGGAAACGGGGTCAGCGACTGTGAGGTGTTTCGCATGAACTGTCAAAGATTCGAGAATATGGTGAGTGAGCTAGCGCGGGGGCAGATGATGGCGGCCGAGCAACATGGCGAAGCGTTGGCCCACAGCGAAACGTGTGAGAAGTGCGCCGCGCGTCTTCGCGATGAGGAGATGTTGACGCGCGGGTTGCAGTCGCTCGCCGCGGAGATGGAAACGCTCGGCGCGCCGGCTGCGGTTGAGAGTAAGTTGCTCGAAGCTTTTCGTACTCGTCACGTTGTTACGCCGATCGGGAGCAGGCGATCGAATGCCAGTTACTGGGCGGCAGCGATTGCTGCGATGTTGTTAATTGCGATTAGCGTAGTTGTGTTTCGCTGGAGCAGCGGTGCGGATGAACCTCGCGAGGTAGTCAAACAAACAGAGCCGCAAGCCACACCTGAAAACAAAGTGCCGGAGAATAAACCAGCGGAACAGTTTACTGCCGGCGTTCAAGAGCATGAAGATCTGTTACCACAGCGTGTGAAACCGAAGCGCGCTCGTAACTCAGGTGTGCGCCGGCCCGCGAGCGCGCAGTTGGCAAATCACGTCAACAATGAAATCGCTACCGATTTTATTCCGCTCAGTTACATGAGCGCCGCGAGTCTTCAGGAAGGTGGACAGATCGTTCGAGTTCAGTTGCCGCGTTCTGCACTGGCGAACTTCGGATTACCAGTAAACATGGACCGCTACAACGAGAGAGTTAAAGCTGATGTTTTATTCGGGGTCGATGGTCGGGCCCAGGCCATACGTTTTGTTCAATAGTTGAAAGGAAAGCGAAGATGAAAAGAATACCTGGACTTTTAGCTGCGGCCACTCTGCTGTCGCTGGCATTTGCTACTGTCGCTGTTGCGCAGCAGCCTACGACTGAAGGCATTGTAATCAAGCAGAGAGTCTTTCAAGGACCGGAAGGCGCGCCGCCGCCACCACCCGACGCGAACTTTGTGTTCATGGCTTCCGAAAGCTTCGGCGGGAAGACTGTTAAGGGAGCGCCGTATTCCGCGGAGGCCGTCACCGAGTCGATTCAAACGCTCTCCGATGGCAATCGCATTATCAACCGCAGCACGAGCTCGCTCTATCGCGACAGTGAAGGACGCACGCGTCGCGAGCAGAGTCTGAAGGGTCTTGGAATCTTCGGCGGAGCAGGTGAAGAACCAACACAGACGATCTTCATCAGCGATCCGGTTGCAGGCGTAACCTACTCGCTCGATTCCAAATCACACACTGCGCACAAAGGGTTGCCGTTCACGTTTGAGTTCACGAGGAAACCGGGCGAGGCGATTGAAGGCCGGACGTTTGAGTTCAAAGTCGCGCCGGGCACAGCCGCAGGCGTCGGTGGAAACGTGATGATGACCGCGCCGCTGCCTGCTCCTGGGCCGGGTGTACGAGTGGCGCATGCCGCAGAAGGTGTCTCGACGTTTGTCTTCAAGTCCAAATCGGCGAACAGCAACGACGTAAAAGAAGAGCAGCTTGGCAAACAGAATATCGAAGGTGTTGAAGCCGAAGGCACGCGCACGACGACCACCATCCCCGCGGGCGAGATTGGCAATGAACGTGCAATCGAGATCGTCAGTGAACGTTGGTATTCACCGGAGTTGCAGTTAGTGGTGATGACACGTCACAGCGATCCGCGTTTCGGCGAGACGACTTACAAGTTAACCAACATCAACCGCACGGAACAGGCAAAGTCGCTCTTCGAAGTTCCGGCGGGCTACACCATCAAGGAAGGTCCACAATTCGCCCCAGGCGTCGGCCCCCTGCGCACCACCCGGCGCCCCGGCCAACCCGAATAACATAAAAGTACATAGCCGCAAAAAGGCACATAAGGCACAAAATAAAAATTCATTTTGTGCCTTATGTGCCTTTTTGCGGCTAAATCTGATTTTCTACTCTTCTTCTTCGCCGCCTCTAATCCTGCCTTCGGCGCGTGACTGCTCCACGATCTTTTGGGCCAACTGGCCGGGAACCGGATCGTAGTGCGAAAACTGCATGTGGAACGAACCGCGCGCGGCGGTGATCGAATTCAGTGTCGACTGATAGTTGAGCATTTCAGCCATCGGCACCTGCGCTTTGATCACTTGCTGCTTGCCGCTCGTCTCCATTCCCTGCACACGGCCACGACGGGAGTTCAAGTCGCCCATGATGTCGCCGCTATATTCCTGTGGCGCGGCAATCTCGACGTCCATCACCGGTTCCAGCAATGATGGCCTGACTTTCTCCATCGCCGCACGAAACGCCTTGCGACCCGCGGCTCGGAATGAATGTTCGTCAGAATCCACCGGGTGATACGAACCGTCGACCAACTGCACCTTGAAATCCACGAGGGGATAACCGGCAATCGCGCCTGACTTCGCCGCCTCGATGATTCCTTTCTCAATCGCCGGCCGGAACTGTTGCGGTACTGAACCACCAAAGATCTTGTCTTCGAAAACAAACCCACCACCACGCGGCAACGGCTCAAACACGCACTTGCAATCGCCAAATTGTCCGCGACCACCGGTCTGCTTCTTGTGCCGTCCCTGAACTTCCGCGCGCTGCGTGATCGTTTCCTTGTACGGAACCTTTGGCGGATGAAGTGTTACTTCCACGCCGTAACGCTTCTTCAATTTCTCGACAACTGTCTCGACGTGCAGCTGTCCCGAACCCGATAGCAAAAACTCCTTCGTCTGTGCATCGCGGCTGAAGTGCAGCGCCGGATCTTCTTCGAGAATCTTGTGCAGCGCCACACTGATCTTCTCTTCGTCCTGGCGCGACTTCGGTTCGATCGCAAAAGCTATCGCAGCTTCGGGATACTCGACGCCATCGTAAACGATCTGCGCTTGTTTATCGGAAAGCGTGTCGCCGGTTTGCGTCTCTTTAAGTTTCACGCAGGCGATGATGTCGCCGGCGTGTGCTTCAGTAACCTTGTCGAGTGTTTTACCCTGCGTCACGTGCAGCGCGCCGAGACGTTCCGAGATTCCGCGGGTGGAGTTGAGCGCGTTGGCATCGGTCTGAAGATGACCGCTGATGATCTTGAAGATGTTGATGCGACCCGCAAACGGATCGGCGACGGTGCGGAAGCAATAGGCCGAGAACGGTTCGCTGTCGCTGTACTTGCGTCCGATTCGCTCAGCGTCGGGAGCGGCATCGACTGGCTTGCCCCATTCAGCTTCATGGTGCGCCGGATCGGGCGCGAAGTCTACGAGCCCGTTCAGCAAAGCTCGCAAACCAACCTGCGTCATGCTCGACACGGCGAACACCGGACACAGTTTGCTTTGCGCGATAGCGTTGTTGATGTTTGGAAGTATGTCTTCTTCGTCGAGGGTCCCCTGCTCAAAATACTTTTCCATCAAAGCATCGTTCGACTCCGCGACCAGCTCCACTAACCGTTCGCGCGTTTTATCGACGACGTCGCGGCCTTCCGAAGGAATATCGATCTCTTTTGCCTGACCATCGGCGCCCAGCTCGTAAGCTTTCATGTGGACCACGTCCACCACGCCACGAAAATCTTTCTCTTTTCCGATCGGCAACGTAAAAGGAATGATGGCTCTGCTGAATGTCTTCTGCGCGCTTTCCAATGCCGCGCCAAAGTCTGCGTGTTCCTTGTCGAGCTTGGTGATGACCATAACTCGCGGGACCATGAATTCGTTGGCATAGGCCCACGTCTTTTCAGTCTGCACTTCAACGCCTTTAACACCGTCGACGACGACGATGGCGCAGTCTGCGACGCGCAGTGCGGGGCGTGCGTGTGCGACGAAAGCAGCGTATCCCGGCGTGTCTATAAAATTGAGTTTTGTATCGCGATGTTCGAGATGTGCGAGTGCGGTATTAAGTGTGATCTTGCGGGCGATGGAATCTTCTTCGTAGTCAGTAACAGTGGTGCCTTCATCTACCTTTCCCCAGCGCGGTGTGGCTCCGGCGACGTAGAGAAGCGAGCTGACGAGCTGTGTCTTCCCTGCGTCGCCGTGTCCAATGACAGCGAGATTTCTGATGGCTTCGGTCGGATAGACTTTCATATGTTTGAGTCCTTTCAGGCATGTGAATTTTTGCGAAGGAAATGTATTAGGTCTGTAATTTATCTAACCCCGAAATTTAAGGCAAGTAGAGCCATCTTTCGGCCCATTTTTTGCATCTGAAGTCCGTTGGAATAGGAGATAGTGAAAGACATGTATTACCGGAAATTTCTCGCTTGGGCAGTGGCATTTTTGATTGCCGTTTCGTCGCTCGGAGTGGCCTCAGCCAAAGCGAAAGTCGACAACAAAAACGAGCAGGGTTTACAGAGTATCGAGCCCCTGAATCTGGCAGTGTTGATTCAGGATGATCTCGTATCGCAGGTGGGCAACGAGCTTGGCGTCACCCGCGATTTCATTCGTTCTTTGCCGCAGGGATCGAAGGTGATGGTTGGTTACATCACTACCGGCACGCTGCAAGTCAGGCAGCCGTTTACGACTGATCTCGAGAAAGCTGCGCAATCGCTGCGCATCCCGATTGGAAGTCGCAGCAGTTCCGCTTTCAATCCTTATGTTGAAGTAATAGAAGCGTTGAAGAAGTTCGAAAGTGGTGGTACCAACTCCAATGCGCTGTTGCTGATTTCAGATGGATTGGATACGTCGCGCGGTTTCGACTCAACGGCGGCAGGTCATACGCTCGATATCGACCGTGCGATTTCGGAAGCAAACAAACGTCACGTTTCGATCTTCAGTTTCTACGCACCGTCGGTGGGACTGACTAGTCACAGCCGTTTGGCCGCGAGTTACGGACAGAGCTCGCTGAATCGTGTTAGCAACGAGACGGGTGGCAAAGCGTTCTTCCAGGGCACGACCGGATTCGTGACCTTCGATTCTTACTTTTCGCGATTGCGCGAGACGCTGAATCGGCAGTACGCCCGCGTTCGATAAGAGAATCTTTTCTCAATCTAACGATAGGTCCTATATGTCCTATAGGACCTATTCTTTTTTGTGGTAAAGTTATCGCGCTCCAGAAACGACCTACTCAAACGTCCAAAGTAGTGCGCGAATATTGTCTCATTGTCGAAGGCGCGTTCTTTTCCGAGTCTGAGGCCGAACACGCTCTGCGCGATCCCTTCATCGAAGACTGGGTCGAACAAACAGGACGCTTCCGCCTCCACAACATGGACGAGATCCTGATCACTCCCGGTGTGACGCTCGGCTCCCTCGGCGTGGTGATGCTGGACGATGGTGTTTTCGAGGTCGCCAGCACCGATCCCGATCATCCTCTAACCGAACATAAAGCCAAAGGGGTTGCTGAAGCACTGCGACGCCAGGACATGTTCGACGAAATCAGAACTGAGCCACGCGGTGAGTAGCGAGAGCCTCCAATCATTTCTCGCGGGACGTGTTGCGGTAGTTCTGGGGGACATCACTCGCCAGGATGTGACCGCCATCGTCAACGCGGCCAATTCGACTTTACTTGGAGGTGGTGGCGTTGATGGTGCGATCCACCGTGCCGGTGGTCCGGAGATTCTGAAGGAATGTAAGGAGATCCGGCGGACTGTTTATCCGAAAGGTTTACCGACCGGCGAGGCGGTGATCACAACGGGCGGAAATCTGCCGGCGAAGTACGTGATCCACACAGTTGGTCCAATCTATGGCCGGCAGCCGGATCGTGAAGCAGAGCTCCTCGCCGCTTGTTATCAAAACTCTCTGCTACTCGCTCGCCAGCATTCCATTTCCTCCATTGCGTTTCCATCTATTTCAACAGGAGCTTTTGGCTATCCTAAACTCGAGGCAGCGAAAGTTGCGTCTGCAGCGATCAAGAATTTTTTGATGGCGGACGAGCAGATCGAAGAAGTGCGCCTGGTGTTTTTTCAACAAAGAGACGCGCGCGTGTTTCTTGAGTACCAGGATTTCGAGTAGACTCTCCAACTTTGTTGCCCGATTACGATTACACATGATTGAGACTACTGAACTGCCGGCGCCATTGCTGCCGCTGGAACGCATGGCCTGGAATTACTGGTGGAGTTGGGCCGCTGACGGCGAGAGTGTTTTCCGCGATCTCGATGCGGACATCTGGGAAGAGTGCGAGCGCAATCCGCGACAATTGCTGGCTAAAACATCCGCCTATCGATTGGCTGAGGCGGCCACGGATCCTGTTTACCTCGAACGCGTGCATCGTCTCGATGCGAGCTTTCAGTCGTACATGGGTTCGCAACCGCATCTGCAGCTTGAAACCATCACGCAGGAACATCCGGTCGCGTATTTTTGCGCTGAGTTTGGCGTACACACTTCACTCCCGCTTTATTCCGGTGGGCTAGGCATTCTCGCCGGCGATCATCTGAAGTCGGCCAGCGATCTCGGCTTGCCGCTCGTCGCGGTGGGACTGCTGTATCGCTATGGCTACTTTCGACAGCGATTGCGTAATGACGGCTGGCAGGAAGAGCACTACGGCGAAACGCATCCCAATGAGTTGCCGATCAGTTTAGTTCGCAATGCTGATGAGACGCCGTTGCGAATCGAGGTCTTGATTCGCGAACGAAACGTGTTGGCCCAGGTGTGGCGGGCCGATATCGGTCGCGTTGCGCTTTATTTGTTGGACACGAACATTCCGGAAAATGCTGAGACCGATCGTTGGGTGACGGGCCATCTTTACGGAGGCGATCGAGAGACGCGAATCGTGCAGGAGATGTTGCTCGGGATTGGTGGTGTTCGCTTGTTGCGCAAGCTCGGTGTGACGCCGCGCGTGTTTCACTTAAACGAAGGTCACTCGGCGTTTCTGACGCTCGAACTCGCGCGAGAAGTTGTGCAAACTGGAGAGTCGTTCGCGGCAGCGATCGACGTGGTGAAACAGCAATGTGTTTTCACGACGCACACGCCGGTTGCAGCGGGGAACGATGAGTTTGATGCGTCGCTCGTGACACGCACCTTTGGACCAGGCTATTTGAAAGAGCTTGGTTTGAGTGAGGATGAATTTCTCGCGCTCGGGCGTGTCGATTCCGTGAACAAAGCGGAACGTTATGGGCTAACGCCGCTTGCCATTCGCATGTGTCGTTCGACCAACGGCGTGAGTCGCAAACACGGCGAGGTTTCGCGTGCGCTGTGGCAGAAGCTTTTTCCCGGAAAGGGAGTCGAAGAAGTTCCGATCAGTTACATAACTAACGGCGTTCATGCGCCGACGTGGATCTCGCTGCTCTTGCGCCACCTGCTCGAAACCTATGTCGATCAGGATTGGGAGTCGAAGCTTCGAAACCCGGAGCAGTGGGCCGATGCGATCGCGCGCATCCCTGATGAAGAGTTGTGGATGGCGCACGTACAGTTGAAAGAGCGGCTCGTTGCGTTTATTCGTCATCGTTCAGCGCAGTCGCGCATCGCTGCCGGAGAGCACGCCGATTACATCGAGGCAGCGAATACGATGTTTGATCCGGCAGCGTTGACCATCGGCTTTGCACGTCGTGTGGCTGGCTATAAACGCTGGAACTTATTGCTGACGGATCAGGAACGTCTGGCGCGTCTAATCAACAACGAAGAGCGTCCCGTTCAGTTTGTGTTTGCCGGCAAGGCGCATCCGCAGGACGAAGGATCGAAGCTCGTGCTACAGCAGTTGGCGCGATGGAAATACGATCCCACAGTTCGGCAGCGAGCAGTTTTTCTTGAAGACTACGATCAGGAGATTGCGCGGCAGTTGGTCCAATCTGTTGACGTTTGG
>Ga0207643_10000585_pt1 | contig 23101 bp, 24 predicted proteins | sample KBSMisM62_FD_184313 | JGI IMG/M metagenome (GOLD analysis project Ga0207643, IMG submission 184313) | Miscanthus rhizosphere microbial communities from Kellogg Biological Station, Michigan, USA - KBS Miscanthus M6-2 (SPAdes) (version 2) | ecosystem: Host-associated > Plants > Roots >...
GGAATCTTTTTTCATTCGTGACATCTAAATTTGGATATTAATTTCACGTGCAGATAGCATTTGGAACGTAATATCATTTCCACCATAAGAATATTTCATGGTCTTCCCATTTTGTGCGTCTACCCTGAATTGAATAGAGCTGTTTTTCTGAAGATCTGTCCAAGCTGCTCTAGTTTGGTGATCCTTATTATCTTCTCCAAACTTACCATCTTCGTCTACTACATCATACCATAATTTCCAATTCTGTGTTTGAGGATCAAACTTTCCTTGTTCATTAACACCGTCAAAGTCAAGATAGCACTCACAGTGTACTTTGTCATTTCCTTCATTCCAAGTGATTGCTTTGATTCCTACCCACTTATTTTGGAGGGACCCCAGAGGTTTAACGGCAAGAGTATGCCAAGAGTATCCTTTACCATTTTTGTGAGGATACTCTTTAGCAAAGTTCTTTCCTTTGCCTTCAGCGCCGAGCCTAAAAACATAGCATCGGGCAGATTCTTCACCTTTATCTGAATGGTGACCGCCTCTCAGCTTTACGGAGATATCATCCATATTTTTAATGACTTTGAAATAACCGGTTGCTTCGACATTTAGAATTTCCTTATGAAAGTGCATATCGTTTGATGATGTCTCTTTGCCACCGATGTGACGAATTCTATTAATATCTTGGGAGTATTCTCCTTTTTCCTCTTTATCTTTAGTCAAATTTGACGGCATATAGAATTCATTGTTATCCTTTGTCAGATATTTACCCCAAATGCCAAACAGATCGCTGATAGTTGCCATATAAAGAGAATAAAACTGTAATATGTAAGTATTTTGGGGAAACATTCTGACAGGATTGTTAGACGCACCGTACTAGGATTAATTTTAATCTAATTCGATGGATTGGAATTCGTAACTTGTGCCTATACGGTCTGTTTCATGTTATTCAATTTTTTTCTAGAAATTTTTGCGTTTTATAGTAACTCATTTCACTATGTTACTATACAAAAAACATAGTAGCGAATATTAGCATAGAAGTCTTTTGTGAATCAAATTGCACATAACGTTTTGGAAGCAATTGACTCATCAAGTAAGCACGTTAATGTAACTAAAACCACTAGTGACATTCTAGAAATATTATAAAAATTTCACCTGTTTGACTCTAGCATCGCCTTTAGGTTGTTAGTATCTAGGAATAACATAACACTAGAATGATTAATTAGGCATTATTTCCAGACTAGACTAGTAATAGAGTATGCCCATGAACAAAACTAGGACAAAACCTTTTATACCAATTTTTAAGATTGTCAGTGGTTCAATTCTAATTTTCATTTCTTTGCTTAATTACGTCAATATTGAGGGTGCAATTTTACAGACTAATCCATTCTGGATGCCCCTAGAATTTGATATTGGTAAAGGATATTTTAAGGCAAATGTATTCATTAATGGATTAAAGGAAGATACAGGATTAATAAAAGTATGTGTTATCCCAGAATCTCCGAACCATAAATTATGTCATTATATGAACGCTACCGAAGAGGAAGGACAAATTATATCTCCATACGTATCGGTGCATGCCGGCATATACGTATTTCGTTCCTCGTTGGTACCAGCTGATACAAACGTTAACGTATGTGTAAGCATATTGGAAGATCAAAGAACTGTATGTAAAACTGCAAGCAATACTCAAAAAGAAACAGAGGAAATGATAGACATTAACCTTGACAAATAAGCTATGTTTCTGAAAATCTTTATTTGTTTGATAATATATATTGAATTCTTAGAATTTGCGAATATCATACTTTACTATAATATAGAATCATCATGTCATTTTGAATAATAAAGCATTTTTCTTTGTGTAAACAATTGAAATCATTTTTAATAAAACAGTTCATTAAAACATTAAAGATTCATGACAAATAGATTTTCCACGATTAGTGAAGTAAGGCACTGGTAAATTACAGGAAAAGGCTTATTTATTTAGGTTATATCTATAGGCTATGAGCTCAAGCGAAAAAGATGAGTTCGGAGTAGTAAAAATATTTTCTGATGAATCACAAAATCCAAAATTTGTTAAGTTCGATATTGGTAAGTGGGGAGAGAACAGTGGGGACAGAGAGCATATAGCACGACTACGCTATACTAGTACAAAGGATGGGAAGCCTAAAACTGCTAAAAATTCAGTCGTGTCTACGAGATGGACGAAGAGTGGTGAAGAATTCGTCGATCAAGAAGTCACAGGCTACTTCTATCTCACAGAGATTGAATCAGAAGAAGATAAGGAAGGAGATGTCATATTTAAGAAATGCGGAAAGGGATCTTCACTTACGATTAAATTACGTGGTGGAAAACATCCAAAACCCCCTTGTGATCCTGACAGTGCTAAATGTTATAATTTTGATTTTCAATATAAAGGAGGGGATTGCAATAATTTCCAAAAGGAGTATCCTCACCCTGATTATTACAAGATGAGTGTGGACACAAAATTTGAGCTTAAAGATAATATCAGCAAATGGGTTGGCTATAAAGCGGTTACAATAAATCAAGGAGATAGTGTTCGTTGTTTGGCATTCGTAGATTATGGAAGTGAAGATAGAAAGAAAGAGGATGGGCCAGACCTAGAAAATCAGCATTGGAAAATATATTATGATGTCACAGATGATGGAAAATTACATAAAAAATATGAAATAAAAAGTCCAAAGGGAAAAAAATATCCAGAAGAAAAAGAAGTACCTAACCCTTACAAAACTCATTTTAAAGATAAAGTTACTCAGTTTCGCATGGATAGAATTGTTCAACCGGAAGCAAAATTCTTGTCTGTAAGAAGGGTATCAACAACGTTTGTAGATGACATAGTTAGCAAATTTTTACCTTGAAATTCTATACTCATGATAGAGAACTATTTGGACTGAAACCGATAGCGTCTCGGGGTACCGACGAACTCGGGTTGGGGAAAACCTTACCAACTTGGGACAAAAAAATCACGTTCAAAGTTATATCCGATATGTTTAATTGAAAAGTGACAAAATATTTAATCTAGTTACTGTTGAGAGGAATATTGTAGAATCCTAGGACTAGAAGCCACCGGACATATGGTGTTAAAAGGCCGATCATGTCATGTCGACCCACCTGAAAAATCAAGTTAGGTTAGTTCCCTGATCGATCTCGACTAGTCGAAGCATCCTGATCTGTATAAAACTTATATTTTTACTTTCATATTTAATTAGGATGGTAACGATTCAAAAAATAGTATTTAGAATCCGGACGGCAGATATTGAAGATGCAGGAACAGACGGAGAGGTATACGTTGGTTTTTGTGGCAGAGAGTTCCACATAGGCACATCATATGAAGATTTTGAACGTGGTGCGGAACGGACTTACTCGGCGGGTATAAGTGCAGTAGCAGGAGAAGTAAACGTAAGCAATCCCACATTGAATGATCCTAGAGCCTATCCTACGCTTGATTCAGAAGATATTTGTCTTTACCCTGTCTATGTTCGCTTTGAACCTGTGGGTAGATATGATCACTGGTGTCTACAATATATTTCTGTAAATGCAGCAGGTGTTAAATATGAAGCACTTGAACCAGAAGATGATACTACGATCTACACATATTTGGGATACAAATGTGGAAAATACCTTTATTTACATCCTACACGAAGCCGCGGAAGGTAAAATGAAATATTTTCAGTTAACTGCTTTATTAGCACTTACAGCATTTTTAAGTGCCATAGCAATTATTACTCCCTATAGTAAAAATGAAGTATTTGGACAATATCCAGTCATCGATGGTATCAAATGTGATAAGACTGAACATTTTAATTTTCATTACCACGCGCACCTCAGCATCTTCATTAATGGTTTCTCATACTTGGTTCCGGGAGGAATTGGTATTAAGCCTCCTGATTGCATATATTGGTTGCACACTCACGACAATTCGGGAATAATACATGTAGAATCTCCACAAAATAATACCTTCAATCTAGGTCAATTCTTTGACATTTGGGGGCAAAAATTCAACAATACTCAGTTGTTTGGGTTTAACGTTGAAAACTCAACTAACGGAACCCTTACTGTTTACTTGAATGGGACCGCAATAAACCAAAGCTCATTTAGGGAAATCCCAGTCTTTAATCACGAAGACATAGTTGTTGCATACGGTGCACCTCCTCCAGAAATTCAACCATACGAGTTTCCATATTAGGTAGCGAGGATACGAGCGGCGAACTTTACGTTGTGCATATAATCGATGACAGATATCGCCGGTTTAATAACGAGTGGTGTATCAGCGTTCGCTGCAACTAACATTAACGATATTTTCGTGCTCATGATATTTTTTTCTTAGTTTACATTTCCGGTCCGACAAGTGATATATGGTCAATGTATCGGAATAGGATTACTTGTAGCAATAAGAGTTCTATCAATTTTATTAAGAACAAGGCGTAAATCATAACAGTAACTGTTATAGCAGTATTAGTAGATTGTTTGAAATCCTTTCCTTTTGGGGGTGCATGTATGAGCTACAGGCAATATTCGGTGGCGATTGTGATAGGAGTGCGGATATATCGAATGCAGGAAGTACTTGGGTCGGATTAGTCGCGGGCATAATAATAGGTACAATAATTACATGGTGGGTATACAATCGACAGAAAAAAACTTCGGAAATTCAGGATAAACTTCTAAAGCAAGTTGTGGCCCTAGAGAATAAGATCTTGAGTTTAGAAGAAAAAATTGAATCCATACTAGAAAAAAGAAAATAATTGTGGCGAGTTTGTGATTTTTAAATTTGACTAATCTGAAAAATCACATTGAACCCACCGTTATAAAAGCCGACAATTCAACAAAGTAGTTAGAACCAAAGATTAGAAAAGTATTATCGCATTTTACGAAATGCCAGTAGGCGGTCTCCTATCTTGACTATGTTCCACGGACATGTGATAGCTCAACATCTCTGGAGTCTCAAAAATCCTTGCACATATCTCGCATCTGAGTTTCTTTGGTTTTACTTCTGCAGTTGACATTTCCAAATTATTATGGTAAACATACCAGATAAGTTTTTTGACTATCATTGTAGCAAAATACGATTAAACTGAGAAGAGGTGGGAGGGTTGATTTGATTGCATTATAAAGAAAAAGCAATCAAGCCCACCAGTTCTTTTGTCTTATGGTTTATTCTCTAACATGGTATAAAACTCTTGGATGACTGATCAAAGAGGGAGGGTGTCTATGTAGAAAAATGTATGAATAAGGCTTGCTTAGTTATTCCTATGGTTAGAAAAGATACACAAATAGACAAAGAAGACATTTCAGCGTCTGGTTTGAGTCCTTTTAAGTCTAGTCTATATAGGATGTTGTGGATTGCCTCCCTCTTTTCATATGTTGGTGCGGCTATGTATGATGTAGGGGCATCCTGGCTAATGACTTCACTTGCTCCAAATCCTTTATTTGTTTCTCTCATCACAACTGCTACTACTCTACCAATTTTACTATTCGCATTACCATCTGGAATACTATCTGATATTTTTGATCGGCGAAGCATACTTCTTATCACATGTGCATACATGTTTACAATATCTACTGCACTAGGAGTCCTTACTCTCGTCGGTCTGACAACCACAACAGTATTGCTGATTCTTACTTTTGCACTAGGAGCTGGTACTACCATGATCAGGACACCGATTATCCCTACTATGAGTGGATTAGTATCAAGATCAGAACTACCAAATGCTCTTACCCTTAGTGCTCTTGCCAGTAACTTAGGTCGCGTCATCGGTCCTACGGTTGGTGGTTTTATTGTAGCAGCCTTTGCGCCCTGGGCAGTATTTTTTCTTAATTCAGCTTCATTTATTGGTATGATGTTAGTTCTAAGTAGATTACCAAGAAAGCCTAACCTCAATAACTACCAACAACAAAGCTCTTTACCACCAGAGAATATAATTAGAGCTATTCGAATTCAACTGCGATATATACGCTATTCTCAAGCAGCACATATATTAATTGTACGTGTAGGTTTGTTTACATTATGCAGTAGCGCTTTATTATCATTGTTACCACTCTTGGCCAAACACGAATTAGCACTTGATTCCATAGGTTTTGGACTCTTATTAGGATCATTTGGCGCGGGTGCAATAATTGGGGGAATTATAATTTTGCCAAGGTTGCGTAAGGCTTCAGTAGAATCTCTTATTACTGCCTCTATAGTGTTACTTGCAATTGTAACATTCACAATGGGATATGTAAGAGTATTTGATTTAGCTTGTGTGGTAATGGGGCTAGGAGGAATAGCTTACATCACAATCCTATCAAAATTTTACACCATTGGAATTAAATCTGCACCAAAATGGATTGGAGCCAGAGTACTAGCAGTATATCTACTCATATTGAATGGTGGTTTGGTAGTTGGAAGCGTAATATGGGGTGCTGTGGCTAACACATTCGGCATCCCAGTCACTCTGTTAGTAGCCTCATTAGCCTTAGCTGCAACTATTATTGCCAGGAAGCCTTACAGTAGTAAACTGTTAGACGACCTTGATTTTACACCAGCAAGTGATCATTGGTCACTTCCTCCTCAGTCTTTTATTGATCCCAAACAAGATGATAATCGAGCGCTAGTAACAATCGAATATAAAAATATTGATCCTAAATTATCATATGAGTTCGAGAGGAGTATCCACGAATTAGGACGTATTCTAAAGAGTGAGGGAATGGCTTATTGGGAATTATTCCAAGACCCATCAGATATTAGTCACTACATCGAAATCAGAATAGCTGATACATGGACTGACCACATACGTCAGCACGAAAACGTTACCAAGAATGTTCAAGATATGGAAAATAGAATACTCGAACTTATCAAGGATTGTCCACAACCAACAATATTGCATTATATAGGAAAATCTGCCCCTAAGTAGTTCAACCCTTTCAATACCTTAGTAATCAAATGCATATTTGCTTCAAATTGATACTAAGTTTAGACTTTATCTCCATAAGAGAACTTAGAATTTACTGTCTGAAATAGGTAAGATCTTAAATAAAACTTATACCATTTAATAATTGAACGTGTCTAATCCTGGTCCTTATTATAATAAAGAATGCGCAAATTGTCACCATTTGAATATTGGGACTGCCCCAAATTGCTCTAAATGCGGATGTAAATTATGAATATAATAATATAATGCGGGAAGACTTTAGTAACTATGACATCCGGTCATTCTATCCTGCGTTTAGAACAATATCGAATGTTCCAAGAAAGGATGCTCCTTGTTTAGTAATGTTGACCATCAACTGTTCTCCGCTATTTTTTTGAATCAGGCCATCCGTTGAGGTTCCGCTATAAATCATATCTTCTTCGTTTGTTGTTTGGGGAGGACCATGATTGTTGTAAGGACTTTGTTCATGCACTTGTTCATTGATGGAATTGTTGAAGTACAGTTGTGCTGTCCACTCCAAGGTTTTCTCCGACTCATTAAAAGTACGAACCTTATCGTGAATGTGAATTGCTCTTCCCTCATACCATCCTGGATAAATCGTGGTGAAATGAACGGTCCCACTATTATCTGTCACTTGATATCCACGTAAGAAGTTCTCCTCTGTAGTTCCCATATCTTTTACGGCTGAATATACACCCTGATAATTGGCATGCCAAATATCCACTTTTGCTCCTCTAAGAGGAATACACGAGCCATTATCTACATCGTAGACGTGAATTACTAGGCGCAATGGTATGCCTTGTTCTACTGAACCTTTGGAAGTATCTGATCGGATGTCAGAGCGATTAGGCATTCCATCGACAAAATACGGACCTTCGGTCTGTTGTGGAGTTCCATGCAATCTAACTGAGGCAGGTGTGAGTGAACATGTGCCTGTTGTTGAAGCATTTTTTTGGCTTGCTGAAAGCTCCGGGGGGATACCAAATTGTATGGGTATAATCGATAAGGTTTGATTTTCATCTGGATTTGGTGTTTGTCCAAAAGACTTTGACAGATTATCAAATGATATTTGCGTCAAAAATAGACCTAGAGAAATAATCGTTAGAGTGAATACTGTTAAAATCCGTTCTGGTTTTAACTGTTTATGAGTTTTGATCACCATCACCATACTATGTTCTCCAATATCTAAACCAATGTGAATTATAGTTAAAATAAATTATATTTTCTCTTGTGATATTGGCGAATACCGACTGTCCCTGTAAGGCTTTCCCCAAGCCTTCGCTACTTCAATTAGTGTTAATTGAGAGGCCATCTACATCAAACCGAGTTGTCTCATCATTCCGATTGGATCATAGAATAGATTTTCTTCAACAATTCTGCCGTTCTTCCAACGAGCGACCGTGCAGAAATCTATCTTGAATTTCTTGTTTGTAGCTGGAATCATCTTGCCATCAGGTCCCTTCATTAAACCCTTGTTAGTGCCTGTAAAATTGGCTATTGAACAAGTCCAATCGCCCTGACCGAAGAAGACCTTATACGGGTTGTTCTCCACATGATTATCAGGAAATGCCTTGAAAAAATATTCTCCCTCAATTTTATGCTCATCTATTCCTATAGTAGGTGGCTGACCAGGCCAACGCACAATTACATCATCAGCATGAAGTTCAGTAAAAGTATCCCAGTCCTGTGAATTCCATGCGTCATCTAGGGTTTTCATCAAATTCATATTTTCTTCAATACTCATGTAAAACATATCACTCAAAAATAGAAAAGTCTTTCATGAGTTAGGTCTTGTTTCGTTTGTTTTCCTATTACTTAGTGAGTCATTGGAAAGTCTTGATCGATTGGCATTACTGTAACTCCGCTCTAAATTATTTATGTATTGTATTATTTCTGAACTACAGAATTGTGACAAATGGATCCGGGTTCCTACATTTTGGATCCGAATCCTTAGCATACGATTTTCGCCAGATCCTTTAATCGAAGCTTCGCAGTATAAATACTAAATAAGCTAGATTTGTGATGACTTGGGCAAGGTCAATTAGGAAGAGACAAGTTACGATCAGTTGGATATGTGTCGGTTAGTATTAAAAGGAATAAAAATAATAAGAAAGGCGTGAGATGGAATAGAATTCTAATCTTGATTGTTTTAGTAACAACATTATCGTTACTATCTGGCCCAAGTTTTTCCTTTAGTGAGATTAAGATTGAGATTAACGTGACTCCTCCTCTGAATTGGGAACCGAGTCCTACTAATAATTCGACTACGATGATATGGTTTCAAAATTCTACAAAAAGCATCTTTGCAATAATTAGGGCTCCAGACGACTTGGTGTTTCCATTATTCATTGCTGGTCCTTTTATGACGGGGTATCTAAAATATAAAGGAGTGTTAGAATCTGCGGATCGGTTAACATTTGGTCACAGTAATTATGGTTATAGATATTTCCTGAATCTTTCTTCTCCCTCAAAACTCTTGGATTCTTCCTCGGGCCTAATACCAAAAAATGAATTTTTGAGCAAGATACCAGAAGGCTATGATGTTCCTTTCAAGAGTATGTTGATTTTAACTCAGAAACATAATGAGTTATATGCAATAATATTTCTAAACCCAAAGGAGAAATTTGATTCTATGTTAAATCAGATCCAGCCAACATTAGATTCAATCCAATTGAGTGGCTAGTCCACTATGGAAAATTGAACTCGAATTAACCCCGTCAATTTCATGTTCACGTGTCCCATCTGCAGAAAAGATACAAGCTGTGTTTGCAATGCAAATGACTGTCGGATTAATTGATCTCCATCTAACTCAAACTCATAAATAGTTTAAAGAATTGTATTATCCAATGCAAGGCCGATGTGTATTATTCAATGCAAGGCCGATGTGAAGTATGTGGAACAGAAAACATTATGCAAGTTAGTGTACAACAGTACTTAAGAGGTGTCCAACCACATACGAAACCACAGCCGCGGTTCCTCCTATCAATAACGTATTGAATCCTGATCTGGCCATAGGTTTCTGCACGACTTTCCCCCTTATGCTTCCGATCAAGAAGAAAGAACTTGCGGTGGCTATTATTGAATAAAAAAAAGCGTTACTAATAGATATGTTAAATCCTGAGAGATAAGAGAAAATGAAAGGGATTAGTGGAATTATACCTATGGCATTAAATCCTACGAAAGTATTTACAGCGTTGACCATAGGACTGTTCTTGTCTTCAATCAATCCCAGCTCTTCTCTCATCATGGTATCTACCCAGACTTTCCGTCTTCCAGTAATTATTCGTACAACCTCCTCTAGCAGTTCCTCTTTGAAACCTTTCTGGATGTAAATGTCTCGGATCTCTTGTTTCTCTTCTTCAATCAGATTATCAATTTCCCATTCTTCTTTTTTTCTTTCTCTTGCAACGTATTCATTATGTGTTTTTACGGCTAAGTAGTTTCCAATAGCCATAGAAAACCCATCCGCGAATAAATTCGCAAATCCCAATATCACTATGATGGATGGTGATAGTAATGCACCTACAACGGCTGCCACAACCGCAAAAGTTGTCACAGCTCCATCAATAGCACCATAGACAAAGTTTTCAATAGAAAATTTCATAATATTAGATAACAAGACTAGTTTATACTCCCAAGTCTGTGACTGCCTTTTTGATATCTGGTAGACGTCTCAGATAATTGATATGCATTTCAGTATCAGGTATAGGATTTGCACAACAATGCATACACTTGTCTGCTATAAATCTAAAGCACTCACCGTAGCTGCACAGATAGAAAACTGATTTATTAGTCAAAGGAAATTCAGTTATATCCATATCTTCATTACCAAACAGTGAAATAATAACAGGCATCATTTAAATTGCCTTTCAATATTTTCATTAATGATGTTAATTGACTCCCCTTTATTTTCAACCATTTCTTTGAAGAAGGCATTAAAAGTTTATATCTTTTTAGTTGTGTTTTTTTAGTTCGTTTATGAATTCTTCGAGCTTCTTCATAGTTTCAGGATGCAAGTGATGTTCTATACCTTCTGCATCATTATTAGCGGTTTCCTCGTCGACCCCAATTATCATGAAGAATTCAGCTAAAAGACCGTGTCTGTTTCGAATATTTCGAGCAATACGGGTTCCTTCATTGGTTAATTTGATGCCTCTATATTTTTCGTACTTTAGATAGCCCGTTTCATCGAGTTTCTGCATCATTTTGGTCACACTAGGTGAACTCACATTGAGGTAACTTGAAATGTCTACCGTCGTAGCATATCCCTTCTCTTGTACTAGTTCATAAATTACTTCTAGATAATCCTCCATTCTATCTGTCCGATCCTCTTTCTTTACACTATTTGCATAGCGAATAGCCTCTAGTCTATTCTCCTTGTCCAATCCTGTCACCTCACTCAGTTTATTCATCAGAAGGACCACCTCTTTAATTTCCCTTTTTGTCCTACTAAATATTTAGTAATCATCTTTAAACCAACAGTCCTGTAAGATACATTATTAACATCCCAAATGCAAAGCCTATGATAATCCAATGATTACTTAGCAATCCTCTACTGCCATTGGTGTGATACATCCAAGAGCCAATCGAGTAAACTACTTGGAATATTGCACCTGCACCAATTGAAAGAAAAATAACAGTTGCGATAGGAGAGTACAAAAATCCACCTATCCAGGCTCCCATGATTGTAGGACCTCCTGCTATCAAACCCATGATAATTAACTTTGCTACAGGAATTCTTCGACTCTTAGCCATTGGTGCTACAATCGCCAACCCCTCTGTTGTGTTGTGCAAAGTGAATCCTAAAATCAAAAATGAGCTTAAAGCTACCTCGCCTAACAGTACTGCTGCTCCAATAGCCAGGCCTTCTCCAAAATTATGTAATCCGATACCGATTGAAATCATCATCGATATGGCTATGGGCCTTATCAACAGTTGTTGTTGGAATGACGTAGAAGTAGATTTCATGTCCCTTGTTCCTAGATCAGGTTCTGGGTGGCTTGAATATTCTGTCTTATATTCAATGTCAGGTTTTGAACGCTTTGAGGCACGCTGAATGAGTCTCTGTGAAACATATAGTAGGGTTATTAAAGTAACGATTGCAACCATAATAATCAGAATCTGTGCATTAAAGGCTGGTGCAAGATTATCCACTGCTATTTCGTTACTCTCTAGTAGAGCGTCTATACCAAGAAAAACTAATAATCCTGCAGTAAGGCTAAGGAAAAAGTTATACTTATTAGGACTTAACCTTCTAATGAATGGATACCATACAAGACCCATCATCACAGGAATTATGCCTACGTATGTACCAATGAGAGCAAATGTTGAAGCCTGTCCTACTGTTGGGCGCGGCGCCGCAGCTGCAGAATTGACCAATTTATCAAATCGGGTTCCATCGTCTGTAGTTATCCCTATCGTATATGGCTCTCCAGTATTCCATACAAAGGGGATTATTACCTTAGCATCTGCGAGTCTAGTTAATGTTCGTCCAGGCTCAACTGCTGCAGGATATATCCTGTCATTCACATCAGCTTGTGCGATGCTGATCTCTGAAGGTCCAGTGTTTCTTACAAATGCTATTATCATATTGTTCTCTGAAAACTGAACCTTCTCGATAGAAATTTCTGGTAGCGGCTTGATAGAACTTTGGAATAAGACTCCCGAAGAATTCAATAGCAATACTACCATTGCCCCAATAACGATAAAGGGAATAACTCCAAATAGTATAGTACGCTTCGAAATTCTGTGAGTGTTACTGGTATTGCCTTCCTCTATTTCCATTAATTTACGCCTCCTGTTGGCACTAAGCCAGACGTCTTATTAAAATCAGTTGTAGAGTAATTAGTAATATTCCTTATTGAAGTAACGTTTAAATTCTCATTAATAGACTGATTTGTCCCCTCTTTTACAAGAAATAAACCTGTCCACCCTTTCTCAGCAAACTCAGTCTTGTGAGCATGGAACATATACTTTCCCGGATATTTATAGCTGAATTCCAATATTCCACGTTCTGCCTGGTTCATAGTAACGATATCGGTATATTCATCTGGTATCAATTTCGTACCGGTTTTATAGAAATTAAACATATTTGCGTGTAAATGGAAGTTGTTTAGAGGATCAAATTCAAGCATATTTAATAGATATATTCGAATTAATCTATTTTGGTCAATTTGAATTGGATGGTGCATGTAATAGTATGGGATACCGTTAACTGTATAGAAGTTATTTTCAGTATCAAAATCAGTATCGTAACCATTCATTAACATTACCATCTCATCTGCATTTGCTCTTGGTTTCTTCGGATCTATTATCAATGCACCATAAAGACCATGGGTTATGTGTTCCTCGAGTGGCTGCATATGACAATGGTATGGAAATACTCCAAATGGTTCTGCGGTAAATTGATATGTGAATTTGCCCCCAGGTGCAATTCCTTCAAAGACTCCATCCATTTCAGAAGGGTGTATACCATGAAAGTGTATTGAGTGGAATTTAGAGCCGTTATTAATTAAAGTGATCCTGATTGTATCGCCTTCTGTAGCTCGTAAAGTTGGCCCGGGTATTGTACCGTTATACGTCCATACATTATAGAAGACGCCTGGAGAAACTTCTTTAGTCTGTTGGTCCGATGCAATCATTGTAAAATCTCTTATCACAGTTCCATTAGAAGACGTTGACAGTTTTCCGTAATTAAATTCCCTCAGGTATTTCATTGGGTCTACAACTGCAGTCTTCGGGTTTATGACGAATGAAGTTGGATCTAAAACATCACCGGTTGTTTGAAGCGTAGGATAGCCTGGTGTATGACCACCAAATGTGTTTAGCTTTGATGAATTTTGATCGCTAAGGGAACTTTTACCATATAACGCTGTAGAGATAGCAAAAACAATAATGGAAATAGCAATACCAAACAGTACCGCTATTCGTGGGTAACTCATCAAGTTTATTAACTATATTTAAGTTAGTTAGAAATGCTAATAAATGTTTCCCTAGTCTAACAATTATAGTCGGAGTATGCTGAACTATGAGTGTGCTCATTAGATTTTTAGATTTTTACCGATTTTGTAATCCCACCTATGTTGTTATTCTAAATGTTGTTATTTTAAATGGATTCTAATCCCCCCATGAAATAAGGGGAATTAATTAAAAATGGACTATTTTAAGGAAGATCAACATCCATTAGTAACAAAATTCTTCGAAATAAGTCATTTTATATAAATACTCATAAATGATTGTTTGCAGTATAGACTATTAAATGAAAGGAAAACCTGGTAGTAAAATAACAAATTACCTTACAAAATTTTATGTGAGGTATACCAGCACCATATCTCTCAACAAAAATCTGCTACTTTCAGGTTCGGCTGGTTTTATTGTTAGTCTTATCGTTGCATATGTATCTACGAAATATTCCTATGGTGATTTTGCAACTTCTACATTAACTGTAATAACCGGATTCATCTCCTCTAAAGTAATCTTTGTTATTCTTTTTCATCTTGATAATAAGAAGAAATATACAAAAAGATTTACTGGTAAATTGAACTTTGATATTTTAAAACAAATAGTAACAAAGATGATATTTGCTGATGCTATATTTGATATTATCAATAATGTATCACGGTTCTTCATTCTACTTGAATTGTTGAAAATAGAATATCAGCCAGTACAAGCTGCAACAATAGCATCTATTATAGCCTCATGTTTCTCTTATTTAGCTATAAATTTAATTGTAAGACGTATACATGTATTTAGATTTAGGAAAAAGTTATTCTAAGTAATATAACAAAATATCCGTACTAACGATATCCAAAAAAGAAAACTTTAGAGCTTTATAATCCATTTTATAATTAAGAATCCTAATTTAGAACCGATAGCATCACGGGTACCGAGGCATTCGCACCGAACTTTATTCAAATACCACTATAATCAATTATACGTTCCTATAAAAAGATAGTTAATCTTGTAGGCGGTTTGTAAAAAAACTATCATATTGGGTGATTAACTACTCCTTATGAACAGTCGATCGTCATACAGTTCAAAAAAAATGTACTGTTATAGGTTGATCCAAAAATATTAAAATGACAACACCACAATTCCAACATAAAATAAGCTGGGTAAAATAGAGGAGATATCCTATCATAGTGGCCATCCAAAATGATCACCCTCTTCTACAGCATCATTTACGTTTGCACTATCCTGCGTCCAGAACTGATCGGCCATGGGTGATGTTGCTGAAAGGTCGCTTGAAGAACCATATAAGACTTGTACTGCACCTCCATTCTTTGTAGACCCTATATCTTCGCTTGGTACGCCAATAGCAAGATCATCTTTACCATCACCGTTGAAATCTGCTTTTACCTCAATGGCATTGACATCAGAGAATAAAAAAGAAATTGATAATTATGATAATACCGTTAACAAAAAGACACTAACTAAAATTCTAGTTTTCTCTAACTTATCCTTAAATGATGTATGTTGTTGATAAATCTTTATTTTCAACTCTTCAGTAGCTTTAATGAAACTTAATGTTACTATTAATACTTATCCTCTTTTATGTACGAACCATATAGTCAGGAAAGTCAACGAAATAGATGCGACCATGGAAAATGGCCATGGTATAAGCAAATTGGTTACAAAGTTAAATCCTATAGACAGTAAAATTATCGTGATAGCTTCTTTTCCTGAAAGAGCTTTTTTATTTATTCTCCAGATTGCAACTGCAATTAGTAAAATAAAATATATTCCAAAACTAAATGGAAGAGGAACGAATACGTTAAATATAGATCCTATTAGAGGAATAATTACTACTAAAATTAAGACTTCCTTATACCAAGTTCTGCTTTCAAACACGTTACTTGGTTTGGAATGTGATTATATTAATTTGATGCTCAATACCAAAACAAAAGGGCAAACCGAGGAGGTGCGAGGGTAGTTTGGACGAACAAGAAACAAACGATTCCCTCCACCTGTCGGTTTTTCGAGATTTTCTGTATTCGAGATGGAGATTAGACTTCGTTCTTACCTAAATATGAGATTTGCTTATCCTCTGATTACTTATCGTATGATAAGTCTCTATTTTACATTTGAGAGTTTAAAATTTATTAAATTTGATTTAAAGGTTTCTCGGTACTTGACTTCTGCTCTCCGATGAAGTTCAATTGTCATCGGCTAAGCTCTACACATATTCTTTTTAAAGCAAATTAATTAGAACAAACGTATGTAATCAAGTTACCAAATTCAAATTAATTACAGTCTATATCTCTGGATAGAAATATGCTCTTTCAGAGAATTTTTGGATATACATCATGTGTCTTGATGGTTATCTTACTATCTAACTTGATATTAGTTCCAATTTCACAAACTTCTATGTTTAAGGTAGAGGCACAGCCTTTCGACAGAAGCACCCTACGAGACAAAATTGATCAGATAAGGAACAATGCACAGAATATCGTTAAAAAATTAAAAGATGTTCCAGGGGAGAAAATACCAAATGATTACATTGTAGTATTAAAGGATAACAATTTTCTATCATCTGTATCATCGTTAGCTGGTAAAGCCAGAAGCGATGGTGCAACCATCCAACACGTTTACGATGACGCTCTACATGGTTTTTCTATGAAAGTCCCAAATGAAGATGTGCTTGACGAAATTGTAGCCAATCCCGGAGTAGATTATGTACAGCCGGATGTGAAGGTGAAAGCGTTCGCACAGAGTTTACCAACTGGCGTTAATAGAGTAGACGGTGACCTGAGTTCAACTAAATCTGGAAACGGGAAAGGAAGCGTAAATGTTGACATAGGTATTATGGACACAGGAATTGATCTGAATCATCCTGATCTCAATATATATAGACAAGTAACCTTTGTTTCAGGTACTGCGAACGGTAACGATGATAATGGTCATGGTACAGCTGTGGCTGGTATTGCAGCGGCAAAAGATAACTCTCGTGGTGTAGTGGGCCTGGCTCCGGGTGCTAGATTATGGGCAATTAAGGTTCTTGATAGTAACGGTATTGGTTCTACTTCCGACATAATAGAAGGAATTGATTATGTTACTGAACATGCGAATGAGATAGATGTCGTGAATTTGAGCTTTGGTGCCATTGGACAAAATAAGGCTCTCCACAGTGCAATCATTAAATCTGTCGCAGCTGGAGTAACTTATACTGCTGCAGCGGGTAATGAAGGTGTGGATGCATCATCTGTATTTCCAGCAAGTTTCCCAGAAGTAATAGCCGTATCAGCAATTGTTGACACCGATGGAAGGTGTGGTGCTATTTCGTCTACAGTTACACCAGCTGGGAAAGATGATACTTTTGCAAGGTTTAGTAATTATGGGTCAGTAGTTGACGTAGCTGCACCAGGAGTTTTTATCAAAACAACAACGAGAGGGGGTTCTTATACTACATTCAGTGGTACTAGCGCTTCAACTGCTCACGTTACCGGCGCAGTCGCATTATATGAATCTGAACATCATAATGCAACCCCCTCAGAGATAAGGAATGCTATTAGGATCTTTGGTTCCACACCAGCCACAAAATGTGATGGTAATGGTCACGGTTACTTTACAGGAGATCGTGATAACTTTGCCGAACCATTATTGTACATGCCGCGTCTATAAAAGAGATTAATACACTGGCAAAGACCAAGTCTAGTATTATACCTAGGATAACTTTTTCAAAATTAAAGTTAGGATTTGTAAAGCTGATTTGGGAATATCTTATAAATCTTAAACTGCTGTCTGAATATTAATCTTCACCATTGTAAAAATTGCTACGTGATACCTGCACAAAAAAAATTTAATCATAGCGTTTGGACTCGAATTATTAACAGTACGATTCTCGAGGGCTTAAACCCCACGAAAGAGAATGATTTTTTTGTACCTACTGCAACTGCAATTACTATTTGAATTAATAAAATAAAGATTAGAAAATATAGGAGAAATGAGTTGTGTTATGAACAGTTAGTACGTTTCTATAAATAGCTACCTTCAACATGTTATTCGGTTGTTTTTCCGTCAAATTCTGCCTCGTTATCTTCTGCTTCCTTTTTAGTAGATCTTGTTATTCCGTCCTTGTGATGGGGTGGAGCATAAAGTGTGTACATTTTCAGATCTGCTTGACCATCGATATTAATGATATTATGCTTTGCTCCAGTTGGAATTACGATTGCATCGCCATCCTTGATTTCGTACTCATTACCGTCTATAATGCATTTTCCATGACCGCCCTCAATACGAAAGAATTGATCATTTTCAGAATGAATTTCTTCTCCTATTTCCTCTCCAGGTGACAGACTCATCAGAACAAGTTGAATATGCTTGGAACTGTACAAAACTTTCCTAAAGTTTGTGTTATCTAAGGTGTCTTTTTCGATCGCTGTTTTATATCCCTTCATTATCTCATACTTGATCTAATTTTTGATATTTAAAGCATGGGAATCACGTTAGGCTGGATTCTAATCCATGAAATTTCACTGATTGGGAACCAACTATTAGTTCCGATTAAATATTTAGTCAAATCTTATGTTGGAATCGAATTGCTAACGTTATGGTTCCCGATGGCCGAGCAGTAAATTAGTTCTCTAATCTAATTCTATGACAGAAAGTAGGAGAAATATGAGCAATGAAGGTCCACTTTATAATTTTTGAGCTTTTAATACAACGTATTCTATTAATCTTTTTTTAGATAAAGTCATCATCTTTACCAATGATTTCCAAAGGATTTTCTCAATATAAGATGGATAGTATGCCATAATTTTCTGCCGCAGTTCTTTCCTGTTTTGAGTATAATAAAGAGCAAGTGGTTCAAATACTTGTGAACCAATCATAGATACATTCATTATTTCGAATCGGTATCTACTAATAGTTGACTTGACGTATTCAAATCCATAATGCTCTGACGACCAAGTCAGATTGAGAATGCCGAGATTAAATAGTTTTTTCAAGACATTATCCAAGGAAACAGTCACAGGCATGGCTATTACCAGTAACCCTTTGGGTTGCAATATTCTATAACTCTCGGCAATAAACGTGTCAAATGGTTTGAAATGTTGCGCAGATTCTAATGCAATGATCCTGTCAACAGTACCAGTTGCAAATGGTAAGCATAAAGAACTGCTATTAATGTAAGTAACGTTGGTTCGTAGACACCAAGCATTTGATACTCGTGCATTTTCAATCTTACTAGAAGCGATCTTGAATCCATTAACGAGCTGCTGAGAATTAATATTCACGCAGATGATATTCCTGAGTTTATACTCCCCACTCCATTGAAGCGCTGGTGCTCCGTAGCCGCTTCCAACATCAGTTAGAATTTTAGATGACCCAAGATCCGCAAGTTTTCCTACCAGGGTACATAAATTAGTTTGAGCGTCAACTGGATTGTTTGCATCTCCTAGCCAATAGCCAAAATTGAGCATAGAAGCACCTGTGGCAGCTTGCATTATGGGCGATAAGGAATTGTAGAGCTTAATAACATCTTTCTCGTTTCGTCTCAATGTCCATAGAATCGCATCAATTGGGTTAACTGTGAGCAATCGCTGAATTTATCCTTACAAGAGCCTTTAATTAATTAATGCAATGTCCATCAGATATATTGGAAAGAGGAACATCCGAATTTATTTGGTCAATGAGTAACTGCAATTAACAGATTTAATTTAATAAATCAAGTTTAATTATATGATATAATGTATATAATAGATATATCCCGTTGGAACCTATTCTATTATCTTCATTAATCTTTTCTGTAGTTGCAATGGTATTGTCACTAGCTAGAATATTAAGGTCATATAAAGAAGGTAAACGTAAGAGACAATCTGATCTTTTTTCGAATGTTACAAATATCACCAGAATAATAGAAGATGAAAAATTTGTTCAATCAAGAAGGGCACTCAGAAAAAATAAACTCTTAAATCAATTAAGGGAAGGAAATGGAAACGATAATATAATTTTTGAACTCGATGTGGCAACAGAGGATGCAGCTAGAAATGTGGCGTCTACTTATGATAGATTAGGTTTCATACTAAAACATGATAAAGAGTTGGAAGATGAATTTGTCCAGTGGCAGAGCTATGTTATTGCAGATATGTGGTTACTAACAAGAGATCTCGTAACCAAAAAGTGGCGGTCAAAAAACCAATCCTATTTGAAAGAATTTGAACGAATTGGCAAAAAAGCAGTAGACATTGAGACATAGATAAATCATCAAGATAATAGAACGTAGGAAAATGAAAGACATGATATCACTAATGGAACAGTTGAAGACTTTACCCTAAACTTTGCATGGAATCCAGAAATTGACAAGATACTATTAAATTTGTTAACAAATCCTACGTTAGGACCCCTCAACTAAATTATTCCACGATTCTCTAATGAATGATCAATAAATGAGAAAAAACACACTGTGATTTGATAAATGTGAAGAAATGCAATAGTATATTCACTATTAGTTGGACTCGAAGGAAATGCCTAGAAGAGAAACTCGAATTATCTAAATTTGACTTATCCGACAAACCAGATCGATCCTGACGAAACCTTAATGGAAGAAAAGGTTATTAAAATACATCAAACAGTTCTCAATTATGTCTTCATTGGAACAATTACGAGAAGTTGTGCGAAATTTGGCTGATACATTCAACAACCCCAATGTTAGAGAATCATCATATTTTGATTTTTATGACGATTCGTTGAATATTCATGGTTTTCCTCCAAATCTTCCATCCAATAAGGAAGGTTTCAAACAGTTCATTTATCTTCTGTGGAAGGCATTTCCTGACATAAGGATTATCTTTGACGATATCATTATTGAGGGAAACAAGGTTGTATGCAGATACTACCTAACCGGCACACACAAAGGTGATTTTGAGGATCTTCAACCAACTGGAAGACAGTTCAATGTCAATGGCATGACAGAATTTTCTTTTCGTAATGAAAAAGTCATAGAGCGTTGGAATCTGGTAGATATGGTTTCATTGAGAGAACAGCTGACAACACACACTTAGACTCGCTCCTATTATGGCTATAAAATAATATTTTCACATACGTCCCCAAATCCATCATTATCTTCATCTTTTTGATCAGGATTGGCCGCATATCGACAGTTGTCTTTAAAGTCAGTTATTCCATCTTTATCTTGATCTCCCATTTGACACGCGTCACCGTATTCGTCGCCATTCGTATTTTTTTGATCGGGATTTGGTGTGCTAGGGCAGTTGTCTTGTGAGTCATCTACACCATCGTAATCTATATCAATAGGGATATTGGGAGGTGTCTTTGGCGAATAATCCTCAACAAAGAAACCTCTCCACTCGCCTGGATCTTTTAATAATTCTTTTACAAAGCCCTTCCCTGGTACAAAATATTGCTGCCAATACCATAATTTTCCATACTTCACTCCTGGATACCAAGTAGCTTCTACTTCCTTATTTGGGAACCTATTATCCCATATGTTAAAGGTGTAAGCGTTGTATGCCTTATCATAGTGATATCCATACGCTACAACTTGATGATTAAGGCCAATATCTCCTATACTAGACGCACGTACTAATCCCAGTACAACTGGCTTTTTTTGGTCAAGAATACGCACAGCTTTAGAAACTTCACTATCTGTTAATGGTCTTATACCGGGTAAACATCCGACAGTACATTTCCCAAGAATTGTGCCTTTATTTTCAGTTGGTGCCATGGTCAAATATACATATCTAGGTACCTCCTCCAGATTACTTACGGAACCCACGGGTGATGCACTAACTGCGATACTTCCTAGTGCTTTAAGTATTCCTAGAAGACTTATGTCTAGACTGTCATGTAATCGGTCCAAAATGTACTCTGATAGAGGATTATCATTTGAAGGTGTACTAGTATAACCTGGAATCATTTTATGAGCATAGAAGTAGTCTAGGGCTGCAAATGCCATACCTCCACACCGTCCTTTGGTCGAGAATTTAAGATCTCCTTTGTAAATGAAATCAGGAATATATTTATCGGGAATTACCCTATAGTCAGTAGTGTAAGAATTTGGAAATTTAAATCCATGATAGTAGCCAAAATCAGTTCGTACTGTTCTTGAAGAATCTGAGCTAACAGGAGTGAATTTCGCTGAATTCCTCAGAGCTATATCTGGGTCGTATCCAGCAGCAGTTTCATATTGTGGTAATGCAAGAGAAGCAATCATTTTCAACGGATAAAGATTGTTGGGACTATTTGATGTCTTTATTTCTAGTGGATCAGATAGAGCATAATTGTTAAGTGCCAGACTTATGATAATTATCATTATCGCAGAACTGGACAAACCAATTAAGGCTTTTTTCAATATTTCAAAGTTGCCCCAGTAGTATAAAAAACTTTAGTGTTCTGATAGTTGGATGATATGTATACCTGAACATGGGCTCCCTTTCTTAAATTCGTTCACCATAAAATGAAAGATTCGAACATCAATAGTTAGGACGACTTCAGGACGACATGTCTTTGATATCAATCCTTATTATACAACAAAGGCATTTTCCCAGATTTTAGTTGCTAATAAAATTGTTAGAATAAAGATTGCATTATTTAGTAGAATATACCACAAATTTGCTTTACTTGCATATTCAACTTTCTTTTTGTTTCTGCTGGACCGCGTGATTCCATAATGTACACGATGATGTATCGAATTGCTGTTGGTTCCTGACGGTCTCCATGATCGGATAGAAATTTGTTTGGCTGTAACAGTATATCTTGCGTAAAATCAGATGGGACGTTTTTCAGGACTTCGAATTTAATCCTGATGTAATGCACTGGATTTGATGGCGGCCAGATCGATGGCGTTGAATTTAACAATGTCATAAATGCTGAAAATGATATTTTGACCATAGTTGGGCTGATTGGAAAAGCAACGGCAGAGCAGTGATATGTTATGTAACCGAGATCACTAAATATCATTTTAATTAGAAAACTGATATTAACCTTTAAGAACACCGGTTACCCATGCATTAACTGATAAACTATGAATAGTGAAGGGAAAGGGTTTTTTGCAGATCAAAACCTTACGACGATAAAAATCACATTAAGTTTGATAGGATTAGCGACTTCATTGATTTTTTTACAAAACTATAATGATCTTGCTTTTTCACAGATAGTCCCGAATACTGATAATCTAACTACTCCGGGCTTACCAGCTCTAAATGAGAGTCTTGCAGAATTACAAGAAC
>Ga0207643_10000586_pt1 | contig 23097 bp, 21 predicted proteins | sample KBSMisM62_FD_184313 | JGI IMG/M metagenome (GOLD analysis project Ga0207643, IMG submission 184313) | Miscanthus rhizosphere microbial communities from Kellogg Biological Station, Michigan, USA - KBS Miscanthus M6-2 (SPAdes) (version 2) | ecosystem: Host-associated > Plants > Roots >...
GAGCCGGCATCATACAGTATCCTGCGCGGCGTGTTTCAATCCGAGGAGCTCGCGCGCGATGAACGCTTGTCTGGTCGCTTGGTCGAGCACCGAAGTGCGGGATCTGTTCTGCGCGTGCGCGGCAGGCGATCTCGAAGGTGTGCGGCCACTATGACCGTCCACTTTCGATCCTCTGAAGCGCCACCCGGCTGGATGTCTGGCGGCATACTGCCTACCTCGAACTATCAGTGTCGCGGACGAAACCTTCCGCGCTTTGCTCTGAGTGAGTAGACGTATTCCGGCTCAGTTTCTAACGGAGCGCGAAATGTTACAGCCACCCTCATCGAGTAGGCTTCCTGGAATGAAACAGATGATCGTGCTGTCATCCCTCGTAACGTTCATAGCGGCATGTTCGAACGCGCCGCCGACGGCCGTCGCTTTTCCGACCGGCGAGATCGTCGACCTCTCGCACACGTACGATTCGCAGACGATCTACTGGCCCACAGCGGAAGGCTTTCAACTTCGCCACGACGCTGCCGGCGTCACGCCCGCCGGCTATTACTACGCGGCCAACAGCTTCTTCACCTCCGAGCACGGCGGCACGCACATCGACGCGCCGGTCCACTTTGCAGAAGGGCATCAAACGGTCGACAAGATTCCGCTCGACCGGTTGATCGGCCCGGCCATTGTGATCGATGTGACGCAGGCCAGCGATCGCGAGGCTGATTACCAGATCACGACCGCCGACTTCCAGCGCTTCGAGCAGGAGCATGGCGCGATCCCGATGGATGCAATCGTTCTGCTACGCACAGGCTTCTCCACGCGCTGGCCGGGCGCGGAGCGATACCTGGGCACGACGCTACGAGGTGAGGAAGGCGCCCGCAGCCTGCACTTCCCGGGGCTTCATCCCGATGCGGCGCGCTGGATCGTCGCCAACCGGAAGATTCGCGCGATCGGCATCGACACGGCCAGCATCGACTACGGGCCATCGACGCTCTTCGAGTCCCACCGTGAGCTCTACGCGCATGACATCCCGGCGTTCGAGAATCTCACCTCGCTCGACCGCCTGCCCGTGACCGGCGCGTATGTCATCGCGCTGCCGATGAAGATTGGTGGCGGGAGCGGAGCGCCGCTTCGCGCGGTGGCGATTCTTCCATAGCGGCGCCTCGTCGCCCTTGACCTGATGCGGCTTTCGATCACTGATCGGATCATGCCTGTCGCGAATCCGTACGCTGCGGACCTTGGAGATCGAGTTCCACTCGAAGCGCTCGCCGACACTGCCGGCCGCATTCGCAGGTTGGCGGAGCCGTGGAGCGATGACGACTTCGAGAAGAGTTACGCACCCGGCAAGTGGAGTGCCCGCCAGATTCTGGTTCATCTTGCCCAGACCGAGCTCGCGCTCTCGACGCGAGCGAGGTTTGCGCTGACGCAGGCGGGCTACACCGCGCAGCCGTTCTCGCAGGACGATTGGATGTCAGTCGACGGCGACACCGACGCGCGGACTGCGCTGGATGCGTACACCTCGCTGCGCCGGCTGAATGTTGCGATGTGGAAACGTCTGACGCCGGAACAGCTGGACCGTCCCTTTTCACACCCGGAGTACGGTGACCTCACCGTCGGGTGGGTCATGGCGCAGATGGCCGGCCATGACATCCACCATTTGAAGCAGCTTCAGCAGATCGCGTAACACGAAGGTCACGAACAGAGTCTTCGTGAGCTTCGTGCCGCGACCTTCGTGTCCTTCGTGCTACCGAGTCCCGGATTCCGTGAGCTCCTGTTCTACGGCTTCGCTACGCTGATAAGTGTCCCGTTGCTGTCACCGTCAGCGTCGTGATTCTGGGCCGCGTTGTAAACGTGGCTGTTCACCGTAATTCCGTTGACCGTGAACGTGGCTGTGGCGCTGCGCTTCCGCACGTCGCTAGAGTCCACGAAACAGGTGCCGCTGCTATTCGTCGTGCACACGCCGCTGCCCGACGCGCCACTGTTCCACACGCCAGTCACTGTTGCGCCCACGACCAACTGATGATTCTCGTCGTGCACTGTGACGGTCACATGAGCTGTCCACGCGCTTTTGTTTCCCTTGGCCGTACCCTCGAGATCGCCGACGTGCACGCTGGCTGGCGGTGGAGGCGGTGGCGGCGGCGGGGGCGGCGGCGGGGGCGGCGCGTTGACCGTGACCTCTACGCTGTCACTGGCGGTGGCGCCATCGTCGTCCGTGACCCGGAGCATCAGCGTCCGTGGACCGACAGGAAACGAGACGGTAGGCGTCGCGCCGGTGGCAACGACGATGTTCCCGACGAACCACTCATAGGCGACGATCGTCCCGTCCGAATCGGACGAGGCGGTGCCGTTGAGGGTGATCATCTCGAAGCCGTCTCCGTTGGTGTCGGTCACGATCCGATCGGCACCAGCATTGGCCACCGGCGGCACATTTGGTGGAGGATTCACCGTGATGACGACGCTATCGGTAGCAGTGGCGCCATCGTCGTCGGTCACCGTGAGTGTCAGCGTATGGGTGCCGACGGACAACCAGACCTCCGCCGTTGCGACGAGCCCCACCACCGTTTCGCCCTCGCGCCATTCATAGCTGGCGATCGTTCCGTCCGAGTCGGACGAGGCACCCGCGTCCAGCGTCACGAGTTCCTGACCGTCTCCGCCGCTGTCGACGATCGTCCGGTCAGGTCCTGCATCTGCGACGGGCGGCAGATTGGAAAAGCCATAGCTCATGGCGTTGTGCAGATTCAGACCGCCATGAATGGTCCACGAGTCGAGGCGCACGGAGTCCACCCCCTGGCGATCCGCGCTGCCGAGAAGAATGTCTACGACCTGACTATTTGTCGTCACGTCGCTACGCGACCAGACGAGCGCGGCCGCACCAGACACGTGCGGTGTCGCCATTGAGGTGCCGCTGAGCCACGTATAGCAGCCGGTGTCGCCCGGTACGCCCGCGCCGCCGCATGCCACCATTGGATACGACGACATGATGACGTTGCCGGGCGCGGAAATGTCGACCCAGCTTCCGTAATTCGAGAACGAGGCGCGGCGGTGATCTTCGTCGAACGCCGCGACAGAGATGACGTTCGGGAACGCCGCAGGATAGAACTCGGCGGTCGTTCCGTCGTTGCCTGCTCCGGCGACAATCACGAGTCCGGCATTCCACGCGTCCTGCACGGCGTCATACATGGCCTGGGAGTACTCTGGGCCACCCAGGCTCATGTTGATCACCTTCGCGCCGTCTGCAATGGCCTGCGCGATCGCTTGCGCGATCGTGAAGTCGCTGCACGATCCGTCCGCCCCGCAGACCTTGTAGGCCAGAATGCGCGCGTTGGGTGCGACGCCGGCGACGCCTTCTTCGGCAGCCGGGTCGCCGGTCGGGTTATTGATCGCAGCCGCGATGGTGCCGGACACGTGCGTGCCATGACCGTGGTCGTCCATCGGGTCGCTATCACCCGAGACGAAGTCGTAGCCGCCAATGTAGTTCGCCGCCAGATCGGGATGCGTGTAATCGATGCCCGAGTCGATCACGGCCACCTTGACAGGAGTGCCCGTGGACATCGCCCAGGCCTCCGGCGCATCGATGTCCGCGTCGTTGGTGCCTTGGTAAAAACAGAGATCGCCGTCGATCCAGGCAAAGCAATAGAACAACTGTCCGGTGTTGTGGAGCGCCCACTGTTCTTTGAAGTAGTGATCGCCGGGAAGAAGCTCGGTGCCCGGCGTGTGAGACGCGGGTGCGGGAATGCTGCGCACGTAGTTCCGCTCCGCATAGAGCACGTTCGGATTGTTGCGGTAGCGCGCGACGGCGGCGGTTTCATTGCCAGCCGTCACACGGACTCGTTGCAGACCGGTGCGCGCAATCTCGTTCAGTCGCGTTCCACCCGCGGCGCGGTGCGTGTTCGTTTTCGCATCGTCATTTACGCCGGGCCGGAACTTCACCAGGAGTTCTCCAGCCACGACGTTGCGTGCTGCCGGGGCCTGCGCCGAGGGATGCGCCGTAAACGCGAATGCCACGAGAGCCGTTGCCACGATCGCTCGATAAAAGCGCATGAAGATTCCTCCGGGCTGTCGAGGGAGCCGCGTGATCGTGCTTGCGCACTCGTGAGCCGAGATCACCAAATCGTCAGTGCGGCTCACGCGTTACAAGACGCGGCCTGAGGTCGCAAGCTGTCTGCCACAGTCAGAAAGCTGGAGATCGTGGACGCTGTTCGACCGTTGCCGGCGACCGGTCCTGGCGTCGCGCCCCAGAATTCGACACACCGACTGAAATCCGTAATGAACGGATTTGTCATACGATGGCGAGATTGGAATGAGGAGGAGATGTGCCTAAAGGAACAAGTCGATTGAGTGCGGAACGGCTTCGCGAGCTGGCGAGGAGCGGAGCCGAGGCGGTGCTCAAACAGCTTCGCGCGGAGATCATCGCCATTGAACGGACGTTTCCCGAGCTTGCCTTGTCGAGCAAACGTCACGCCGTGCGCAAGGCGTTTCAGAAGGCCCGCAAACGTGTTCGGTCGATGACCGAAGCAGAGAAGAAGGCCGTCTCGGAACGTATGAAGAAGTACTGGGCTGAACGCCGGAAGGCTAAAGCGAAGGTGAAGTGAGCAGGCCGCTGACGAGCATGTGCCGGTCGCTGACTTGTGTCACACGCAAATCGAGCGTGGCCGCGCGCAGTTGGCCGGCGACTTCGTCGATTGTGAACGCCGCGCACAGGGAGTTGTAGAAATCCTCGCGCAGAATGGGATCCTCGTTCGCCGCTACGGTGTCGACGATGCAATGGGCATCACCGGTCGTCAGCGGACGGACGAGATCCATCACATAGACCGCCGCACCAGTCTGGCCGAGCCGCACGACTTCCTTCCAGAGCGCTGATGGATCGGGCAGGTGATGCAACAGGTCTTTCGAGAGGATCGCGTCGTAGGAGCGATCCGGGAGGGCGACGCCGGGAACGTATCCCTCCACGAGCCTGACGCGGCTTTCGAGTCCGTTGGCGCGAACCGCTGCACGCGCCAGCGAGAGCATCGGCTTCGAGCCATCGATCGCGGTGATGTGAATGTCAGAGGCCGCCCGAGCCAGCCTGATCACGACGTCTCCCGGGCCGCAGCCGATATCGACTGCATGACGGAGATGGCCAGGGAAGTCTCGAACGAACCCGTCTACGAACAACTGATTCGACGCGCTGAAGTCGGCCTTCGCATAGGCGATCGACTGCCGCTCATCGTCCATGAGCTCGGGTTCGAGGATTCGGTTCTCGAGAATCATTTGCCCACCAGGTGTGGAACGTCCTTCTCGTTTTCGAGGCAGGCGTATTCCAGCAGGTCCGTATCCAGGGCGATGTGTTGATTGACGTTGACTGTCCAGGGCTTCATGTACGCCTTCGGATCGTCGATGGTCACTCGAATTTCGAGAGTGCCGTAGGTCGGGCGACGGAACCGCTCCGTCATTCGCGCTTGAGCGGTCAAGGGGCTTCCGTAGAAATCTGCCCACAAGCCATCGCGCAGACCAATCGTTTCGACGACCAGCGTATCGCCCTCCCAACGTCCGGAGGAGTAGCCATACCAGGATGGCTGCGGATCCTCGGGCAACGCTCGGCCGTCGGTGAAGATCTGCCGGAACTCCATGTTGCGCTCGTGGAGAATGACGACGAGGCCGGGCGACTGCAGGATCTTTTTCGGCAGCGGGTGCGCAAGCATTTGAAGCGGGCCAAGCGGCAGACATCGCGCGTCCGGGTTGTCTTTCGCCTCGTCACGTTTTCGCTGCGCCGCGAGCGCGGCCGCCCAGGGTTGAAACGGCGGCGGCCCGCCTATGCCGAACGACAGATCGAAGAACACCGTTTTCGGTGTCGCGCCAAGCCCCTCGCCGCCCGGCGCACCATATCCATCGTTTTGCCAGACACCTGACAAGTCGGGCTTGCCGTCGGCAGCGCGCGGCGCGCGTGCTGAGAGGTTTGGCTGCCCGTCGCGCGTCTTCGGCACGCCGGCAGTCGGGTAACGAATCCATTGGGCGCTTATCGACGGTGAGACGGCGCACAGTACAGCAGTGGCCATCACGATGATCGTGATCCGCGATCTCCTGTTCGTCATCGTGGCGGAGCCTATCACACGCGTTCTCGAGCGGGCTCACGCGCGCGAGTCTGTTAGACTGCGGCAAATTTTTCAGGGTGCCCTCATGCTGAATAATCGAGATCTGCTTGGCCTATTTGTCTGTGTCCTCTGTCTGACCGTCGGTGGCTGTCAGAGCCGGGAATCGTCGTCGCCCGCGCCCGCAGCGTCGTCGCAACCCGAGTATCTGCCGACGGCGACCATCAAGGATCTGATGTTGTCGGTGGTCGACCCGTCAGCAGACGTCGTGTGGCTGTCGGTGACGACGATCGTCGATGAGAAGGGCCTCGTCGAGACGGTGCCCAAATCCGATGAGGAGTGGCTCAAGGTACGTCACGGCGCGGTCACACTGATGGAAGCCGCTAACCTTCTCATGATTCCCGGCCGAACAGTGGCGCGACCCGGCGAGAAATCGGACACGCCTGGCGTCGAGCTCGAACCGGCGGAGATGGACGCGCTGATTGCGAAGGATCGCGCGGCCTGGAATGCCAGGGCCAAGCGGCTGCACGATACCGTGTCCGAGGTGATCAAGGCGATCGACGCCAAGGACGGCAACAAAGTGTTCGAGCTCGGAGAGGAAATCGAAGAGGCCTGCGAGAACTGTCACAAGCAATACTGGTATCCCAACGAGGTGATCCCGCCGCTGCCGTCAAGTACTCATTAGACGTGGCCGCACGACGCGGGTCCACCACATGGTGAAGCCGGTGACGAAGAGCGCCGGCGGTGCCAGGCCGAGCAGACACCACGCCACTCTCAGGCCGGTTGCGTTGAAGCCGCCGACGTGCAGTGGAGCGATCCAGGCCATCACGGTGTCCCCGAGCGTTCGCCGTGCCGTCGGCACCGTCAGCGACGCTCCAGTGTATTGATCGAGATACACAGAGGTCAGGTCACCGCTTGCCGCCGGTGTCGGCTGTTCGCGCGAGAACATCACCAGAAACGCCGCCGTTGGTGACGATGGCATCACGACGCGCGCAACATGCTGTCCGGCCGCATGCTGGCGGGCTATATCGACCAGGGTCCGCCATTCCAGATGTACGGCTTCGCTGTCAGGTGTGGGGGAATCAGGTGTCCGCGCCACTGTCAGCGGCGAGATGGCGTTGACCACATCGCGAAACCGATTGGGAAACGCGAACTCGAGCCCGGTCACCGCCCATATTGCGATGATGAGCACCGTGCAGATGCCCAGCGCGCTGTGGACATCCCACACCACCCGTCGCCATTGGCGTCGACAGTCGATGGCAAAGCCGCGACGCCAGCTTTTGCGGCCGGGCCACCAGATGATCAAACCGGTTGCGCACATCGCCAGCAGGCATAGCGCACCGAGCCCATTCACGATTCTGCCGGTTCGCCCTGCCAGCAGATCGAAGTGCAGCTCCTGAATCGAGCGGACAAAGGAACGATCGGGCAGTTCGCCCAGCAGCCTCGCATCGACCGGGTCGAGCAGCAGCGTCAGCAGTCGCGTATCGCCGCGTGCGTAAGCAAGGTAGGTCGGACGCGTTGTCGTCGGGGCGTCGACGCCAAACACAGTCTGGCCCGGGAACGAGCGGCCGACGCTTTCAATCACGTCGGCAGGATGCGCGACTGGACCCGGCCTTGCCGGTGTGAACAATGCCGGGTGCATCGCGCGCTGCATTTCTATGCGGAACACGAGCGCTGCGCCAGTCGTGCACACCACGAAAATATAGAGACCCGTCAGCACGCCGACCCGGATGTGGACCTGGAAGAGCGCGCGCCGGAAGAGTGTGTACTGCGGCCGATCGAGGAACGTACTCAAGTGCTGGGAGTGTGCCGTACACTCGCTGTATCGTGCGAGTGCTTATGGTCGAAGACGATGCGACGATTGCCGACTTCGTGAGCAAGGGACTGGCCGAAGCCGGCCATGCGGTCGACGTCGCGAGGGATGGTGAACAGGGCGTCGAGCTTGCCTTGAAGGGCGGCTACGATGCCGCCATTGTCGACGTGATGCTGCCGCGTCTCGACGGGTTGGCTCTGATCGACCGCATCCGTGCGCGCGGCGTGCTCACGCCTGTACTGATTCTGAGCGCGCGCCGTACTGTCGACGATCGCGTCAAAGGCCTGCAGGCGGGCGGCGACGACTACCTGACGAAGCCGTTCGCGTTTGCAGAACTGCTGGCGCGTTTGCAGGCGCTCATCAGGCGATCGACCGGGCAGACCGAACCGACACGGCTGTCCCTGGGGAGCTTGTCTCTCGACTTGCTCAGCCGACGCGCCGAGCGGGATGGACGGGCGATCGACCTGCGCCCGCGTGAGTACGAGCTGCTCGAGTATCTGCTTCGTAACCAGGGACGCGTGCTCACCAAGACGATGATCCTCTCGCACGTCTGGGGCTACAACTTCAATCCGGGCACCAACGTGGTGGACGTCCTCGTGTCGCGCCTGCGTGAGAAGATCGACCGCGACTTCGAGCCCAAGCTGTTGCACACGGTGCGGGGTGTCGGATACGTCCTCAAGGCCAGCTGATGGGAATGGCGCCTCACCTGGAGAACGAGGAACCGATCCCGCGAATCGGGCTCCGTCTCGCTGCCTGGTACGCCGTCGTCTTCGTCGTCACCTCGATTGCGATCGTCCTGCTGACCTATCGGCTGCTCGCCGCCTCACTCGAGGAACGCGATCAGCAGTTGGTGATTTCCACCTTGCGAGAGTACTCGGAGCGATACGCCGAGGGTGGTCTCCGCTCGCTCGCCGACGCTGTGGAGATCGAGCAGCGGTCGGGTCGGCGCGAGCGTATGTTCGTGCGCGTGGTGCGGGGAACGTCGGAAACGCTGTTCCTGAGCGCGCCCTACGCGTGGAGCGACTTCGATGTCAGTCGCCTGCGCGGGCTCGGTGGGCTCGAGGAGATCCTGTCCGAGTCGGGCACGGCGCGGCTCGAGGTCGCGTCGGCGCACCTGGCCGACGGTACGCTGTTGCAGGTCGGCAAGAGCAGCGAGAATCGCGAAGCGTTGCTCGCGCGTTATCGCACCGTGCTGGCAATCATCTCGCTCGTGATTGTGGCGTTGGCCCTCGCCGGTGGCGTGATCGTCACGCGTTCCACTCTGCAGCCCATCCGGCAGCTGATTGCCGCTGTTCGCGGCATCATCAGGACGGGTCGCATTGACGCCCGCGTCCCGGTGCGCGAGGAGCGTGATGCCATCGACGAGCTGAGCGCCCTGTTCAACGAGATGCTCGATCGCATTACGACGCTCATTCGCGGGATGGAGCACGCCCTCGACAACGTCGCGCATGACCTGAGAACCCCGATGACGAGGCTGCGAGGTGTTGCCGAACGGGCCCTGCAGACGGACGATGTGCAGGCGCACCGCGAAGCGCTGGTGACGAGCCTCGAAGAGTCGGAGCGAATCCTGGCGATGCTCGATACGTTGATGGACATCTCGGAAGCCGAAACCGGGACCATGCGGCTGGAGGTCACCGCTGTGCCGATAGCGCCGCTCGTTGGTGAGGTCGTCGAACTCTACGAGAACATCGCCGAAGACAAGCGCATCGACGTATCGACGGATGTCGAGACCGGACTGACGGTGCCGGCCGATGCTACGCGTCTTCGTCAGGCTCTGGCCAACCTGATGGACAACGCCATCAAGTACACCTCGTCAGGCGGGCGAGTCGAAATCAAAGCGCGCCGAGATGGAATCCTCGCGCGTATCGATGTGACCGACACCGGTATTGGCATCGCACAGCACGATCTTCCACGTGTCTGGGAACGGCTATATCGGGGCGATCAGAGTCGTACAGAGCGCGGGCTTGGGCTTGGTTTGAGTCTGGTTCGCGCGATTGTGGTCGCCCACGGCGGCGCGGTGGACGTCTCGGCTGAGCCAGGACGCGGGTCGACCTTTACCATCCGACTGCCAATCGACAGACCGGGGCCTTCCATTACACGCATGTAATGTTCGTGTCACGACTTGGCAAGGTTGTGGTTCGTCTTACTTCATGTGACCGGTTTTGACGGCGGAATTCAACCGCCGGCCGAAACCGGATCGCACAAAAGGAGTAGAGAGCCATGTTCCATGTTCCTCGGCGGCCCGCCCTGACACGCGCTGGACTCGGCGCGGTGCTTGTCGCGATGGTCGCCATCGCCGGGTACAACATCGGGTTAGCTCAGTCGCCGAACGCGGTGGTCTCTGCCGCGCAGGCGGCAGCCAGACCTGTTGACACACCGCGACTCAAGGGGTCTGACTCCGCGACGTCGTATGCGTCAATCGTGGATGCGGTCGCGCCAGCGGTCGTCACCGTTCGTGTCGAGAAGAAAGCGTCGATCGTCCCAACGCAGTTTCCGGACGACGACTTTTTCCGTTTCTTTGGCCGTCAGCTTCCCCGTCAGCAGCGTGTTCCCCGACAGTCGGGTCTGGGATCGGGCGTCCTGACCACGCCTGATGGTTACATCCTGACCAACAATCACGTGATCGATGGCGCAGACCAGGTCCGCGTCGAGCTGCCAGACAAGCGCGTCTTCGACGGCAAGGTGGTGGGCGCGGATCCAGCAAGCGATCTGGCCGTGCTGAAGATCGACGCGACGGGTCTCCCGACTGTCGCGATTGGAGATTCGAACCACGTGCGTGTCGGCGACGTCGTGTTGGCGATCGGCAATCCGCTCGGCGTTGGCCAGACGGTGACAATGGGAATCATCAGCGCGAAGGGCCGTGCGACCGGCGTGGGCGATGGCAGCTATGAGGATTTCCTCCAGACCGATGCGCCCATCAATCAGGGCAACTCGGGCGGCGCGTTGATTAACGTCAATGGTGAGCTCGTCGGCATCAACTCGCAGATCCTCACGCCGACCGGCGGCAACATCGGCCTTGGCTTCGCCATTCCGTCGAACATGGCGCGCGAGGTCATGAGCCAGTTGAAGACCGAGGGTCGCGTCGAGCGCGGCAAGCTGGGTGTCACGGTGCAGAGCGTGACCTCCGATATCGCCTCGAGCCTGAAGCTGTCGAATACCAGCGGAGCGCTCGTGAGCGGCGTCGAGCCTGGCGGTGCGGCGTCGCATGCCGGACTCAAGCAGGGTGATGTCATCACCGCGATCAACGGCGAGAAGGTGAGCGACAGCAATGCCCTCCGGAACCGCATTGCCTCGACGAAGCCGGGGTCGACGGTTGAACTCCAGGTCGTTCGCGACGGGAAGACCGAGACCATGCGTGCGACGCTCGGCACGCTCGAACCGGCGAAGGAGCGAGCCTCGCGCGACAACGGCGAGTCGGACGGCCCGGAGTTTGGCCCGACCGGCATGAGCGTGGAATCGCTCACGCCACAGGTGGCACGTGAGCTCGGCCTGCCGAACCGCAAGGAAGGCGTCGTCGTCCGCGACGTCGATCCGGATGGTGTAGCGGCATCGGCGGGAATCCAGCCTGGCGACGTGATCAGCCAGGTCAACGGAGAAGCCGTGAAGACGCCGAGCCAGTTGAAGTCGGCGCTCGCGGCGTCGCATGAGCGGCCGGCGTTGCTGCTCGTGACGCGCGAGAACGCGGACATCTACGTGGCGCTCCGGCACCGCTCGTAATCCTCGGGGCTCGGGATTTCGTTGGTCCGGCTGAATCGGGCACTACATCCGTAGTCGTAGTGTCCGGCTTTAGCCGGACCTTTTTCGTTTCATCACACACAACTCCGAACTCAACGTCACTTCCATCTGAGGCATCGCGTTCACGCGATCGGACAGCGTGAATCGCACGCCACGATACGTGCCGCGGAGCAAATTGAGAAGGTCGTTGCGTTCGAGCGTCAGCTTCTCTCGAACCAGCACGCGTTCCATGAGTTGGAAGCCGATGTTGTGCTCGTGCAGCATTCCGTCGACGCGGTCTCGTTCCACGCCTCGCCCCTGTACGAACTGCCGCAGCTCAATCAAGTCATCCGCTGCCGGCAGCGTGACGACCAACACACCCGCGGGCGTCAGGACGCGCGCGCACTCGGCAGGGTTCCGCCGGCCGTGAATCGACAGGACGACACCAACGCTGCTGTCGCGGAGTGGCAGTCGACGATCCGCGTTGGCCACGATCCACGTCAATTCGGGGAAGCGCCGCGCCGCAGAGTCCGCGGCCGCCACCGACAGATCGATGCCGATTCCATGGACCCGCGACGCCTGACACAACAGGCTGAGCATTTCCCCGGAGCCGGAACCTAGATCCACAGCCGTGACATCGTCAGAGAGCCGAAGGGCGGCGATTCGGTCGATGACGGCGTTGATGACTGTGTGTCCGACGCCGGCGCGATCGAGCGCGGCTCGCGCCTCGACGGCGGCTTTCGAATCGCCCGCCTTCAGCGAGCGGCGATCTTGCGGCTGGAGCAGGTTGACGTAGCCGCTGCGCGCGATGTCAAAAGAATGACCAGCCGCGCAGACATAGGCACGCTCGCGGCGCGCGAGCGGCAAACCACACTCGCGCACGCTGCACGCGAGCGGAAGTTCAGCGGTCACGCGCGATTCACGCGAGGTCTTCGGACAGCGTCGCCTCGCCCGCGCTCTTCGCGTTGAGGACCCTGGCCAACTTGCGCCCCAGTACCCTCCACGCGAGCACGAGCGAGGTGACGCACAGGGCGGTGCCTCCGACCATCAACGTGATCACGACGATGTCCCACAGCGGACGGTAGTTGTAGAGCCACGGGAAATTGAGCGAGTGCAGCCCGTTGTACAACCAGCGGTTCACCCAGTTGCTCGAGTTGTAGGTCTGGACGACTCGTGCCGTGCTCGGATCGATGTAATAGCGCGTGTGATCCTCGCTGGTGGTCTCGGCCAATACCACGGGCAAGGGAAGGCGACGGGTGCGATCGAGGTAGTAGCGATCGTACTGGTTCAACACCCTCGTCGTCATGCGCCCCTCCGCGGCGGCCGAGACGACGCGCACGATCTCTTTGTGATCGAATCCCGAGTGCGGCGCACCCTTCATGGGGACGACGCGCGTTTCGCCGTCCGCAAGCCTGGCGAGGTAGACCGCATCACCGGCGAATGACGTCAACTCCAGTTCTTTGACAGGGAGCGGGGACAGTTGCTCGAGTGCCTCTCGCGGGTGCTTCGCGTCGAACGCCGCCGGGTCGAGCTCGCCGCGGAGCGCGCGGAAGATGTTCGTAGTACCGCCGCCACGTCGCTGTTGCACACGATCGTTGAACGACGGAAACGGGTCCATCGAGAGCATGCCGCTGAACGCGTAGGTCACCGTCGCCACGCCGAAGATCAACCCGAAGACCGTATGCCATCGTTTCTGACCGCGATACGGGATGCTCGTCGATGCGCCGGCGTATCGATATTTCTGCGACGGCGAGTACATCCACAGGCCGATGACGACACCGACAATTGCCGCGATGGTGCCGATGCCTGACGACCAGATGACGACGCGGCTCCATTCGGGCCCGTGTTTCCGGAGCGGCGTGAAGTAGAACCAGTGCGGGATGGGGCCGAGATAGGCGCCGATGCGTGATGCCGTCGTCGTGTACTGCACCACTTCTCCTGTGGCTTGCGACACGTACACCTGCTCGCCGTTTGGCCACGAGTACTTGAACACCGGGCTCAGCTCCCCAAGCCGAGTCTGGAGCGTCCATTGGTCGGCCTCGGTGACTTCTTCAACCGACGCGGTGCTGACTGGCTGGCCCGTCCACGCCGATGCCACGCGCTGCACCATGTCTGTCGAGACCTCGCCCTGTTCTTCTCCGGTGTCTGCATAGAGAACCGGACCACCGTCGCCCCGCCCGGCGCGGTACGCAGGCCGGCCGTCGAACGAACTCAGGCGAAGATCGTCGGGGTCCGCTCCCAGTTTCGCCGCGGCTTCCGCCGGCGACAGCGTCACCTTGGACGCGTCGAGCACAGGAAGGCGCTCGAGGCGAAGGGCCTGCGTCACGCTGGGCATCGGGAAATACATCATCCCGATTCCTGAGGGGAACCACAGGAGGAAGACCACACAGAGAGCGACCCCCAGCCAACGGTGGATGAAGATTAGCGAGCGTTTGAGCATAGGCGTAGCGTAACCCTGCGCGGATGCTACCCCGCGACGAGGCCGCGATGGAACTGAAGAGATCCTGAATTCCCTGTCAGGAAGCGTGGGTCTCAGTGTTTCTGCCCAGCCAGCGTCATGCGATGCCCGAAGTGCCGTTGCACGCTGAGCCAGGAAAGGCCCGCATCGGCGGCGAGGTGTTCCATCTCTGCCGGTTTCAACGCCCTTCTGATCGACAGGGGACCGTCGTGGTGGAGGATGGGATGAAACGGGCGGGTGAAGAGCCACGTCCACAGGTAGGCACGTCGCGATCGCACGAGATCGTTGACGACAATGCCGCGGGTCGCGAGTCGATCAAAGGACCTGAGCGCGGCGACGATCTGGGCATCCGTCAGGTGGTGGAAGAAAAGGCCGCAGGTCACGTAGTCGACGGCGCCGTCTCGGATCGGCAGGTGCTCGACATTGGCGCACACCAGGCGCAGGCGCGTCTCGGGCGGTCCAGCGCGTCGCGCGTAGTCGAGGGCGCTGGGAAGAATGTCGGTGGCGGTGACTCGCAGATCGAATCCGCGAGCGCGTCCCCAGGCGACCAGCGCTCTCGGCACGTCGGCCGCGCCGCAGGCGACCTCGAGCACCTCGATGCGCTCGCCCGGGCGCCACGAGCGGCTGAACGTCTCGAATCGAGCGATTGTGCCTCTGACACCACCAAAGAGCCGGTTGACCGCGGCAAGGTAGCGATAGATCTCATCGGCCGTGTCCTGGTCGACGGTCTCCTCGTCCATGATTTCGGGCTGGTAGATACGTGCTCTCATGTTGTCGGCGTGGAGCGAGCAGGGCACATGCGGTCGGACGGTGCGACGTGCGGAGGTGCGACGGTTGGGTCCGAAGTCCACCTTCGGACCGTCCCACCTTCGCACGGCACCTTCGACCCCTCGCGCCGTCGCACCATCGCACCGCTGTCGCTCTCGAAGATTCTCATTACAGGGCAGCTTTCAGCACCGTCCTGGCATCCAGCGGTCGTCTCGCCAGCGCGACGTCGAGCAGCGTCGTCACGAGGGAGCGTTTTCGGAGCAACAACGTGGCGACGCGTCCTTCGGCGCGCGAGATGGCCAGGAGCAGGCGTCCCAGACGATCGGCATTGCGCCCCATTGCCAGCCGCACGCGTTCGTACGCGACCAGATCGCCGGAGACGATCGCATCGGCGGCCGGTTTCACCGATGCCATCGCCATGGCGATGCCGTCACCCGTGATCGGATCCGGTGCACCGGCGGCGTCGCCGATCAGGAGCAGGTTACGGTCGACGATGTGTGGCACGCGAAGTCCGAGTGGCGATGCGGCAAGGACCGGCGTCGTGAACTCGAGCCGCCGGGCGCGATCTCGGACCGCCGGGATCGTCTCGAGCAGATACGAGATGCCGTCGCGACGAAAACGGTCGCGATGAAAGAGCGCGGCTACGAGCGTCTCGCCGCCCCCGGTCGGCGCGATATACAACTCACCCTCACGATGAAAGAAGACCTCGACCCGGTCGTCGATCTCATCGAGTCCGATGACGTGAGCCGAGAGGCCCACGCGGACGTGCCTTGGTCGTATCGCCTCGAGCCGGCGATGAAACCAGGAGTGACGTCCGTCGGCGCCGACGACGAAACGCTCGCCCTCCGATCGGTACGGCGTGCCCATGCGTGCGTCGACATTGGGAGTCGCTCCCGCCTTTTCAAAGAGCCAGGCGTCGAACCAGTCACGACGAACGACCATGCCGAACCCGTCGGGGAATTCCGCCTCGGTCGACGCACCGCCGGCGACGAATCTCAATCCGCGGACGCGTGGAGCCTCGGGCAATCCCGCAATGGCGCTCAGCGCGGCGACGCCGTGGGGAAGCAGTCCCTCGCCGCATGCCTTGAGGCGTGGATGGCGGGTTTTCTCATAGAGATTGACCCGAAGACCACGCCGCCCCAACTCGATCGCGAGCGCAGCGCCGGCGGGCCCGCCGCCGGCGATTGCAACGTCCGCTACCACGCGATGGCCAGCATCTCGGCAGCGAACCCCGGGCCGAGCGCGAGCATCAGACCGGTATCACCGGGTCGCGGCACGCCGCTGGCGACCAGGTTGCTCAACATCACGAGCACCGCCGCGCTCGACAGATTGCCAAACTGCCGCATGCACTCGCGCGCGATCGACAGCGCCTCATCAGAGAGGCCGAGCGCCGACCGATACGTGGACATCACCTTCGCGCCACCCGGGTGCAGGATGTGATGGGTGATGTTGGCGATCGAGAGCCCGGCGTCGCGCAGAAAGTCCTGGACGACCGGCGCGACGTGCGATCCAACGAGTGACGGGATGTCGCGCGACAACACGAGCCGCATCCCATCATCAGTGAAGCGCCAGCCCATGAGATGGCGGGAGTCCTTGAAGAGATGCGTCCGCGTGCGAGCGATTCGGATGCCTTCGCCAGGCGTGTCGTCTCCGCCCATGAGGACCGCGGCGGCGCCGTCGCCGAAGAGGGCGACGCCGACGAGATCCGTTGGCGTCTGAGCCTGCTTCGAGAAGATCAAGCTTCCAAGTTCCACCGAGACTACGAGCGCTCGATCACCGGGGCGAGCTGATAGAACGTCGGCTGCCCTGATCAATGCGCCGGCTCCGCCTGCGCACCCCAGTCCGAACAGCGGCGAGCGCCGCACGTCGGCGCGCAGTCCGAGGCAACTGGCCAGCAAGGCGTCAAGACTCGGCGTCGTCAGCCCGGTTGTGGTCACCACGAAGATGTGATCGATCTCGCCGGGCGCCGTTCCTGATTGCGTGAGGCAGGCGCGCACGGCTCGCTGTGTGAGCTCGAGCGCCCTGGCAGCGTATTCTTCATTGCGCTCTTCAAACGAGCGCGACTCCAGATACCACTCGGGTTCGTGAACGAGATGGCGGGTATCGACACCCGTTCGGTCGAACACCGGAATCAGCCGTTCGAGGTGCGGTTGACCCTCGCAGATGCGCGCCATTTCGCGGCGCGCGAACGCCTGGTCCATACGATGGGGTGGAATGGCGGAAGACAGCGCGAGAATTTTCGGCATGTGGCGCGAGTCTATGCGAGATAGTTGCCGCGCAACAGCTCAAGAATGTTTGTCTCCTAGAAATCGACGCGTGCATTTTTTTGGACGGTTGCGTCAGTTCAATTGAACCTGGGCCACTCCGGCGCCGAAGTTTTCCCGCTACTCGTGACGTCCCTTACAGGCACGACTATTGCCGATGAGGTCCAATCTTCTATAAGGAGCGACTGTGACAACACCGCAGCGAAAGATGCCAATGGTCATCGAGTTATCCTCCCCACAGGTTCCCGAACCGACGCGGCGGCAATTCTGCGCTCACGCCTGTCAGGCGGCGTCGCTCGTCGCAGTGGGTGCGTTCCTGCCCGGGTGCGGTGGTGGGGGCGACAATGGTGGGAACCCGACCTCGCCAACGACTCCCGTGGAAGGTTCCGCGCTCGCCGTCGTTAACGGCTCCGTCTCCGGCAGGACGGTCTCGGCTCCCGCGACTGGCGCGCTGGCAACTGCGGGCGGCGCGGCATTGGTCCAGTCGTCGCTCGGGAGTTTTCTCGCGTTTCGGAGCTCGACGACCACTGTCACGGTGCTCACAGCCACCTGCACTCACGAGGGTTGCACGGTCGACCATTTCAACGGCCAGCTTTACGTCTGCCCGTGTCACGGCTCCAAGTACACGACCGCCGGTCAAGTCGCCAACGGCCCTGCCAACCGCGCGCTCACACAGTTCCCCGCGACATTGTCGGGAGACACGTTCACGTTCACGGCGTGACGTCTCTGACGCGACAGCGTAGGCCGGGTCCTGCTCTATGGACCCGGCGGTCTACAACCGCTCTACCATCCATCGCGTTACTGTCTACTGCCGCGTTCGGCGGTAGTATGAGGGCATGCTCACGCTTCGAAAAGCCGAGGACCGCGGCCACACCAATCTCGGGTGGTTGAACAGCTATCACACGTTTTCGTTTGGCAACTATCACGACCCGAAGCACATGGGATTCAGGTCGCTGCGTGTGCTCAACGATGACCGTGTTGCCGCAGGCAAGGGCTTCGGAGCACACGGACATCGCGACATGGAGATCCTGTCGTACGTGCTCGAGGGCGGACTCGCGCACAAAGACAGCATGGGAGAACAGCACGTGCTCGGGCCGAACGAAGTGCAGGCCATGAGCGCCGGCTCCGGCGTGATCCACAGCGAGTTCAACGCGTCGGCGACCTCACCCACGCATTTTCTCCAGATCTGGATCGTTCCCACGGTCGAGGATCTCAAGCCGTCATATCAACAGTTTGCCTACGCGCCGTCGGAAAAGCGCGGCGTGTTGCGTCTGATAGCTGGTCCTGACAAGAGCGCCAATCCGCCGGCCGCGTTCATCAATCAGGATGCGCGAATGTACGCCGCGGTGCTCGGCGCTGATGATTCGATCGACTACTCGATACCGCCAGGACGCTATGCGTGGCTGCAGTGCGCCACCGGCGCAATCGATGTCAATGGACTCGCCCTCAAGGAAGGCGATGGCCTGGCCGTGAGCGAGGAACCAACGCTCAGGCTGCGCGGATCGAATAATAACGACTCGGAGGTCTTGCTTTTCGATCTCGCCTGACGGTCGAGATCAACTCCCAACTCCCAACTTCCGACTTCCAACTCCCAAAGGTGCCGCGAAAAACCCGAATCCGATTGGGAGTTGGGAATTGGTAATTGGAAATAGACACGGATGAGCAGTGATGTCCGACATCAACGTACTGGTTGTCTTCTACTCCCGCTACGGGAATGCGGAACGGCTCGCGCTTGCCGCTGGTGTCGGCGCGATTCAAGCGAGGGCCAATATCCGGCTGCGGCGCGTCGCCGATCAGGCCGACGCCAAAACGATCGACGCAACGCCAGCCTGGCGCGAGAATCTCGATCGAATGAACCGGGACTACGTCGTGCCTCGTCCCGCCGACCCCCAATGGGCCGATGTCATCGTCCTTGCTACACCGTCTGATTCGTGCGCAGAGATCGAATCGTATTGCGCGTCACTGCGATCGGTCGCGCCGATGGCCGGAAAGATCGCGGCTCCTCTTGCACCCGGCGAGGACGAATCGACGCTCAGGCCAGTCTACGCGGCGGCCGCGTGCGCGGGCATGCTCGTCGTTCCTGCGAACGCGGATACGGCCGATCCGATCGCGGCCGCGCGTGAGTATGGGCAGCGCGTGACCCAGATCGCCCGCTCGTTGAAAAAGCTGCCAACGACGTAGCTCAGCCCTTCCACGGTCGGGTCACCAAGGCGGGTCTGAAGACGCGCCTCTACTTGTGTACGCTCGCGGACGAGTTCGTCCCACAAGCGGCCACCCTGCCGGGCTCGAGCCCTTCGACGGCCACTCCTTTCGCGGCAATTGAATAACCCGCCTTGCGTCCGTGTGGCACACCGTTTGAGATTTACCGCTTTGCCCGTGAGGAGACAATGACTGAGACATTCCGGCAGGATGTTCGTAACGCGTTCCGCGTTCTCGCCCGTTCCCCGGGCTTTGCCGTCGCTGCCGTCGTGATGCTGGCTCTCGGAATCGGGGCGAACACGGCGATTTTCAGCGTGCTGCGCGCCTCGTCGCTGCGCGGTTCGCCGCTGCCGGATCCAGACCGCCTCGCGTTCATCTGGACCACGCCGGCTGGCGACCGCCAGTCGGTCGAAGGTGCTCGCATCGTCGAGTACTTCGCGTGGCGTGATCAGAATCGGGCGTTCGATGCCGTCGGGACGATGCTCGGCTGGCAGAGCACCGTGGATTCGGAGCGCAACGGTGAACCGGCGGAGAGATTGTCGGGAGCGCGATTCAGCGCATCGCTGTTCCGCGCGCTTGCGGTCCAGCCGCAGGTTGGCCGCTTTTTTTCTCCGGACGAAGACAAGGTGGGATTTGGCGACGGTGTGGTCGTCATCAGCGATCGGCTGTGGCGGACGCGGTTCTCGGCTGATCCCAAGGTTCTGGGGCAGACGATGATGCTCGATGGCAGCCCGAGCGTCATCGTCGGCGTGATGCCGCCGGGCTTTGGCGTGTTCGATGCGAATTCTGATTTCTGGCTCCCAAGCTCGTTCAGTCCGTTTCAAGTGCAGGCGCGCGGCGTCAATCGCGTCCTGACCATCGTCGGGCGCGTGAAGACGGGCGTGTCGATGCAGAGCGCGCAGTCCGACATCGAAGGCGTCGCCGCAAGACTTGCCGAGGAAGATCCCGGTCCGCAGAAAGGGCGGGGTATTCGCGTGCAGCCACTCGAAGATGCGCTGTATGGGAATCTGCGGCGCATTCTGACCGTGCTCCAGGGCGCCGTTGGGTTCGTGCTGCTCATCGCGTGCGCGAACGTGGCAGGCCTGCTCCTTGTCCGCGCGACGACACGACAAAGGGAAGTCGCCATCAGGCTCGCCCTTGGCGCAAGCTCCTCACGGATCGTTCGCCTCTTCCTGACCGAGAGCCTCGTGCTCTCACTGGCGGGAGCGCTCGTTGGTGTGGCACTCGCGTGGCTGGGCGTGCGCGCAATCGTCGCCGCGTCTCCGCAGTGGCTCTCGAGCGTGCAGCACATCGAGGTCGATGCCAGCGTGCTTGTGTTCACGGTGGTGGTGTCCGTCCTGACCGGCGTGTTTTTCGGATTGGTGCCGGTGCTGAGCGTCTCGCCACCGTCTCTCGTCACGCCGCTCCGCGCGGCCGCGGGTGCCGCAACCGGCGGCCGCGGACACCGGCACGTGCAGAGCGCGCTCGTCGTGGCGCAGGTGGCGCTCACGCTGGTGCTGCTGGTCGGCGCTGGATTGCTGATCAAAAGCTTCTGGCAGCTTCAGCGAGTGAACCTCGGACTCGACTCCAACCGTGTCGTGTGGTTCCAGACGCGTGTGCCGGCGAACAAGGGCTTCCGCCAGGTCGGCAATCAGGGAGGAGCCATCCAGCTCGAGGTCAGTCCGATTCCCTCGCAGGTGTTCGATCGCGTTCGCGAGCGGTTGCAAGCAATACCGGGCGTCGAATCTGTGGCAGGAACGAACGCTCCTCTTGTGTCGGGCGCCACAATGCAGGCGCCATTCCAAATCGAGGGACGGCCGTTGGAAGGCGGTGGTCCGGGGCCTGACGCGGGGCTGGCGGCGCGGACGCTGGATCCGTTCGTGAACTACTCGCTCGTGACTGCCGATTTCTTCAAGACGATCCGAGTGCCGGTGATACGCGGGCGTGAGTTCACGGCGCGCGACAATCGCGACGCGCCGCCGGTGGCCATCATAAACGAAGCGATGGCTCGGCGCTTCTGGCCGGGCGAGGACCCGATCGGGCAACGTGTCGTCGTGACGATTGTGCCCGGGGAGCAGCCGCGCGAGATCGTCGGTATTGTCGGCGACACACCGGCCAGCCGATGGGATCGCTCGATCGCGCCCGGACTATACGTGCCGCACATGCAGGAATCGTTGCGGTCGCGTGTGCCGTACGGGCAGAGCCGCGTCAACATCACCTTCATGCTTCGAATCAACCAGCCGCTGTCGGCGATCGTGCCCGAATTGAGACGAGCGGTGGCGGATGTAGATGCCAGCCTGCCGGTGACGCAAGTCGAGATGATGGACACGTTTTTCGCCCGGCAAGTGGATGCCCCGCGAGATTCGATGGTGCTCATCGGAATATTCGGTGGTGTAGCGCTGCTCCTGGCTGTCTGCGGCATCTACGCCATGGTGGCGTACGGCGTGGTGCAGCGGACGCACGAGATTGGCATCCGCATGGCGCTCGGCGCGCAACGGACGACGGTGCTCGGCCTGGTCTTGCGTCAGAGTTCGATCCTGACGATCGTCGGCCTGGTGCTCGGCGTCGCTGTTGCGGCGACCGTGACGAAGTACCTGAACAGCCTCTTGTTCGAGCTGACGCCGCTGGACGCGACGACATTTTTCGCGATGCCGCTGATCTTTGCCGCGATCGCCACGGTCGCGTCATACGTGCCCGCCCGCCGCGCCACGAAGCTCGATCCGCAAGCTGTACTGCGAAGCGAGTAGTTAACTCCCAACCTCCAACTCCCAAACACGGCGGCACGTTTGGAGATTGGGCGTTGGGAATTGCGAGTTGACGCGTTGTTCACGCCTAAAGACCCGCCGCTACAGTTGCGCCCTTGATTCCACGCGCGGCGGGTGCAAATTTCCGCCGGTAGTACCGAGTCCAGATAGCGATCGTCGGGACGCCAACGATCGTTGGCGCGAGCCACACAAACAGCGAGAAGGTTTCCACGCCGAGCCGGCCGGCGTTGACGACGAGGAACGCGGTTGTCGCGGCAATGCACGACCCCAACATGCTTCCCATGTGCTCGAACCACCAGTGCATCGGGTGCGATGGTGGTGTCAGCCAATACGCCAGTTGGCCTCCGCCCACGAACAGGCCGATCATCGAGAACGCCGTGAACAGGTGGTGACCAGCGCTGAAACCGTAGAAGGCGGCACCCAGACTCCAGGTCGTGAGCAGCGCCGGCCACCCGATATCCCACGCATTCCGATGAACGGCTTTTCGTGTCTTCGCCCGAAGCGCTCGCACCCCGCCCGAAACACTGGTGGCAGTGAGAATGGCGACGAAGAAGAGGAAGGCTCCGGCCTCGCGTCCCTGGTTCGTGGGATCGGTCAGCCATCGTGCGCCAGCCAGAAGAAATGCCGTGATCGAGACGATCGTCATGCCGGTGACGAAGACCCAGCCGGCGCGCCGATGCGTCAGGCCGCCTTTCTTCGTGACGAGCGGAACCAGCATGGACAGCAAGGCGGCCGTACCGCCTGCGATGTGCAAGTAGAGGACTGAAGTCAGCATGCACACATGATGCGCCGGCCCGGCGTGTGATGCATGTGCCGGAGGTCACGGGGTCGATCTGTGACTTCCGGCATGTGTGTGAATGGCGCACGGCGCCTACAATGACGACGTGCGTGGGGGAACGTGGCTGAACGTCGCGGCACTGGCCACCTGGCTCATGTGCGCCGTGCCCCAGATCGTTCTCATTGTGCAGGGTCAGTTCACGGGCTGGCCCGCGGTCGTCTGGATGGCGGCCTATACGCTATACGGTGCGGCCCTGACGGCTTTTCTTGGCCTTGGCAGCATCCGTCCTCTGCTCGGGTATTACGCCCC
>Ga0207643_10000587_pt1 | contig 23094 bp, 20 predicted proteins | sample KBSMisM62_FD_184313 | JGI IMG/M metagenome (GOLD analysis project Ga0207643, IMG submission 184313) | Miscanthus rhizosphere microbial communities from Kellogg Biological Station, Michigan, USA - KBS Miscanthus M6-2 (SPAdes) (version 2) | ecosystem: Host-associated > Plants > Roots >...
GACGACTCTACTCCTGAATTTCCTGTATCTGAAAACATTACAGACGACTCTACTCCTGAATTTCCTGTATCTGAAAACATTACAGACGACTCTACTCCGCCTTTAGAAGATGTTATAGAAAATGATACTGACGATCTTCAAATTCAACAATTAGGAGATAATGTTAATGAAAATAATGGATTGATAAAAGTAACTATTGATTCATTACAGACTTATAGAGCTACAGAAGGTTCGTTATTAAAAATTAAGGGAGTATCAGTTCATGATTCAGGTAACGAGAAATTATCTTTTACGTGGAAGCAAATTGGAGGTCACCCCATAAATCCAGAAGCTGTTCGAATAATTTCACAAACTGTTGCTTCAGAAATTGCTCCACAAATAGGAGGCAATACTACGAATCTGACATTTGAAGTTACAGTTCCCCAGGTAAACACCGATGATGATGATGACAAATTAACTTTTGAAATCATGGTGCATGATGATAATGGTAATTCAGCAAGCGACTCCTTTGACATTTTTGTAGATAATAATCCTGAATTTGTAGGTACGGGTAACTTTCAGAATAATCCAAACGTACTTCAAAGTGTAATTAACAAAGAAAGGAACAACGATGATTTGCCAATATCTATGCAGAGAAATATTGAAAAACCCATAGGTGTCTCAACATCATTGGATAAAGGATTTGCTTTTGACAGTATGTGGGGTGCATTTGGTAAGGGAAATGGAAGGTTTGATGGGCAGAATGATGTAGATCCTTTTAATGGTAGAGTATACGTCGCTGATTACGCAAATCATAGAATCCAAGTATTTGATACCAAAGGAAATTACATAACAAAATGGGGAACTTATGGCGAAGAAAATGGCCAAATTCATAAAGCCTCAGCGTTAACTGTCGTGCCTTCAGGAAATATATATTTGAGTGACCAATTTAACTATCGTATTCAGGAATTCACATCTAATGGAACATTTGTTACCGCGTGGGGAACTAAAGGAGAAGGAGATGGCCAATTTCTTCACCCTCATGTGCCAGGAGTTGATTCTGAAGGCAATATCTATGTAAGCGATAGAGACTTGGCAAATGTCCAGAAATTTACTAAAGATGGGAAATTTATTATGAAATGGGCTGAACAAGGAACAGAAGATGGACAACTCTCTAAACCTGAAAGTGTTATAATCGATTCACATGACAATATTTATGTTGCAGATTTTGGGAACCATAGGATTCAAAAATTCACTAACGATGGCAAGTTCATTCAAAAGTGGGGATCCAAGGGTGTAGGAGACGGTGAGTTTAACGGGCCCGCAGGTTTGTCAATTGATAGAAATGACAATATATACGTCACAGACAAGAACAACAATAGGATACAAGTGTTTAATTCCAACGGAACATTCCTCACAAAATTTGGTTTAGAGGGTAGTGGACCTGGTCAATTAATTCTACCTGAAGGAGTTGGAGTCGACAAAGATACAGGCCTAGTTTATGTAGCAGATACTGGTAACTTCCGTATACAGGTATTCAAACCAGTAGCGTCGTCCTTTACTGTAGCTTGAAGATTTATTATTGAAAAACTAAGATTCCGGAGCTATTCTATAAATAGCTCCTTCATCAGTTCCTCGTGAAGCTGATACTACATACAAATAACCATCAGGGCCAACCTTTAGATCAGTGATAACTCCAAAATTTTCGCCAAATACAATGTTACTGGAATCCTCCTTCTTACTGTACAGCAAATCGGTTAGATCACCACTTAGATTCAGAGATTCTCTATCGGGATTTAGATCAAAATGAAAAAGTGTTCCTTTTTTTGCCGAACCTACAAAAATATCATTTGCATACTGTTCGCCTAGTTTTTCAGAGTTCAAAAATACTATGGCAGTTGGTGCTACAGGTTTGTCCCATACAAACTCTGGAGGACTATATTTACCTTTACCATCGAAATTAACAAATTCTACTTCGTTTTTGGATTCATCATATTCACTCTCCTTCTCTCTTGTCTGATTCAACTTCCAAATTCCTTGTACTTTTTCCCATCCACTATTGAAGCCTGGTTTGACAAGATTGATTTCATCTCCAAATTGAGGACCATTCTCTGTATCCCATACATTGTCAGTTAGAGGATCAATACCAATTCCAAAACTGTTTTTTATTCCATACGCATAATAAAGATTAAGAGTAGAATCATCTCCAAGAATTCCAGATCCAACGGATTTACCATCTTGAGTAATTCGCAATATTCCTGCACGACCATCAGGAGAAGTTCCATTCAAAATATTCTGTGCTTTTGTATCATAACCTGTCATGTTTTGATTAAACTTTGTTGATTGTAAATCTCCCACAGTAACGAGCAGATTTCCATCCTTATCCATCAAAAGTTTACCTCCATTATGGCTTGGTCCTGGTAAGCCTGGTAGAGAGACGATCAGTTTGGGATTTGTTAGAGTGTTATTTTTTCTAGCTAACTCATATCTTGAAATCTGATTTTCACAATTCTGTGTATCAGCAACTTTATCTTTTATGCATTGCGTATGGTAGAGATAAACTGGCAAATTTTCGTGGGAACTGTCATTTGCATTTGCTGATGAGGCAACACCCAATAAACCGCGTTCATCTTTGACAGACACATCAATATGGAGTAATGGCCCTGTGACGTTACCATTAATTACTTCATATACGTTACCGGTATTTTTTTCAGCTACTAGGAGATCATTGTTTCCTAAGAAATCAATAGCGGTAGGGAAATCAAAATGCTTGGCTATCAATTCAACCTTCAAGTTAGGATCCGTGATTGAAGGAGCGGGACTTGTTGCATTTTGGCCTTGTGCGGGTAAATAAGTTAACAAATACAGGCTACATACAAAGATAATTGAAAGTGTGATCGAAATCAAATACATGATTTGACACATTAGCGCTAGTATATCTAGTTTTTGGACAGCGGATGTTATTCTACTAAATACAGTGACAATATAGTCCTTTTTACTTATACAATTGGGAAATAGTCACCATACTTCTAAATGATGAAATCTTGATTCGATACTTTACATGGGAGTACTATTAGCAATCAAGCAGCATATCTTATATTCAAAAATCAGAATTGAAATTTATATCTCCTTCCTACTAAAATAAAACATCTTTTAGTCCTACTTGTCGAAGTAGCACTAGCATGGAGAAAATACTTGCATTCGTTGATTACCACTATCGACAACATAAATATTCCCTGATGAATCAATATTAACGTGTTCGGGTTTTGAGAATTGACCGTCTCCAATTCCGCTCGTTCCGAAAGAAGTGGTAAAATTACCATCGTTATCAAAAACTTGAATTCTTGGATTTTCCAATTCATTTACATAAACGTACCCCTTCGAATCAACATCAATTCCATGCGGATGATTAAATTTCCCTGTTTCATTACTTCCTATACCGTCAACTGAACCCCACTGCAATATATACGGGAAATTTCTATCCAACTTAACAATACGCTCATTACCAGTATCAGTAATGTATATGACTCCTGTCTTTTGATTTATGACCATATCCTCTGGACTTCCAAATTCCTGATCAATTCCATTGATTTTTTCTGACCTATCCCATTGTTTAACAAAAGTACCATTTTCATCAAACTTTTGAATTCTATCATTACCCCTATCAACCACATAAATATTATCAAATATATCCACTTCAATACTGTAGGGAACATTGAATTGTCCAGCCCTACTGCCCTCGGATCCCCACTTCATGAGGAAGGTTCCGTTTGGAGTAAACTTTTGGATATCATTTCGATCTCTATCACTAACATATACATTTCCTTTTGAATCAAAATTTACGTCATGTGACCGCAAGAACTTCCCGTTAGCTGAACCTTCAGAGCCCCATTTGAAATTAAAACAAAAGTTTACGGGACCAAATTCCCCCTCTTTACTTGCTGATACAAAATTCTCAAATATTATATTTCGTTCTGGTAAAATGAAAAATACTAGTAACATTGAAAAAATTAGAGCATGAGTTAAATTGGAAAACTCCACAATACACAGAAGACTTTAAGATATCTAAAACTTCTGGTACAATTAACAAAGTCAAATAAAATATTCTAATTTTTAATTGGATAACTTGATGATTAATGTTCATTAAATAATCAATATTATTAATTAACCCTTTGCAAGTGGGCATTGACATTGAATATCATGATGATTTATGGGCCACAACTGTCTACCAATAATTAAAATTACTCAAAAAATCTGAAAATTCTAGAGTCCTCGAATAGTTTTTCTTATTTCAGTCTAGGAAAGCTCAGATCATCCCAATTGCCTGTTCTCGGAAGCTAAAGATATCTTCGACATTATCTTATTATAAAGTGCAAACGTTCTGTAAATATTAATGAAACTTTATAACAGCGGTTCCGATGTCCCTAAATCTCTTGTGCCTTGGATATCTGAATTGGAATCGCTAGGAATAAGATCAGAAAAATTAAATGAGTTGAATGATATTTACGAGGTTAAAAATCTTGTAGAGAACATCAAGCAAACATTATTTCAAGATTTTAAATCAAGTTATCAAAGGGAATAAGGATATACCTTGTATTTTTTGATGAATAAATGATACTATAATCAGTAAGACATTTTTAGTAAGATCTCATAACTTTTGTAACATTATTAGTGTTTTCAGTTGTTTTAATAAGAAAAGCATAATTACCAATACGAAGATTCTTGCCAATCTCTGGAGGAGCGGTGCACTTTTACCCCATAATGTTATTCCTATAAAGAGAAAAGTAACAAATTAAGGCAAGATAAGGAAATTTCATATAGGAGAAAGCATTAAAAGTATAGGTGGCAGGAAACATTGGGTCATTTTCATTCGATGTGACTCAGAGAATTCTTTATACCTTGTATCACGATGGCTCATCAAAAAAGACTGCTTTGGCCACAAAAACACGATTGAACTACAATGTATGTTTGAGATACATTACGATGTTAAAAGTACTGGGATGGTTAGAGGTTGGTACTGCTGTTTCTATAACTGAGACTGGACGAAATGTATTGAAAAGACTAATGAGTGAGACCATAATTGATTCTAAGGGTATTGATACTCCACTTGTGCATCTGAATTCACATAAACAACTTGTCAGCGGCATTCCAATTGAAAAGACTCTAAAAACAAATAAGAAGGCATATCATGATCAGGTCCAAAATTCTACTATTATGATTGTTGACGATGAACCAGATGTGCTCCTTACTTATGAATCATTCTTGACCTACAGTGGGTTTAAGGTGAGAACATATTCTGATTCTTATCAAGCATTAAAGGCCTTCGCATCCAATCCTGATCTATATGACCTGGTTATCCTAGATATTAGGATGGAAAATTTGAACGGATTACAGTTATATCAAAGTCTAAAAGCAATGAATCCATCTTCTAGAATCATATTTGTTTCTGCTCTTGATGCTGCTAAGGAATTAACCAGTATCTTTTCTGATATCGGTCCGGAGGATGTTATAAAGAAGCCCGTAGAAAAGGAAGCTTTTATCAGGGCGGTACGAACGTCACTAGAGTAATAAAATTTGGAAAAATTATGATTTGATCAGTATTCGAAAAGTAAGCATTGCTTAAAAGTAATTATCAACTAACTTAATGAGTGAACTGTTATTTCAACAAAAGTGCGGTCAGGGAAGACACGAGTAACAAAGAGTGGTTAGCTAATATTGTTGACAACAATGCAATACAATCATCCACTAATAGATTAAGTTCTTATTCAAAAAACTCACACCCAACTATACCTGACCAAAATAGTAGTAATGGTATTGCACTTGAAAACAACTCTGAGAATTTCTGTGTAAGCTTAATCGACATTGTTGGATCTACCAGAATAGTATCGACAATAGATTCATCAAAAAATATTAGGAATTTTTATGGAACTTTCATTAACAGCGTTGCAAACATCCTAAAGAAGCATCATGCTAAAATCATAAAGACAGTTGGTGATGGAATAATTTCATACTTTCCAGAAACAATAGATACATCTAATCTCAGCGCCTTCGAAAATGTTGTAAAATGCAGCTTTGCCCAGATCGAGGAACGATCGAGTATCAATGCCACGCTTTTAGAAAACAATTTACCAACAATAAGTTATAGGGTAAGCATCGACTACGGAAAAGTAGAAAGAACTCAAATTAAGGGATTTGACAAGGAAGATCTGTTTGGATCAACTGTAAATTTTTGTTCGAAGATAAATTTGTATGCGCCTCCAAATAGTATCGTAATAGGAAATGATCTTTGCCAAATAATGAAATCATTAAAAGTAATTAGTACTCCATATAAGCTTGAAGAAATGAATAGCTATTATTGTGGAGCAGGAAAGTTCTCATATCCGTTATATTTACTCTCAAGAGTAAACCAGACACATATGGCACACATCAATCCGTTAAATAGATCTCTGGATGAAATTAGAAAATATGTATTCAATGGTATCAAGTCATATCGAGCACCAAAAATTTTACTTGTAGATGATGAAAAAGATGATTTAGTAGTACTAGAAAAATTCCTAAAACTGGGTGGCTTTGAAGTAAATTCATTTTCTAATCCACGTCAAGCCCTCTTGCATTATGCAAACACAGACCCTTATTCATACGACCTAATCATAAGTGATATTAGAATGCCAGAGATCAATGGTTTCCAACTTTACTATAAACTTAAATCGATAAAACATGACGTCAAAATATTATTTGCAACTTGTCTCAACATTGCTGAAGAACTCTTGACATTAGTTCCTGAAGTTGACCCTCCACAAGTCATTCAGAAGCCAATTGAGAAGGAGAAGTTCATTGAAATAGTTAAAAAGCAAATCCTATGTTAAACTCTCTAAAGTAATGTCCGGTGTTTCAACTGAAATTTCATTCATGCCAGTTTGCTTGGTTAAATAAATATTTTGAGAGAAACAAAATGGTGCACGTTGGTAGCCAATCAAGCACATTTAGGTTGTTACATTTAATAGGAGTAAAGGAAATTAGTAACATAGTATATTGTATTTAGGAAGGTAACTGAATGTCCCTGAAATTACCTAAAGTCTACAAGATTGGAATTCTATCTGTAATTTCGATAGTCGTATTCTCATTTACTGTGTTTTATTCTATTCAGATTGTGACAGAAGAGAACGTTAAAAATAATCTCATATCCGAGCAAATTGATAGACAGCAAATTGCATCAAAGAGTCTCTCGCAACATATAGGTTCGGATCTTACACTAGTTACTGCGGTACTAGATGGCTTAGCTAATTCTATATATATGCAAGATGGAAGTTTGGATCCAAATAAAACCAACAGCATGATCATTGAAAAGTACAACTCAATTGATGATATCATAGACAGAATATTTATACTCGACAAAGATGACGTTGTAACCACCGATCTTTCGCATCAAGGAACGAACCTAGATGTAGGTTCAAGTTTTTCTCAGAGAGAATGGGTAGAAGAAGCTAGGAATAATCTAAAACCTGTGTTTTCCAAAGGTTTTGAAGGACAAGGCATATACTCCATCTATATCGCTGTCCCTATGATAAATAGAGAGAACAATCAATACCTGGGTCTAATTGGAGCATCGATACCTACTGAAAAGTTTTTTTCCCGATATGGGAACGTACATGATATTAATTCACAATTTTTAGTTGTATATGACAAGAGTGGAACAATACTCACTGTAGGTGCTGATAAGAGCCTTGTAGGAAAAAATTTTTTTAGCAAAACAGTTCAGAGTTTTATTACACAGAACAATATTTTAAACAATCTTACAAAGAATCTTCTAGCTGGTAAACCAAATGTTGGTGTATATGATTACGGTAAAACTGAAAGAATCAATACAGGGCAACCAGTACTAATTCAGGATACACCTACTTATTTTATACAGGTGGTAACGCCAACAATGGAAATCTTTGCAAAGACTGCAGATACACTCTTCACAGAAAGACTGAAGAGTTATTCGTTGTTAACAGCAGTCTTTGCATCAGTCGCAATCCTGACAATTTTCCTACTTAAGTGGAGTAACACTTTGGAAAAAGAAGTTATCAAAAGAACTCACGAACTTAATAGATCAAACGTAAAGTTAGCAATCATGTCACAGGAGCTAAAGAATTCTAATCTTTCATTGCAGAAAGCTAATAATCAGTTAAGACAGAATGACAAATTACAAAAGGAGTTCATAAATATGGCCGCACATGAATTACGAACACCAATTCAACCTATACTTGGACTAACAGATGTTTTACTTGATAAAGCTTCAGATCCACATCAATCTCAACTCCTAGAAGTTATTATGAGAAATGCCAGAAGACTTCAGCGACTCTCTGGCGATATTTTGGATGTATCGAAAATTGAGAGCAGTTCACTAAAGCTTTCTAAATCTCCAATGGAACTCAATGAGGTAATCCAAACTGTAATAAATGATTTTGAAAACGGAAGTAAATTAGAAAGAAATAAGAACGTTAAGATCTTTTTTCAACCTAAAGATTCTATAATTGTGTATGTAGACAAAGATAGAATCTTTCAAGTATTATCGAACTTGCTAAATAACGCCCTAAAGTTTACTAAGCATGGAACAGTAATGATAAAAGTCAATCTTGATGATCGTGAAAATAACAAAGCAGTAAAGGTTACGATACAAGATACTGGCATTGGAATTACTCAGGAATTAATGCCTAATTTGTTTTCAAAGTTCGTTACTTCATCCTATAACGGTACCGGTCTTGGACTATTTATTTCCAAAGGCATTATAGAAGCACATGGAGGAAGAATTTGGGCTGAAAACAACTCTAATGGTGTCGGCGCAAGTTTTTCATTCAGTTTGCCTATTACTTCCTTGAATTAGTATCTAATGACAAGGAACAGTACAGGTATGGGATGATGAGTTTCTATTATATGAAAAAGTGTGAAAATAGATTACAAAGTAAAAGTAAGTCTCATTATTTCGATTATCATTCGTAGTAGAATAGTGTATTTCTATTTCATGTTAGTCAGGACATAGTGCTGAGCCCAGACATTTACCTGGTAAACTTGAAATGCTTCCTGATTCATCATCTTCTAGAATGGAATCATTTGCATTTGGTGCCGTAGAATTCCGACTCATATTATTCAGAATTGAGCTATTGTTATCCAAAGTTGAATTACTATTACTTATGTTTAGTAAAGTAACAGCATGTGCCATTTCCGTGCCATCGATAATAGATAACATCAATATTAGACTAAGAATTAGTAGAATACCCTTAATCAGTTCTTTCATCTCTTTTTTTCGATCATTTTTGTAGAATATCTGAACAAAACACTATTGGTGATTCGATAATTACCACTACTGACATCTTCGTTATTCCTAAGCACTCTATTATCTTATACAAAGTAGTATTTAAGTAGATTTATACCTCATTTTTGTTGATAATGATTTTTATTCGTAAGATTATCTACAAGATTTAGCTTTATCCTAAGATAAACGGCTCTGACCATGACAATTTCTATGAATTTCGTCTTTATTATATTAAAGAACTTTCTCTTTAGCAGTATTAAGAAGCCTTAGCGATTTCCGAATTTCCTTATATTATTACTATATTCTAGTTTCAATCGAATCAAAAATAATTCATTTATTGTTTTTCAATTCACAAACGTAATATTCTAAAAATAATTGATATTAATAATTCCTAATGGATAGAAGTTACGAAAATATTCGGTTGGATGTTCATAGATTCTCATTTAGAATTTGACTCCTGTCTAGAGCTAAGATCGAGGTAGTATCAAATAATCTATAAGGATTCAATCAAGCGATATCTCTCTAAGATATATCGATAAAATTGCCCTTTCTCTTTGGTTCGCTTGAGGGCAGTCAGTCATTTGTTCTATCATGGGTGTCTATCCTTTTATATGAAAATAATTAATTATTAACGTGCATCAATACTCTAATCTATCCTGCATGAATTTTGATACAACAAAAGAACAGGAGGAATTTATTTCAAAGGTGGATGGTATATGTAAATCTCTTAGAAGTATTGAAGAAGAATGCTATATTGAAGATAGACTCAATGAACAACTGGTTCCTGAATTTAGTAAAATTGGAATGCTTGGCTGTCCGATTTCAAAAGAGTATGGAGGTCTCGGTTTTGACATTTTAACTTATTGCAAGAGTTTGGAAAGAATTGGTGAGGAGGGTAATTCAATGAGGACATTTTTTTCTGTTCATACTTCGATTGGACAAATGGTATTGCAGGGATGGGCTGATGAAGATCAGAAGAAAAGATATCTTCCTAAAACTACAATCGGTAAAAGTATAATGGCCTTTGCACTCACTGAACCAGAAGCAGGAAGTGATCCTTCATCGATGAACAGTCAATTCGAAGATAAAGGCGAGTATTATTTGCTATCTGGTAAGAAACACTGGATCGGAAATGGAACCATAGCAGATATTGCCATTACATTTGCTAAAGATAAGACTACAGGAAAGATATCTGCATTTGTTGTAGATATGAATTCATCTGGAATTAGAAAGAAGGAAATGAAAAATAAAATGGGCCTTCTCACAATTAAGAACGCTGAGATTTGCTTTGAAGGATGTCGTATACCAAAGCAAAATTTACTAGGCGAATTGGGACAGGGACTTAATGTTGCCTATAGTGCCTTGATTGACGGAAGACTAAGTGTTGCGGCAGGTTGTATTGGGGTAATGAACGACTGTCTCAATGAAACACTGAATCACGCCAAAATAAGAAAACAACACGGATCATTATTGGCAAAAAAACAGTTAATCCAACAGCACATTTCAAGAATTATAGTAGGCAAGGAAAGCGTAAAGTGGCTTACATATAAGGCAGCTTGCGCCAGACAGAAATTGCATGATTACGTTGAGCAATTCAAACTACAAGAGGAAAGATGGCAAACAAAACTTAATCGTCATAACACCGATTACTCAAAGTTAAGAAAAGAAGCTGATGGTTTAGCCGCTATTGCAAAGTTTCATGCTACAAATACCGCGTTTGACTGCGCAAATAGATCGGTACAGGTATTTGGATCTTTTGGTTACCAGAAAACTACACGTGTAGCAAAACACTTTCTAGATTCTCGAGCTACTATGATTTACGAGGGGGCAAATGAGGTTTTAGAGCTCAAAATTGCCTCTGAAGTACTGGGCGATGATTATAAAGCATATTGATATTTTTACGTTGAATGAGCTTTGGCAAAGAAAAACCATAACACATAGTAGTATTTGCGCTTAGCAAATTCATTTTCTAACTGTGCTGTCTTAGTGTATCATTTATCAGTGATATTCCTTTGGCAGCGTCTTCTTCATTAATAATTAGAGGTGGCATTATCCTGATTGACTTTATCCCTGACGGAAGAACAAGGAGGCGCTTCCTAAACAATCTTTTGACAATGCTATCTCTTGTCATTCTTGTATCAAATTCAAGACCAATCATTAGACCGATGCCTCTTACATCAATGAGACCATTGATACCAACATGATCAACAAAATTTTTAACTAATATTTCACCAATTTTGTGAGAATTAAGTAACAGTTTATTCTTAATTATAGTTTCAATTATCTTTGAACCAATTGCCATGTCAATTCTGCTTCCTCCTCCCCATGTACTCGAAAGAACTCCTGATTCATTAGGTTCATACTTTTTATCATATATAGTGGCACCGACTTGCAATGCTTTTGCAACGGTCAATATATCGGGTTCAACTCCGTAATGTTGATAAGCCCACCACTTTCCTGTTCTTCCCATTCCGCTCTGAACCTCATCAAATATCAAAGGAACGCCATATTCATTTGCCAATTTTCGCATGTTTTGGATAAATAATTTACTTGCAACATTCAAACCACCTTCTCCCTGTATAATTTCGGTCAGTATGAACGCAATTCTGTGTTCTTTTAATAGTTGTTCCAATTGACTAATTTGGAGATCAGAGTCTACCGTACAAAATTTAATTCTTTTAACTGGTAACTCTGGAAAATTGCTCTTCTGTACCTCCTTACTCATAGTAAAGCTCAATGCACCAAGAGTTCTTCCATGGAAATCCTTGTTACAAGATACTCCAGGAAGAGGACCCATTTTTCTATAGGCAATTTTAATGGCATTCTCCACTGCCTCAGCCCCACTATTTATGAAAAATACCTTGGAATTCTTTTTACATATTGAAAGTAGTTTACTTGCAATATCAAGATGTTCCTCACAATAAAAATCTTGACCGGCGATTTTATGAATTCCCTTTGCCGTACTAGAGTATTCTTTGATAACCTCTAAAATTTTGGGATGAGAATATCCTAGTGGACAGGATCCAATATTAGAGGTGAAATCCAGGAATTTATTTCCGTCTACATCTTCAATTTCGCATCCTTTGCCAGTCTTGATGACAAGAGGATAGGTGAAGGTAGACTCATAAGCTATTTTTTTGAATGCATTTACAATACGCGTGGCCTTCGGGCCTGGGATCTTTTTCACAACTTTGCATTCTTTTTCAAATAGATAAGATTTACACTTTCGTCCCAATAAAGGAATATCAAATACTGGTGATCAAATCTGATGAAACCCGTTTTGCCCGTCTACTCAACATCTTATACGAATCCAAGATATCCATTTCGATTATTCCTGGCAAGTGCTCAATATTTGCCACATAGTTATTAAGCGTGAACAAATCTTGAATTCGAACTTCGATCTTAATATCGTTGCTCTTGAGATCTTCTGAATCCGATCTGTTAAAGATTTTTACAAGCTTGGCATATTTTTTTTGATTCTCGTTTTCAAAGGGATACTTTCCGGCTTGGATAGATTCTTGTATCATTGTACATAATTCGGATATCTTCATATCTTTAATACCAATAGTCTCATACTTAATTTATAACAATATGGATCTTACTATTTTTATTATATCCAATTGTCAACAAACAATTGTAATTAACATTTAGGAAATTCCAAGACATTTGCCTGATGGTCCAACGAAGTCTGGAGTACCTGCCGTGACTTGCTAATTTGGGTGATAATTTTCTGCAGCTAGGTGGAGAAACATTCTCATTGTGAACGTTTAGTGGACTAATGATGGTACTGATTACTTTGCGTAGACGAGACTTCATCAGGACTTTGATTTCTGTAAGTTACATTTGAATTCGATTGATGCACCATAATATTATTATTATCAAAGTTTATTATAGAAATACCGAAGGATGAAATTAGTCTGGATCTTTAGTTCAATTATTTTTTCATCTATTATTATCTTTCTATCAGAAAATGAGGTAGCAGTTGTTAATGGCGTTATTGTTGAAAACAATCCTTTTTACGGACTAAGTAATGCAAAAATAAATAGTTTGGAGTCAATCACAAATGATAAATTGATAAGGATTAAACTGGAATACGCTCCTGAAGTGATTGAAATTGGATCTCCAGAATTTTTCAAAGTAACTTTATTTCATGCGGATAAGAATGAAATAGCTTTACACGCAGATACCGATATTGTAGTTTCTAAAAATGGTAAGGAGCTTTACAAAGCATCAAATGAATTCTCGCAACCATTTGTGCATACTCCAAATGGGATAGTCCTGTCATCATACAAATTCCCAGATTCTGGACAATATGTGATTACTGTAAAAGTCCTCGGAATAAATTTTATGCCTGTGAGCCCCATGCATGCGAGTTTTATAACCGAGGTAATCGACTCAAATAATAAATATCTTGTAGAGATAATAAAATGAACTTTATAAATTTGGACAACCACAATTTTTTAGGAAGGATGTAATTTTGATAAAGTCACTTTATGACCTAAGACGATATCTTCTATTTGTGATTTTTTACCTCATTTTAAGTATCTTAGTCATTAGTAACAATGATAATTTTCATATCGAAAAAGTATTTGCGCATCAATTTACTCCAAATGAGACGGCCACCTTTGTATCCACTGTATACCAATTGCAAGTAGAACTGGAACTCGTATCAACTAACCTGGCAAATAATAACTCGTCGCTCGCTCAAAACCATGCAGGCAAAGCTTCTACACTCTTAACTCAAAGGATATTGGCAGAAATAGCAGAAGATAATCCAAAATTGGCTTCGGACCTTAATAACAGGTTGGTTGAATTACAAACAATAACATCAACTTCAACGGGTAAAGTACAAAGCACAAGTCAAGTTGTAAATGATCTTGATGAAAGGTTAAGTGAAGATGCACTTGTTAGAATGGCACAATTACAACCAGATTCTTCAAACTTTTTGCAAGGTCTTACAAAGACTCTAGGAAGCATATTTGCTGGAGACGATAAGGAGATAAGGGAACAGAATGCAAAGACTGAAGCATTAGCATTAGCAAATGTCATAGATAGTATATTAGTTAACTATGGCAATGCATATCAAGTTGGATTTGATATGACCAATATGTCAAATATGGTCATGCCTATCGAAAATGATAACGCTGTTCCTATTGTAATAAACAATTCGTCTGATGGACGGATGTCTGCTACTTCCAATATGAACATGACTGCGCACTCCGTAAATACCCCATCCAATGCAATTACACAACATGGTAATGAAATGAATGATGGTTACTTATTGGTTAACGTGTCAGATTATCAAAGTGCCCAAGCGCTGGTGATACAGGCATCCAAAATCTTTAACGAAAAACTCAGATTCACGGAAATGAATAACAAAAATATAACAGGATTTATTACCAATTTAGAAAACGGTTTGACTCAACTCAATAATGTGGTTACAAATAGAGATTCGCCTATGGATGTTATGATGGTCGTTCACACTAAGATTCATCCAAATTTACTGGAGGCTTTTGGCTTGCAGTTACATAAATAACATTCAAATCCACTTTTTATCATCATCCGTATTTGTTTCACAATCTGTAAAAAGAATATTTTATAGTTGTTTAAATATGAATTATGCATATCAGTACAACGTTCATCGGGAATAAATTATGGAAAAGAAAATATCTCATTCTCATGATTACGATCCAGCACTTTTGGAAAAAATGTTGTTTAAGGTCTCAAAAAGATGGATAGCGGGATATTCCAATATTGAAGCCATTAGTGAAGCAAGAAAATCCAATAATTGTGGAATGTCTGCCATACTTAACTATCTGGGTGAAGGTTATACTGAAGAATCTCAAATTGAAAGATCTGTCTTGGAGTACTTTAGTTTGCTTAATCTATTAAAGATGAATGGTATTAGGGGCAGTATTTCTGTTAAACCAACACAAATCGGTCTTTGTATTGGATACGATTTATGTTTAGAGAATTTTGGAAGGATTTCGAAAAAAGCAATGGAAAGTGGACATTTCATGTGGCTTGATATTGAACATACTGACTTTGTCGAAGATACATTATCAATTTATCTTAAAGTGCTCGCTAACAATAGAAACACAGGCGTTGCAATTCAGTCTTATCTGAGGAGGAGCTACAGCGATTTACTTCATCTAATGGAAAATTCTGCTAACTTGAGAATAGTAAAAGGGGCATACAGTGGCGAAAAAAATGACGCTTATCAGTCAAATAGTGAAATAAGCCAAAATTATTCAAGACTAATGAATGTGATGCTCAAAGAATCATCTTACAACGGGATTGTGGCAATTGCCACTCATGACTCCAATCTCATAGACGAAGCGTTAGCATTATCTACTACAGGATCGGTAAAAATGAAAAACCTACAGTTTCAATTTTTGAAAGGAATACGCGATGAGTTAAAGCAAAAATTAGTTAGTGATGGATATATAGTATCTGAGTACATGCCTTATGGTGAAAAATGGCTACAATATTCCATAAGAAGAATTAGGGAGAGAAAAAGAAATATATTTTTACTTGCAAGATCCCTTATAGAATCTTGATCACGTTTAGTTATTCGATTCATCTTGTGGAAATCATTGAGCATTCCCAGTATGGATGCGCTATTTTTAGCCTCTCAATTAGTGAGTGTGTTGGATAGGCAGAATGGTATTTAAAAACGAAGACACACTTCAGACCTTTCTTGATGCCAATCAGGAGTATCGATTTCATAAATTTTATGATAAAGCAATTAATTTCGTTTCTTCCGAATTTGGAAAAACATATCCTATTCTCATTAACGGTAAAAGAATATCGACTTCACAAACTATGATTCGGAGTTCTCCGACGGATAGAAGACTCACTTTAGGGTACATTATGAAAGGTGACTCAACCCATGCGAAAAACGCAATTAAGGCGGCAAACATGGCATTTGAAAAGTGGAGTATGATGGATTACAGAAAAAGAGTAAATTTGTTTAGGAAGATGGGTGCCATCATGAAGAAGCGTAAATTTGAGTTGGCAGCGTGGCTTACGTTCGAAAACGGGAAGAATAGATACGAAGCAATAGCAGACATTGACGAGGCAATTGATTTTATAATGTTTTATTCTGATGAGATGCAGAAAAACAAAGGATTTGTTACTACAAAAGGAATTAGTAAAAATGAGCAAAATACAAGCATTATGAAGCCATATGGAGTATGGGCCGTTATTGCTCCATTTAATTTTCCTGCAGCTATCCTGGTGGGGATGAGTGTTGGTGCACTTATCACTGGTAACACGGTTGTCATAAAACCTGCGAGCGATACTCCAATTATAGGCTATAAGATTGTTCAAATTATGATTGAAGCTGGAATTCCTGATGGAGTAGTAAATTTTGTTCCAGGATCAGGTGCAGAAATAGGCAAAACAATAATTGAAAGTAAAGATATCGACGGTATTGTATTTACCGGATCACGAGAGGTTGGTTACATGTTAATGAGTGAATCAAGTAAAACAAAACCTCGTCCAATAATTGCGGAGTTGGGTGGAAAAAACGCAACTATCGTGACTGATACAGCTAATTTGGATACAGCAGCCGAAGGTGTCGCCAAAGCTGCGTTCTCATTTTCGGGCCAAAAATGCAGCGCGTGTTCGCGCGTTTATGTTCAGAGGAATGTTAAGTCTAAATTTTTGTCAAAGCTACTTGAAAAAACAAGAAAGCTAATAGTAGAAAATCCTAAAGAACGAGATAGTTTTATGGGGCCAGTAATAAACTTGAATGCATATAATAATTTCAAAAAGTTTTCTAAACTTGCTTCAAATTATGGTAACATTCTAACAGGAGGATCGGTCATCAAAAATAAGGACTTTAACCATGGATATTATGTTCAACCTACAATAGTAGAAGGCTTGCCAATGGATAATGCTTTACTCAAAAAGGAACTATTTGTTCCTATTTTATGCATAACAGAGTACGACAAGTTTGACAACGCCATCAAGATGACAAATCAATCAGAATATGGCCTTACATCAGGAATTTATAGTAAAAACAAGAAGGAAATTTTGAATTTTCTTAGGGATATCGAAGCAGGAGTTGTTTATGTAAACAGGAAAAAAAGTTCTACGACAGGAGCGATGGTGGGACGCCAATCCTTTGGAGGCTGGAAAGATTCTGGAACTACAGGAAAAGGTACGGGAGGAAAATACTATCTTACTCAGTTTATGCGAGAGCAAAGTCAAACTATTGTCAAATAGATTAACGGTGGCATATCAAGGGTATATTTAACATCATTACTGGTGGGGTCTTGGTTAATGAACAAGAACAACAACCAACATTAACCCACCAGCTTGTGTTTAGGTTGATACATAATGAACAACAAATTATATAAGGATCTAAAAAATCATGCAAGAATTCATTAGAGTTCTCTACAATCTATCTCTGATCTTCATGGTGGAAATTTCATTTTAGATTATAACAACTGCCTCCGCCTATCTTCTGATAATATTTTTGATGATATTCTTCCGCTGGATAAAATGTAGATGCAGCTATAATTTCGGTAACTATTTTGTTCTGAAACTTTGAATCATCAAGATCTTGTTTTACTTCATTAGCAATTTTTTCTTGCTCTGAAGTATGATAAAATATTGAAGAACGATATTGAGTTCCTATGTCAGGACCTTGCCTATTTTTAGTGGTAGGATTGTGTATTGACCAAAATAACTCCAATAGCTCTTTATACGAAATTTCTTTAGGATCGTACTTTATCTGTATGGCTTCAGCATGACCTGTTCTATCGGTACAAACATCCTCATATGTTGGATTTGTAAGACTTCCTCCGGTGTATCCAACTTTAGTTGATTTTACTCCTTTTGTTTTCATAAATGCATCCTCTACGCCCCAAAAACAGCCTGCAGCAAATGTAGCAATTTCAAGACCATTCTCATTCATACTGTATTCTAGCCAATGATGGTCCTAAAACCTTTTTCCAGTTCTGTCAAGATTTGCATACTCTTGCAAATATTTCACAATCAGAATTGTCTTAATAGACTTTACTTTCGTGATTTGATTGGTTTGGATCTGAGGTGAAGATGACAACAAGGGCAAAACGAGCCTTCATGAAAAAAATACACCGAACATCTCCTACAATATTTTACGCCATCGCTGTATCTGGCACCCAATATACCTATTTCATCACAAATACGTCTGCAACCCATCGTATAGCTTACTCTGTTGATTTTATAATGGTGAATATACCTAGCAGGGAGTGGGTGTTGTCAAGAATGAAATATCAATATTCCAACTTCAAGAATATAATGACTAAAAGATAGGAGAGGATTAGTTCAAATGTATACGTTATCCTTGACTAGTTTTTGGAGTTTAACTATTGCCTCCATAGGAGGTTGATTTGTACTAAAAACAAACAACGTATGTTCTCCTGTCTTATTATCGGGCCAGAACTTGCCCTCACAATAGGAGCAGGTATTATAGTTGAAATCGTGTTTGGTAAGGATGTTAAAACCGTTCTTTGGGAATTCGTTTTCATAATAACCCAGCCATCCTGGGTGCTCTATCCCGTCATTGTCTAACTTGTTTGATACTTCATGAGTTGGTGAATAAAATCCGCCCACTGTCTGATTCCCTGTTGAATTTTCTTCTGTCACGGTTATACTACCTTTCATCCAATCGTATTCAGAATCAGTAATAGAGTAATTTCCTGGCGGCAATATTATTGAATCAGATGCGTCCGCATACTCCATATTTCCAGTGGAATAGACTATCTTTCCAGAGATATCTTCCAAATTGATCGTATGAGGATGAGGTGTATTCCAAGGAGCGTCTGCATTGAGAAAAATAATTGCTGTTCCTTTAGGGAGAACCAGATGAGTTGGTACAAAATATGGATTATGGTCAGTGAGAAGCTTATGTTTTTCTTCAGACCAATCTTCATGAGCTTCATTAGCTATAAGAACAACGAAATAGCCAACAGATTTGGGCAAATGCATAGTTTCTGTATCATAAACAGACTTGGCATCTGGAATTTCTGATATTTCCTGTACTGAGCCAAGTGAATTGTTACTAATTTTAATGAATACTAATGTTGAAAGCAAACACAATAATACAATAAAAATGGATTTTCTAGAACTAATCATATTCAAACATATCCAGTTACTGATAGAGATATCAATTTAATTCTAAAATATGAAATAATCAATTACTAACGTTACTTCGTTTCTTTCTCTGATATGTGCTTATTATTCCAATGTGTCACAAAAACTTTGATGTTAACATCAAACTCTTTTGTTGATCGCGCTAAAAAAGAATGTCCAAATTCCCACCCCAATCTATCGCACTCTGCACATTCCTTTTCATAATGGGAGGAAAAACCATGTGCCTCTCCTACTATGCATTTTGAAGGACTATCTAAAGCAAAATAGAGTTTCCACCAAGCGAATGATAATGGAAACGGAAACCCTTCTTGTCTTAAAGTCATAATTTTATTTGCCCACTTGGGAGCAATTTCATTAAATTCTGCAGTTCGTGCATATATTTTCTGGAACAAGTCATATTACTCTACTTGTCGGGCATTATTAACTCTTAATACTGCTATTTGTGAAAACGATAAAAATTTTCTACTCTATAGCCTTGTAACATTTGCTTTCTGCCATTAGGTCATTTTTCCGTTCATTTTCGCACACCTTTTGGGTTCCGTAGCAAAAAGTATCTTCCAGATCCTGATCGTAACAATAATCATCAGTTATACTAGCAGAAACTGTTCCAGTTAGCATAGTCGAAAAGGTGGCCGGAGAGGTAAGGAATATGACAGTCAGCAGAAACCTCATTACTGAAGTTAAACAAGACTGGTAATATTAATATTAAGAATTTCTAAACAGTTACAAGTTAGTTAAATCAATCTGTTCCTCTCTTTTTATTGCCGGATAATTCATCCTATGGAAAGATCATTTTAGCGATATAAATGAGTCACAATGCGAAAAAAAATGATTGGTGCCGGTGCCATTGATGGCACCAATCTTTATCATCAATCTGGTAAGGTTTGACGACAAGTTATACTTAGCAGTGATTTCATAAATAATTTTATAATAACTAGTTATAATTAATCATAATATCAGTGAGAGGAAGCATAAGTACTGAAGAGCGTTCTTTATATGATAAACAAAAGTAAAGGAAATTAAAGTATTAGGGTAGACGAGAAGGACTTATCATGTTGCTACTGAACTACTACCTTCCAAGTAGGATGAATCTCATGCCATCCCTTGGGCTTGTCGGTTACCCATGCGCCCCAGACATGTACATGGTCTCCCTCTTTTGGAAGTACGCCTACTGAGTTTTGATCTGGTGGCACTATTTCTACAACCAAGAATCCTTCTGTCTTGTCGTTATTCTTTTCGTTTACTAGAAACTTAAATGGACCGTCCAGATTAAGGAAAAATTTGTAATCTCCATCGTCCATCTTTTTAGTATGCATTACCGTACCAGTTGCGTCTTGACAATCTGCCAAGACCCTAAGATCTTCCGCATTTGACGCTCCGTCAAGAACGTTACCTGATCTACATTCAGCCGCCGTTATTCCTCTATGTTGAGTTACCACAACCTTATCTCCTGATTCTATTCTTGTTTGTTCTTCTACAGAAATTGGTGCTTCGTCTTCCTCTTCAGAGATGATTAATTCCAATTTTTGCTTATTTATGACATTTACATTCTGATTGTTGGTCTGATTTACATTTACATTCTGATTAGTTGTTTGAGTTTGATTTACATTTTGATTGACTTCATTTTCTGATTGTACTGTCTGATTTGCATTTCCATCCAAGCCTTCATCAGTTGTCACATCGCTTTCTGACTGAGTTGTATTGCCTGAAAGTGATTCACCGGTCAGGCCATTTGATAGACCTCCAGTTTCGTTACTACCTTCATTAGTATTGCCGAGTAAATTATCTGAATTCTGAGAATCTTCAGACTCTTCACCATTCTCGGAGTTATCTTGAATTGGGATTACTTTCGATATTTTGTTCATTATGTTTTCAGATCCCTCAGCAGATGAAATGAGATAATTACTTGAAATTCCTGTTGCAAATACAAAGGAGATTGATACTATTAAGATTAAGAAGCATGCGAACCTTTGATTTATTAAATCCACTAAGATAAGTGGGCCAACATACTTTAAAAAGAACTGAAACTTACTAAATTTCTAAATTTTGTTCACAAATCACCTGTTCTAAAAAATTCGATTTGCTTATAATGTTCAAATATGATGGACATTAGAATTGGATGCAATAAGACAGGTTTGCAAGCGCCGACTCCAGCAACATTATACAACCTTGGAATAGAAATCATTTCATCAAAAGTCCTTCTTTCACTTTTGTCTAATTTTTCTCTAAATACTTTCCACTTTCTCTTTTCTCTTTCAGATGCAAGTCTATACGAAGGTACAGTTCTGCCCATGATTTCATTGTCATGATTTGCAATTTAATATCTAGGTAACCCGCAAGGGAAGGAGGGTAGCGTATGGTTCTAGTAGATGATAAACACTTAAAACATATTTCTTCCTAAGGGAAACATGAAGAGTCTTTACTCTGTACTGGCAATCTTAAGTGCAGTAACTATTATCGGAGTGTTTGCGATAAGCGCTCAGCAAATATCTGCATTTGGTTTTGTCGAGCGCAAGGAATTCAAAGAATTGACAAAGGATTTAGAGAAGGCGATATTAGATGCAGGAGCCATAAACCCACCCGAGCCAGAAAGAATACAGATATTACTTGATCAATACAACGATGATGTCATGGCATTGTTCCGTGCGCCTTAAACTTCACCTGACAGCATTACCTTTACTTATTTTTTATTATTTTTTAAAGTCTTATTAGTCTTGGCCTTCTTGCGGCTGGAATTACCGCGTTCATTGCCTAGAACATATATGATACAGGTCAGACAATGTCAGAATTATACAATAGGTTAAAGATAGCGAGCCTATTTAATTAGAATGGGACTGCCAAAATCAAAATCGTGTAGGCCGTTTCTAACTAATGTTGTGTCTGTACATGGAATATTACTTTTCATAAAACTGGACCACATGACCTCACATGTTCTGCATTTAAATTCTCCAGGAGCGACATCTGGTTTTATTGTTCTTACCATGTTTTCATTACGCGTCCGACTTATATCAATGCTTGCTTATAGATGGATCCTAGTTTCTATGTAGGATCAATTTTATAACGTGTATATGAAAAGTTAATGGACTAATTATGCTTGCTCATCAACTTGACTAATTGGTTTTCGGATTGAATAATCGTGGTAACAAAACAAAACACTATACAATAAAGATTCTTGATGACGATGATGATATCCTGACAATTTTTCTCTAAATACTTTCCACTTTCTCTTTTCTCTTTCAGATGCAAGTCTATACGAAGGTACAGTTCGGCCAAAATTTTGGAATTGTAACAGACATTGAAAGTTGACCTGATGGATACTTATACATGGTATCAGGTGATCACGGAACAGATGAAGGTGCTATTTATCGAATAGTTCCAAATACAAAATAATATTTAGATATTGCTACAATTAGACCTCAATACAATAATTATTAATCTAATTTCGATCTTTATTATAGCAAGGACTTTCTGCTACCTCGTCGCTTTTTTGCTCATGTCTACATTTCTCTTTAGTATTGAAACAAAAGTGGCCGTCGCCTACTTGGTCGTAGCAGTAATCCTTATCTCTATCTGAATCTGACCAAACAACGTTACTCGAAATGAGAGCAATGCTCAAGGTAATTAAGGAAATTACTACAATTGATATCCGAAGTCTGCTATCCATGATAAAT
>Ga0207643_10000589_pt1 | contig 23063 bp, 19 predicted proteins | sample KBSMisM62_FD_184313 | JGI IMG/M metagenome (GOLD analysis project Ga0207643, IMG submission 184313) | Miscanthus rhizosphere microbial communities from Kellogg Biological Station, Michigan, USA - KBS Miscanthus M6-2 (SPAdes) (version 2) | ecosystem: Host-associated > Plants > Roots >...
CTGCCAACGCGGTGAGCCACGAGAAGACATGAGCTTCCAATGTCAACCGCGTTGGCGGCAGCGGCATCATTCCTGCGTTCATCGTATTGCGACGATGGGCGGAGACAATGCCATTCAAAAGTCAGGCGCAACGTCGAAAATTCGCACAACTGCTCGTTGAGGGAAAGATCTCGCCAGACACCTTCGAGGAGTGGAACCGGCTAGAAGCCGACCGCCTTGAAGAGTTGAGCGCCGATAACGCCGCCGACTATTGGCGCGACGATCGGAACCCAGGCGTAGCCCCAGTCTGAATCGCGCTTGCCGGCAATCGGCAGCATGAAATGGGCGACGCGAGGTCCCAGATCTCTCGCCGGATTGATCGCGTACCCCGTCGGACCGCCGAGCGACAAACCGACGCCCAGCACGAGGGCTCCGACCAGCAGCGGCTGCAGCCCGTTGCTGAAGACGACGGACAAGTCGATGTCGCCGGGCTTGGCGAGCGTTTGTGCATTGGCGCCGATACCGAGGATGGCGAAGACGAATGCCGCAGTCGCGATGGTCTCCGCCAGGAAGTTCGCGGTCGGGTTGCGGATCGCGGGACCCGTGCAGAACACCGCGAGTTTCAGGTTCGCGTCCTGCGTGAGCGGCCAATGCGGGAGATACATCAGCCACACGAGCACGGCACCGATAAAGGCGCCGATCATCTGCGCGCCGATGTAACCGGGAACGTCGGCCCACGAAAACGCACCAATTGATGCAAGCGCCACAGTCACTGCCGGATTCAAATGCGCGCCGCTCAGGCGTCCGACGGCGTACACCGCAACCATCACTGCGACGCCCCACCCGAATGTGATGACGATCCATCCGCTGCTCTCGCCCTTCGAGCGCGCGAGCAGCACGTTGGCCACCACACCATCACCTAACAGAATGAGCATGGCGGTACCGAACGCTTCGGCGGTGTAGTTGATCATCGCTGCAGTGACTCCAGTAGAATTCGGCCCTCGCACCCGTGTCGCTTGTTTCGGAGGCTGAATAATGCCGTACATCCTCGCGCTCGATCAGGGCACGACGAGCTCGCGCGCCATCATCTTCGATCACAACGCGGCCATCGTCGCGGTCGGGCAACTGGAATTTCCCCAGATCTTCCCGCGACCGGGATGGGTCGAACACGACCCGAACGAGATCTGGGCGACGCAGATCGCTGTCGTGACCGAGGCACTCGGCAGGGCCCACCTGCGTCCACGGGATATCGCGGGCATTGGCATCACCAACCAGCGTGAGACGACGATCGTGTGGGATCGGGAGACTGGAGCTCCCATCCACAACGCCATCGTCTGGCAGGACCGGCGTACCGCGGAGTTCTGCGATCAACTGAAACGCGACGGCCACGAAGATCTTATTCGCGAGCGCACCGGCCTCGTGATCGACGCCTATTTTTCGGGAAGCAAGGTGGCGTGGATTCTGGACAACGTCGCGGGCGCCCGTGAAAAGGCCGAGGCCGGCAAGCTCGCGTTCGGGACAGTCGATAGCTGGCTGGTGTGGCAGCTCACGAGTGACTCGACGCACATCACCGACGTCAGCAACGCGTCGCGCACGATGCTGTTCAACATCAACACGCTGAAATGGGACGAGGACCTGCTGAAGCTGCTTCGCGTGCCCGCCAGCATGTTGCCCGAGGTCCGCCCCTCGAGCGCGATCTATGGTCGCGTTTCCACCACCCTCGGTGTCGCCGATGTGCCGATTGCCGGCATTGCCGGCGATCAGCAGGCCGCGCTGTTCGGTCAGATGTGCCTGTCGCCGGGCCTGACGAAGAACACTTACGGCACCGGGTGCTTCCTATTGCAGAACACAGGCGAGCGGCCGGCCGTGTCGCGCAACCGGCTGCTGACGACTGTCGCCTGGCAGATTGGCGGCAAGACGACGTACGCGCTCGAAGGCGGCGTCTTCATTGGCGGGGCCGTCGTTCAGTGGCTTCGCGACGGGCTGGGCATCATCGCGAAGTCTTCTGACGTCGGGGCGCTGGCCACGTCAGTGCCGGACAACGGGGGTGTGTACCTCGTGCCCGCCTTTGCCGGGCTGGGCGCGCCGCATTGGGATCCCTATGCGCGCGGAACTATCGTAGGGATCACGCGCGGGACCACGGCCGGGCACATCGCGCGGGCCGCCGTCGAGAGCATCGCGTTCCAGGTCGCCGATCTCTTGTCCGCCGTGAAAGACGACGCCGGAATCCAGCTGGCGGAGTTGCGAGTAGATGGCGGTGCCGCCGCGAACGACGGTCTGCTGCAATTTCAAGCCGACCTGCTCGGCGTCACGGTGGTGCGGCCTCGAGTAACCGAAACGACAGCGCTCGGTGCCGCGTACCTTGCGGGCCTGGCGGTCGGCTTCTGGGATTCGACTGACACGCTCGCGCATCACTGGCATGTCGACCGGCGGTTCGAGCCGTCACAGCCTCCGTCGTACGCGGCGGCCCGCCGCGCGGAATGGCACGAGGCGTTGGGCCGCTCGAAGGGCTGGATCAAAAGGGAGCATTGAACGATGCGTCGATCGGAGATGATCGCCAGAATCGACAACCGGCACGAGCCGTGGGACATCGTCATCATCGGTGGCGGCGCCACGGGCGTGGGCATCGCTGTCGACGCGGCTAGCCGCGGTTACGACGTCCTGCTCCTCGAACAGCACGACTTCGGCAAAGGGACGTCGAGCCGGAGCACCAAGCTCGTGCACGGCGGTGTACGCTACCTCGAACAGGGCAACATCGCGCTGGTGATGGAGGCGCTCAAGGAGCGCGGCCTGCTTCGACAGAACGCCCCGCACCTGGTGAGCAACCTGGCCTTCGTGGTCCCCAACTACGACTGGTGGGAGGCGCCCTTCTACGGGCTGGGCCTCAAGATCTACAACGCGCTGGCGGGCAAATACGGATTTGGCTCGTCCGAGATCCTCACGCGCGAGGAGACGTTGGCGCGTCTGCCGACGATCAGGACGGACGGCCTTCGCGGCGGCGTCGTGTACTACGACGGCCAGTTCGACGACACGCGCCTGCTGATCAATCTCGTGGAAACCGCCGCCGATCAGGGCGCGACGCTCGTCAACTACGCACGCGCGATCGAGCTCACGAAGGCGCCCGACGGTTTCATCGACGGCGTCGTCGCCGCCGATCAAGAGAGCGGACAGCAGTGGACGATCGCGGCCCGGGTCGTCATCAACGCGACGGGTGCATTCTCTGACTCGGTTCGTCGGCTGGCCGAACCAGAGGTCTCTGCACTCATCGCCCCGAGCCAGGGCATCCATCTCGTGTTTCACCGATCGTTCCTGCCGAGCGAAGCGGCAATCATGGTGCCGCATACCTCGGACGGGCGTGTGATGTTCGCCATCCCGTGGCACGATCACACGCTGGTCGGCACGACAGACACGCCGATCGCCACACCGACGCTCGAGCCGCGGCCGCTGCCGGAGGAGATCGAGTTCATTCTCGAAACGGCGGGGCAATATCTCGTCAAGGCACCGACTCGTGACGATGTCCTGAGCGTCTTCGTCGGCATCCGGCCGCTCGTCAAGAGTGGCGACGGCAAGTTGACTGCCGCGTTGTCTCGCGATCACACGATTCACTTCGATGCGTCGGGCCTGCTGACGACGACTGGGGGCAAGTGGACGACGTACCGCGACATGGCCGAGCACGCGGTCGACCAGGCTGCCGACTTCGCGCGGTTGACCGAGCGACCGTGTATCACGCGTACGCTCAACATTCACGGCTTTCACTCCAACGCCGATCGATTTGGCGCACTCAGCATGTACGGATCTGATGCGCTGGAAATCGAGGATTTGATGCGTAGCACGCCGTCATTGGCGGCGCCCCTGCATTCACAATTGCCGTACACGGGCGCGGAAGTCGTCTGGGCTACGCGTCACGAAATGGCCCGGACGGTCGAGGACGTGCTGGCGCGGCGCACGCGAGCCCTGTTCCTGAACGCGCGAGCCGCGGAAGCGATGGCACCCGAAGTTGGGCGGCTGATGGGCAACGAACTCGGCTGGGACGCGTCGCGGCAAGCTGACGAAGTGACGTCATTCGCCGCCCTCGCCAAGGGGTATCAGGTTTAGCGTTCAGAGGTCTGCGAAGACGGCGCGCACGTCCTTCCAGGACGAGACTCGTTGATATCGAGTTTCTGCGGCATTGTGGGGGGCCGAAAACAGCAGCGGCCGGCCTTTGAACTGGGCGAAGTGCCTCGCCCGATCGTCGATCAGGTAGTCAGCGTCGACGACGCTCTTGTCGCCGCAGAATACGATCTGTGTGGGTGGAATGAACGGGAAGTGCCGACGCAGCCATTGGTATTTCGCAGCGAAGGAACACGGCACGTCCATCGCCGCTGACACGATGAACACTTCGTAACGCTCGGCCAGTTCCTGCACGACCGTCTGGCAATCAGGCAGGACCGCGAGACCTGCGAAGAACGAGGCGTCAATCATCGCTTCCGCCGCCTCGCGATGTGCCACCGGGACGTAGTCTTCGAGGTGAAGTCCCTGCAGATCCGCCGCCGTGAGGCTCGCGCCATAGAGGATGTTGTATCGACGCAGGTGCTCGCCGAGCGCATCGGCCATCACTTCATCCATGTCGATCGCAATCCGGACCCGGCGCGGCGATTGTGCCGTGCGATCGGGGTCACTCCGGTGATGGCCAATCACAGACTGCGGCAACACGTCGAACATCAAATACCCCCCGCATTCAAGGATCGCTCGTTCACTGCGATTCCGTCCAATGAAACGTTTGCCGCGATCTGATAACCTGCCGTTATGGATGTCGATTTCGCTGACCTGCAGGCGCTGCTCGCCTTGTCGGACACGCTGCATTTCGGCCGTGCCGCCGATCGCCTGCACGTCTCCCAACCGGCTCTCAGCAAACGGCTCCGCCGCATGGAAGAACGAATCGGGGGTCCGCTCCTCCTTCGCGGGTATCGCGATGTGCGCCTCACGGACGCCGGCCGGTTACTCGTCGCCCGCGGCCGACATCTCGTCGGCGAAGCAGCGGCAGCGATCGCACTCACACAGCGCGCGGCCCGCGGTGAAGCAGGACTCCTTCGCATTGGTTTTGGTATCGCCAGCATCTTCGGTCTGCTTCCTGACGTGCTGCGGCAATTCCGCCGCGCCCATCCGGACGTCCAACTGCATCTTCGGGACATGTCGACGCCCGATCAGATCGACGCTCTCGTCGGCGGCAAGATCGACGTCGGATTCATCCGTCGTCGCGAGGGTGACGACCGGCTACGGACGCGCCACGTCCTGACCGAACATCTCGTCGCGGCGCTCGGGCCACACAGCCGGTGGGACGCTCGCGTCGGCCTGTTGTCGGTTGCGTCCGAACCATTCATCGTCATCGCGCGTTCCCGGTCCGCGAGCTTCCACGACCACGTGCTGAGCGTCTGCGCGGCGGCCGGCTTCGCGCCTCGCGTCGTGCAGGAGGCTTTTGAATTGTTCACCGTGGTATCGCTCGTCCGTGCCGGGCTTGGCGTCGCGCTCGTTCCGCGCTCGGCGGCCCTGATGCGACTGCCGGGAGTGCGCTTTCAGGAGTTGGGGCTGCCTCAGGCCGAATGGAACATCGCGCTCGCGTGGCATCGCGACTCCGATCGCGTACCGCTCGTCCGCCGCTTCATCGACGCGGTGCCGGCTGCTCCACTCCCCCGATATAGGTACCGACGCAGGAGTTCGGTGTGAAGTGATAGACCCAGTGGTTCACGTCATGCGCATCGATGATGGCGAAATCAGCACGCTTGCCGGGTTCGAGTGATCCGATCGTCGAGGCCTCGCCGATCGCGCGGGCGGCATACATCGTGACCCCCTTCAGCACCTCGGGCGGTGTCATCCGCTGCAGCGTTGCCGCCAGCAGCATAGCCAGAGGCAGATGAAACGTCGGCGCCGTGCCGGGATTGAAGTCGGTGGCGACGGCGACCGGCACGCCCGCTGCGATCAGCGTGCGCGCGGGCGCCGTGGGATGGCCGACATACAACGCGGCAAGCGGCAATGTCACCGCGACGGTCCCCGCGCGCGCAAGCTGCGCGACGCCATCAGCTGATATGCATTCGAGATGATCGGCTGACGCGGCCTTCATTTCTGCCGCGAGCGCCGCACCGCCGCCATCGGTCAGTTGGTCGACGTGCAGCTTTGCGCCCAGGCCGTGCTCACGGGCGCAACGAAGAATGGCTCGTGCCTCGTCTGGCGTGAATGCCCCCTCTTCGACGAACACGTCGCAGAACCGGGCGAGCGTTCGACGCGCGACCGATGGAATGATTTGGCGACACACGAGATCGACGTACTGCTCGCGACGTCCCGCGTATTCTCGCGGCACGACGTGTGCCGCGAGCAGCGTTGATACGAGACGGACAGGCTGCGCGCTCTGCAGCGACTCGTAGACCTCGAGCAAGCGAATCTCGTTCTCGAGATCCAGGCCGTACCCGCTCTTGGCTTCAACCGTCGTGACGCCGAGCCGGGCCATCGCTCCGAGCCATCTCGCGCAACGCTCGATCAGTTCATCCGTACTCGCGCCTCGCGTGGCCGCAACCGTCCTGGCGATGCCACCCCCGGCGGCCGCTATTTCCTGGTACGTGCGGCCGCGCATCCGCGCCTCGATCTCGTCCGCTCGCCAGCCGGCGAACGCAAGGTGCGTGTGACAGTCGATCAGGCCCGGGACGACAAGCCGGCCCTCGGCATCGATGCGCTCGTCATCGCTATACTCGCTCGGAAGGGCGTTCGCCGGCCCGACCCACGTGATCACACCACCGCGCCAGGCGAGCGCGGCTTCCGGAATCGCATGAATCGCGTCCTGGCCCCCTTCGTCACGACAGGTGGCGAGGAGGCCGATGTCGTTGAGGACGGGCATGTCCGCCTCAGTGTAATGCATCGCTGCCACTAGCGTGTTACACTGGCCACACCATGCCTCGCACGTTGACGGTTCGTTTGAACGACGACTTGACGGAGGCCCTGGAGAAAGCCGCTCGAGAGTCTGGTGTTGCCAAGGGTGAAATCGTGCGGCAGGCCGTCACCGCGCACCTGAAGAAGTCCAGTGGCGCCCCGGTGATGTCTCGCTATTTCGGGTCGGTCACCGGCCCGGCCGATCTCAGCACGAATAAGTCCTATCGGCGTACGTGGGCGCGCAAGCACAAGTGACCCACATCCTCGATGCGGGGCCACTTATTGCTGCCCTCAATCGCGACGACCGCCACCATAGATGGGCGCGCGAACAGCTGTCGCGCCTGGGACCGCCGTTTGTGTCGTGCCCGGAAGCCATGGCCGAAGCCGCGGCGATGACGTCCCAGCCCATCGCCATTGTCGAGATGATCCGCGCCGGCGAGATCGTGCTCGATTTCGATCTGGCGGCGCAGTCGGCATCGGTGCTGGCACTGTTGAAGAAGTACGCCGATCGCGAGATGGACCTCGCCGACGCGTGCATCGTGCGAATGACGGAACTGGTCAGAGACTGCCGGGTCATCACCGTCGACCGAGGCGACTTCTCTGTCTATCGACGTAACGGCCGCGATCTCATTCCTCTCATCGCGCCGCCGGCGAGAAGGTAATTGAGAATCAGCGCATCGCACTTTACCCGCTACGGGGCGGCGCGTTCACCATCGGTAAATCGATGCGATGCCGGCGCGCCACTTCCAGCGCCTCGTCGTAGCCAGCGTCGGCATGACGCATGACGCCGGTTCCCGGATCGGCGGTCAGCACCCGCTGCAAGCGGCGTTCAGCCGTATCCGTCCCGGTCGCGACTGTCACCATCCCCGCGTGAATCGAGTAGCCGATGCCAACACCGCCGCCGTGATGGACCGAGACCCAACTGGCGCCGCACGCGGTGTTGAGGAGCGCATTCAGGAGCGGCCAGTCGGCGATGGCATCAGAGCCATCTTTCATTGCCTCGGTCTCGCGGTACGGCGACGCCACGGACCCGCCATCGAGATGGTCGCGCCCGATGGCGATCGGAGCGCTGACGAGACCGCGTCGCACCAGCCAGTTGAATTTGGCGCCGGCCTCGGCACGCTCTCCGTAGGCCAGCCAGCAGATGCGCGCGGGCAGCCCCTGGAACGTGATGCGCCTTGCTGCCTGATCGATCCAGCGTCGCAACGGCGCATCGTTCGGAAAGAGATCCAGGATGGCCCGATCGGTGACGGCGATGTCCTGCGGATCGCCGGAGAGCGCAACCCAACGGAACGGTCCGGAACCGCGGCAGAACAACGGCCTGACGAAGGCGGGAACGAAGCCCGGAATGTGAAATGCCTCGGCGATGCCGCGACGATCCGATACCTGCCCGCGGATGTTGTTGCCGTAGTCGAAGACGACGGCGCCTCGTCGCTGCAGCGCCAGCATGGCCTCGACATGCACGACCATGGAATCGAGCACGGCGTTCTCGTAGCCCTCCGCATCACGTGCTCGCCACCGCGCCGCCTCCTCGACCGACGTGCCGGACGGAATGTAGCCGACCTGCAGGTCGTGCGCCGACGTCTGGTCCGTCACGATGTCGGGAGTGAGGTCAGAGTTGACGATTCGGGGTAGCACATCAGCCGCGTTGCCCAGGAGTCCAATCGACAACGGCCGCTTGGCTTTGCACGCCTCGACGGCAAGCGCGATCGCCTCGCTGAACTCCGTGCACATGCGATCGCAGTAGCCGGTTTCGAGGCGACGTTGAATCCGGCTTCGATCGACTTCGACGGCGATGCAGACACCGCCGTTCATCGTCACGGCCAACGGCTGCGCGCCACCCATTCCTCCGAGGCCGGCCGTGACCACGAGACGTCCTGCCAGGTCACCACCGAAGCGCTGGCGGGCGCACTCGGCGAACGTCTCATAGGTGCCCTGCAGAATTCCCTGGCTGCCAATGTAGATCCACGAGCCGGCGGTCATCTGTCCGTACATCGTGAGCCCGAGCCCCTCGAGGCGGCGGAACTCGCCCCACGTCGCCCACCTGGGCACGAGGTTGGCGTTCGCGATCAGCACGCGCGGCGCCTCCTCGTGAGTACGGAACACGCCCACCGGCTTGCCGCTCTGGACGAGCAGCGTCTCGTCGTCGGCGAGTCGTTCGAGCGTCGCCACGATCGCGTGATACGAGGGCCAGTCGCGGGCGGCCTTGCCGGCACCGCCGTAGACGATCAAGTCGTCAGGCCGCTCGGCGACGTCGGGATCGAGATTGTTCATCAGCAGACGCAGCGCCGCTTCCTGATCCCAGCCTCGACAGCGTTTCGTTGATCCGCGCGGCGCTCGAATGGCCGTGTTCACCGTCATGACATCACCTCGCGGTTCTCGAAACGGCTGTGGATCCGGTCGACGATCTCGTCGCAGATCTGTCGCGCGTGGACGCGCATCCGATCGACTTCGCCGCGACACTCGCGGACGAAGACGGCGTCGTCGAGCGTTTTCAGATTGATCAAGACGTTGAGCGAAGCCCCTTCCACCGCCGCGCGCGCGAGCAGCGCCGCCGTGCCGGCATCGGATGCCGCGTCGGTTCGCCCCTTGAACGCGGCAACGCGCGCATGGTCGAGCACTGCGAGCGACAGCCGTGCCGTCTCCAGGGGCACCTCGGCCGCACGCCGATATGCTGCCTGCAATGCCAGCTCGCGAGCGCGTTGCTCGACCTCTGTTGTACGCGGAAGGCGTATCGCGTCCATCACGCGATTGAACGCACGCGCGTCCTCGTCGACGATCTCCGCGAGTGCCTGCTTCGTCGCCTGAGCACGCTGCGACATCTCGCCGAGCTCTTCGTCATCACTGCTCCGGCCCACTGACAGATTGGCGACCATGGCCGCCAGCGCTGCGCCGAGGCTGCCTGCCAATGCGGACGCCGAGCCCCCACCGGGCACGGGCGTGTTGCTCGATACCTCGTCAACGAAGCGGCTGACCGCCAGAGACATCAACGGTGCAGGCGTGCGCACCGCATACTCGACGATCTTCTTCTGCGGATCGAATGGCGCAAGCTGCTCCAGGCCCAGCGAGCGCACGGCCAGATCGATCAGTTCGGGCTCCGGTGCACCAGGTGATCGCCGTTGCTGGCGCAGGTAGAACCGCCCGGCATCCACCATCGGCTGAAGCGGCACCATGCCGACGAGCTCGGACCCGGTGACGCGCAGGCCAAGCCGTTCGGCCTCCTCCTTGACCGTTTCAAATACGACGTGGAGCGCCGTCGATCGGAAGTCCAGGAGGTTGATGGAGACCTGGGCCTGGCGATACTCCTCGATGTACCAGCCGATCGCGCGAGTCGCCTTGAGGCGACCGGGAATCCTTGCGGGAGTTCCGTCGGCGCTCGTGACGACGTTCCCGCGATCATCACGCTGAAGCCGTCCGGCTTCGCGAATGTGAAGAGCTACTTCGTGCGCCAATCGCTTGTCGCGCGTGTTCAGGTTCACGTTGTACGCGATCAGGAACTCGCGGGCACCGACCACCGTCGCGCCGAGGCGCGCGTTGAATGCAGCCGGACCGCAATCCGGCGCCCATGCCACGTTCGCCAACTTCTCCCGAAGCCCTTCGTATTCCCCTGCCCGGATGTTGGCCAGGCTTCGCCGCTCGTCGCGTGTGGCCGCGTGTTCGTAGAAGTAGATCGGGATCTGCAGTTCATCCGCGAGCCGGCGGCCGAGCGCTCGCGCAACGTCCACGCACTCGCTCATCGTGATCTCTGAGACCGGGACGATCGGGCACACGTCGACCGCGCCGATCCGCGGATGCGCCCCGGTGTGGCGGGACATGTCGATGAGCGCGGCGGCTTTCCGTGCCATACGAACGGCGGCTTCCACGACCGATTCGGGAGCGCCGACGAATGTATAGACGGTCCGGTTCGTGTCGGCCCCAGGGTCCACGTCGAGCAATGCGACGCCCGGTACGCCGCGAATCTCAGCGGCGATCGCCTCAATCGTGTCGCGATCGCGACCCTCCGAGATATTCGGGACGCATTCGACGAGCCTGGGCATTCACGCCGATTATCGGCCATGAGCGCGGCATCCCAGAAATGAAGGTCTGCTCGAGCGCCCGCCATCGCCGGGACCGCAGCTGACTGCGCGTGTCTGGTGAAGACCCTGCAAGGAAATTCGAGTCGCGCGTTCTAAGGGTCAGACGCCGTTGCCTGAGGCACTGCCTCGCGAGGTGCATCGTGCTGATGAAGCCTGACCCGCGCCACTATCAAATCGCTGTCCTGGCAGCACTTCTGGCCTATGGACTGACACGGCTCGATTTCGAGGTCGGGGGCGCGCAGGCGGCCGCGATGCTGACGACCGCCCTGCTGACGCAGTTCCTGTGCACGCGCGGCCTTCCGGCGACACCCGCCTTCGATCCCCGAAGCGCCCTCATCTCCGGGCTGTCCTTGTGCCTGCTGCTTCGAACCAATTCCTTCGAGCTGGCGGTCGTGGCGGCCGTCGTCACAGTCGCAAGCAAGTTCGTGATCCGCATCGACGGCCAGCATCTGTTCAATCCAACGAATTTCGGGATCGTTGTGATGCTGCTCACCGGCCACGCCTGGGTATCTCCTGGCCAATGGGGAAACGTCGCGTTCTTCGCGCTGTTGATGGCGTGCCTCGGTGGCCTCGTGGTCACACGCGCAGCGCGAAGCGACATCACCCTCTCCTTCCTTGTGTTCTACATGGGGCTCGTCTTCGGCCGCTCGCTGTGGCTCGGTGAGCCGATGAGCATTCCGATTCATCGCCTGCAGAGCGGGGCCCTGCTGCTGTTCTCGTTCTTCATGATTTCGGATCCGAGGACGACACCCGGCTCGCGGCTGGGACGAATGCTGTTCGCACTGCTGGTCGCGTGCGGCGCGTGGTACGTGCAGTTCCGGCTTTTCCGCACCAACGGTTTGTTGTGGTCGCTCGCCGCGTGCTCGTTCACCGTTCCCTTGATCAATCGGCTTCTGCCCGGCCGGCGATACGAATGGTCGCGTCCGGGGATCGGAAGCCTTGTGCCGACAGAGGTGGCATATGAAACGACTGGGTCTGATCGTGGCAGTAGTCGCGGTGTGCGCGGGGTCGCATCCCACGCTCCTGGCTTTCTGCGGTTTTTACGTATCCAAGGCTGACACGCGTCTGTTCAACAAAGCGTCGCAGGTCGTCCTCGTGCGCAGCGAGGACCGGACCGTCCTGACCATGGCGAACGACTTCAAAGGGGATTTGAAGGAATTCGCCGTGGTCGTCCCGGTGCCAACGGTTCTGCAACGCGGCCAGATCCATGTCGGGAACAAAGACCTCATCGACCATCTCGATGCCTACTCGGCTCCGAGGCTGGTCGAGTATTTCGACGAGAACCCATGCGAGAGACCGCTGTATGAGCTGTCGCGTGCCGCCACCCCCGCAGCGATGAGGGCCGACGCCGCGCTCGAGCGGAACGCCGCCAAAAGCCTCGGCGTCACGATCGAGGCGCAATACACCGTCGGCGAGTACGACATCCTGATCCTGTCGGCGCAGCAAAGCAGTGGTCTCGAAATCTGGCTGCGCGACAACGGCTACCGGATCCCCGCAGGCGCCTCGAGCGTCTTGAACAGCTACATCAAGCAGAACCTGAAGTTCTTCGTCGCGAAGGTGAATCTGAAAGAACAAGCGAAGCTCGGGTTCTCGATGCTGCGACCGATCCAGGTTGCATACGAATCGCCGAAATTCATGCTGCCGATTCGACTGGGGACGGTCAATGCCGACGGTACACAGGAACTGTTCATCTACGCGCTCACGCAGCGCGGGCGCGTGGAAGCGACGAACTACAGAACAGTGAAGTTGCCGACGGGCATGGATCTTCCGCTGTACGTCAAGGACAAGTTCCCCGACTTCTACCGGGCGATGTTTTCGCAGCAGGTGAAGAAAGAAAACATGAGCACGATCTTCACCGAGTACGCGTGGGACATGAGCTGGTGCGATCCCTGCGCCGCGGATCCACTCTCGACAGAGGAGCTGCGGCAACTCGGCGTGTTCTGGCTGAATCCGTCGTCCGATCCGACGCCAGCTCGCGCGAATCAGACACGCTTACCCGCAGCCCTTCAGCCTCGCCCGCAGAACGTGTTCATGACGAGGCTGCACGTTCGCTACGATGGCGCACACTTCCCAGAAGATCTCGTGTTCCAGGAGACCGCCGACCGTACGAATTTTCAGGGACGCTACGTGCTGAGACACGCCTGGAACGGCACGGACACGTGCGCAGCTGCCGCACGCTATCGCGTCGAATTGACGCAGCGTCGCGAACAGGAGGCGCAGAACCTGGCTCTGCTGACGGGATGGAACGTCACTGACATCCGCAGCGCGATGAAGATCGCCAACCCTCCAGCGGCGCCGACGCCAGCCACGTGGTGGCAACGTATCTGGCGCGACTAGTGTTTTGAGGTGTGCGGAACCGTATGTCACGGAGCCAAACCGTAGAGAGTGTATTGGCACAGCTCGTTGGTCGCCTGCGAACGCTGAGGAGTGTGAATCAAAGTCGGTTTGGCCGGAGTGACATACGGTTCCGCACAGCGGACGAAGACGGCTGCAGACACTTCAATTTACTCGACGACCACAGCTCTGTCGAAGTGATCCCAACTCGGGCCAACCTCGGTGATGGCCCAGTCCCCGTTCGACATGCGGGACAAGCGGAAGATGTCGGGCGCGTACAAAGGATGGGGCATTCGCGTCCCCGGCACGCGGGAATTCGATCCGATGAAGAAGGTTCCTTGGGCGTTCTGGAGCAACGAGAGATCCTGTTCGGCTCCAATTTGCAGCCCTGTCTGCGGATCTCGGTAAGTCACGAGCGCCAAACCCTGTGAGCCCGTGGTCGAGACAGCGGCGGTGTAGACCACGCCTTCGTGCTCCCAGGCGACTCGAACGTTCCCTCGAATTCCATCGGCGCCTCTGGGATTCGCGCGGACAGTCGAGGCCGCCGCGACTTGTGCCTCCCCTCGTTGCGCTCGTGCGGCTGCTTCCTCACGTTCGCGTGATTCACGTTCGCGTGCAAGCGCCAGCTCTGACTCACGATCGCGCTCCTGGCGCTCGCGCACCAGCTCCGTTTCCCGATCGCGTCTGGCTTGACGCTCAACATCGGCCCTTCTCTCAGCGTCGGCCAACTGCTGACGCTGGAGCTCGAGCCGGCGCTCGAGCTCCACGCGCTGGCCGTCATCCGGTTTTGCGACCTGGACCGTCTCAATCGACGGCTTCGGTTCCGGGGCCGGGCTCGCCTGCTCAGTTGAGTGGGAAAAGGCCCCAGCACCGAGGGCGGCGGCCAGCAGCACGAAGGAGACGACCGAGGCGACAGCCGCAATCTGCTTCACGCCGAGGCTTCCGGCTCTTTTCGATCGCGAATGGCCCTTGACGCCAATCGACTCGATGGCCTCGATCAGCTTCGACACGTCGTACTCCCAGCGGGAGTCGGTGAGCTCGTGGGCCTGACGCCGGGAGAGGGCCTCGAGCACCTGCGGAAGCTGGCCCTCCACGGGCACCTCGGCCCCGCCCACGAGCACCGGGATGACGCGGATGTCGCGCTCCAGAGCGGCGGCGACCTCGAGCCGCACGAAATCTCGCGGATCGTCCAATCGACGCATACCCTTGTCGTTGCTCTGGGTGAGCCAGTCCGGTCCGATGACGGCAACCAGCACCTCGCACGTTCCCACCGCCTCGCGGATCGTCGTGACGAAGTCGATACCCGATTCGATGTCGTCGACGTCCCGGAAGCACTGTTCCTTTCCAAAGTGCTCTACGAGTTTGTCGGCGATTCGTCCGCCGTATCCGGCACCCTCACCACGGCGTCGATAGCTGATGAAGATCGTCGGATGGCGCCTGGTGGCCCAGGATCGGATGCCGGCGAGAAATGTCTTGGTATAGTCCGCCACGTCAACCCTCCGTCTTCCAGATATGCGGCCCGGGCCGCACGCCCGCACATGAGCAACCGACATACCAAGCGGAGGCGCACTGGATGCGTCTAGACGGGAGCTCGAATTCCTCGCAATTCCTGCGATCGGTCCGGGCGCGTTGGAGTCACAAGGGCGCTCCAACGCGTCACCTCACTGCTGGACGGAGTGGATCGGATAGCTGAACTACCTTTTCGGATAGCCGAGGATCGAGGAACGTTGACATCGGCGCCCTGGCGGCTCAGTATGTCGGCACCACACTGGCCGACAGCCAGGGCGAGTCCTGGCCGTCCACTCCTTCGGTCCGCCGAGGAGGTTCCAATGAAGATGCTCGCCGCCCTCCTGGTTGCCGTCGCCACGGTCACTGCCGTGGGAGCCCAGCAAGGCTCGACGCCGGCCGCACGCCAGCCGCAGGTCACCTTCACAAAAGATGTCGCGCCGATCCTGCAGCGCAATTGTCAGCAGTGCCATCGGCCGGGTTCGATCGCGCCGATGTCGCTGTTGACCTATCAGGATGCGCGGCCGTGGGCTCGATCGATCAAGCAGAAGGTCGCCGCGCGCGAGATGCCGCCGTGGCACATCGATCGTAGCGTGGGCATCACCAAGTTCAAAGACGATCCGTCACTGAGCGACGCAGAGATCGCCACGGTATCCGCATGGGTAGATGCCGGAGCGCCGATGGGGAATCCCGCGGACATGCCCGAGCCTCGCCAGTTCAGTGACCTTGATACCTGGTTCATCGGCAAGCCCGACATCGTCGTCACCATGGACAAGCCGTACATCCTCCCCAAGGATGGTCCAGACAACATCGTCGACGTGCTCGTCGATCCTGGGTTCACTGAAGACATGTACGTGATGGCGATCGAGAGCAAACCTGCCGATCCGAAAAGCTTCAAGGTCGTTCATCACTTCACGACGAACCTCGTGGAGGATCCGGAAGAAGATCCCGTCGGCCTGTTTCTCAACGAATACGCGCTGGGCAAGAACGGCGACATCTTCCCGCCGGACGCGGGACGACTGATCAAGGCAGGGACGAAGATCAACTTCAACCTGCATCTGAACACGCGCGGCGAAGAAACACCGGTGTCGGTCAAGTTGGGGTTGAAGGTGTATCCGAAGGGGCGCGTGCCGAAGTATGTCGCGTTCACGCAGCACATGGGTGATGCGACGGATCTCGACATTCCGTCGGGACAACTTTCACGTCACGACGGGTACTTCCGTCTAACGAAGCCTGCCCTGCTCGCGTCGTTCCAGCCGCACATGCACAATCGCGGCAAGGCGCAGTGCATCGAAGCGATCTATCCAGACCTGCGGGCTGACTCCGCGCGGCCGGGCCCGGCCCGCGTCGAAACGATCTCGTGCGTCAGCAACTACCAGTTCGGATGGCACATCACGTATCCGTACGCGGACGATGTCGCGCCTCTCCTTCCGGCGGGCACCATCATGCACGTCATCTCGTGGCACGACAACACGAGCGCTAACAAGTGGAACCCGAATCCGAAAAACTGGGTCGGCTACGGTCAGCGATCGATCGACGAGATGAGCTTTGCGTGGGTCACGCTGACGTATCTCGACCAGGACGACTTCGATCAGCGCGTCGCCGCCCGGCGCGCCCAGAATTGAAATGGGGTCGGGAGTCATTTGATTAGGACACTTCGGTGCTTACCTCGCTGGACACCCACGATGCTCGGGCTCGTTGTGGCCGGAGCGATCGGAGCGGACGTACACATGTATGGTCAGGCTCCGCCTCAGAAGCTCCCCACTGAGCTCTCAAACATACGCTTCAATTCCGGTCAGAGCGTCGTACCGTATTTCGAAGGCTGGATCCGCAATCCGGACGGGACCTTCGATCTCGTCTTCGGATATTTCAATCGCAACTGGCAGCAGGAAATCGCGATTCCCGCCGGCCCCGACAACACGGTCGAACTCGGTGGACCCGACGCCGGTCAGCCCACGTTCTTCCTTCCCCGCCGGCAGCGATTCGTCTATCGCGTTCGCGTACCGAAAGATTTCGGCAAGAAAGAAGTCGTCTGGACCCTTACAGCCAATGGGCACACCGAACACGCGTTCGGCAGCTTGATTCGTGAGCAGGAGATCACCGAGCGTGTGGTGCTAACGAATGGCGGCTACGATCCCGGGCTCAACGATCCGAACCAGCCGCCGACCGTGACAGTGGCACCGATTCACGCTGCGGCCGCTGGCGAACCGGTCACATTGACGGTCTCGGTGACCGACGATGGACTACCGAAGCCTCGGGCGACGCCGACGACTCGACAGGCGCCAAGCGGCGGAGGGCAAGTCAATTCATCGACCGGCACGCCGCGGCCCGCGGGTCTCACTGTGAGCTGGATGCAATACGGCGGTCCAGCGAAAGTCACCTTCGAATCTACTGGCCCCCTGCAGGTGACAAACAGTCAGGCGGTAACGACGGCTCGATTTGCACAATCGGGGACGTATCAGCTTGTCGTCTCGGCCAGCGATCGCGCGATGACGACGAAGGTTCCTGTTACGGTTACGGTGCAAGCTCCGAACAAGTAGCTTCATTCAACCAATCTGAACTTGCGACGGCGCCGATCGTGGCGCAAATTGCGCGACGGTCATTTTGCGCAGGCAGTGCAGTAACCGCGTACTCCGTCGAGCGATACGAGAAATATTGTCGATTCCCTCGCCTGACCTGGCATCTCGCATGCTGCTCCTGGACCGCTATGCGGCTATTTGAGGGATTCTTCCTCGTTGTCACCCGCATAGCGGTCCTAAGGCGCGCCGAGCGCGCCGAGAGACGCTGGTGACCAGACAAGGGCTGCGGCCAGACGGAGCCCTTGGCTGGTTACAATGAGCCGATGCCCGGGAACGATGCGATGAATTCCAAGAGCAATCCTGGGGTGAAGCTCACCTACGACGACTTCGTGCACTTTCCCGACGACGGGGACCGGCACGAGTTGATCGACGGAGAGCGCGACGAGACGATCAAACGAAGGCTGTATGAACGGATGGGAGTGTCTGAGTACTGGATTGTCGATCCCGAGACCGATGTCGTCCGTGTCTACAGACGAACGACCGAGAGATTCGATCGGGCGCCAGAGCTCCCGCGCGAGGCAAGTGACGTACTTACCACGCCACTGCTGCCCGGGCTCGCTTTGCCATTGACGCGCCTGCTTCGCGACTGATAGTAAGTCCCTCGCTACTCGTCCCTTCTTTGAACATTTGGGAGGCCGCCATGTCCACGGGTTCGCCTCTGTCACGTCGCACGTTCCTGACAGCGACCGCCAACGCCGCTGCCCTCGCTGCCGCCTCGTGTGCCGGGACACCGGCCGGTGGAGGTTCGAGTTCGCAGACACCGACTCAGAGTCTGGTCGGCGACGGCCGCAAGCGGCCCATCCTGCTGCGCGGCGGCGTCGTCCTCAGTCTCGACCCGAAGGTCGGCGACTTCGAAAAGGCCGACGTCCTCATCAACGGGAAGACAATCGCGCAAATCGCGCCCACGATCTCTGCGACCGATGCCGAAGTGGTCGATTGCTCGGGCACCATCGTCATGCCGGGCTTCATCACGACCCACCATCATCAGTACGAGACCATCCAGCGAAGCATCATTGCGGACGGTCTGCTCGCCGGTGCGTGGCCGCAGGAGACGTACGGCTCGGTGGTCCAGAACATCTGGACAGCGGGTCGCATCACGGATCCGAGCGATCCAAACAAGATCATCTGGGATCTCGGGCGGGTTCCGTACGATCCTGAGGATTGCTATATCTCACAACTAGTCGCGTGTCTCAGCGAGATCACTCAGGGCATCACGACCGGGACAGATACATCTCAGTCCAACCACACGCCCGATCACACCGACGCCATGATCAAGGGCTTGATGGAATCAGGGCGACGGACCGTGTTCGCCTACAGCGCGGGAATCAACCGAAGTGCGGAGGGCATCCCGTTCGAGTTCCCCGGGGCGATGAACGACACCACGAAAGGAATCGGCAGAATCGCGACGAAGTATTTCAGCTCGAAGGATCAATTGGTGACGCTTGGCTTCGCTGGCGGCGCGACAGCCGCATTCGACGGTGCCGCCTACACGGGATGGCAACTCGGACGCGCTTTCGGTGCGTCGATGCACAACCATGTCGTCGGCAACCCGATGAGCATCATCAATGCGGCCGCCGATGCGAGGAATGGCACCGACTGGTCCGACATCACGTTCATCCACGCCACACGATGGCAGGACGCGCCGCTTTCTCAGATCGGTCACGGTGCGTCGGGATATCCCGGCACCAGCAAGTCGAAAGCGTGGGAGCTGGTCCGCGATCGTGGCGCTCACATCTCCATCGCCGATCTCATCGAGATGCAGATGCGGCACGGGATGCCTCCGTTTCAAGAGGCGTTGAACCACGGCATCCTGCCCAGCCTGAGCCCAGACGTCGACTCCAATATGACCACCGATCCGTTCTCGCTGATGCGAGGAGCGTTCTGCCTGCAACGCGCGTTGGCAAACGATCTGGCCTTCCCGGAGAGCAACCCTGGTGGGCTGCCAACCCCACAGCTGGTTACGTCACGCCAGGTGATCGAGATGGCGACCATCGCCGGCGCCGCATCGAACCGCATTCTGGACAAGGTCGGCACCCTTACTCCCGGCAAGGAAGCGGACATCGTCGTGCTCGAGGCGCGCGGTATCAACACGTGGCCGATGAACAATGTGCCGGGAACGATCGTGACAATGATGAATCCGAGTCACGTGCGCGACGTCCTGATAGCGGGGAAGGTCGTGTACTGGAAACGTCAGCTCGTCGGGTGGGACGTCGAGAAGCTGCTCGGCCAGGTCGAGCAGTCACGCGACCGCGTGCTCGCGCGCATCAACGGGCCGGCGAAAGTCGGTACGCTGCCGAAGGGTCTCAACAGTCTCAGCAACCCGTATCGCCCGAATTTTCTGGGAGACTGCTGCTTCAAGGGGCAGAACACCACCGCTCCCGAGTACGTGTTACGGCCGTGAAACGCTTCGTTCCTGACCAACCATCGGCGACGGGACGGTGTCTAAACGGATTGTTCACAGTCCTCGCCGAAAGCGTTTCTAGCATGTGAGGTCGCCATGAGGCGGATCGCGGTGTCCCTGGTCGCGGCCATTTGGGTTCTTGGCTACGCTGCTCTTTCCGCTCAGGCGCCGACCAGCGGCGTTCAGATCCCGCGTCCGGGTACGCCCACCGGCGCCTCGGCTCCGGGCATGCCGGCGCCGCGCGACAAACAGGGCGCAGTCCAATCCGGAACCGCGAGTCTCCGTGGCCGGGTCGTGAGCGCGCAGACAGGCATGCCGCTGCGGCGGGCCCAGGTGACGATCATCGTCCCCGAGTTACAGATGAGACGCGTCGCGACCACCGACGGAGAAGGCCGATACGAGTTCCGCGAGCTCCCCGCAGGCCGCTTCCAAGTCAGTGCGATCAAGGCCGGTTACGTCACGCTGCAATATGGGCAGCGTCGTCCGTTCGAGGCGGGCACGCCCGTCACGGTTGCCGATGGGGAGATGGCCGAACGGATCGACTTCTCGCTCCCGACCGGGAGTGTCATCGTCGTCCGCGTGACCGACGACTTCGGCGAGCCGGTTGCTGGCGCGCAGGTCCAGGTCCAGCGATTCCAATATGGACCCGACGGGCAGCGGCGGTTGACGACAGCGGGCGGCCCTGGGTTTTTTCCCAGCGCGACAGACGATCGCGGCGAGTTCAGAGCCTACGGGCTGATGCCGGGCGACTATGTGGTGAGCGCGACGGTGCGTAATCTCGGCGGCCTGCCAACGTTCCCAAACGCGAACGACAGCAATGAAGGTTTCTCGCCAACCTTCTACCCTGGCACCGTCAGCGCGGCTGAGGCGCAGGCCGTCGCGGTTGCTGTCGGCGAGGAGCGATCGGTGCAATTCGCGATGGTCGCCGCACGAATGGCACGAATCGCGGGAACGGTCGTCGACTCCGAAGGGCGTCCCGCTTCTGGAGCGCAGTTGATTGTGATCTCACGGCAGGGTGGCGGGATTTCCACTTCCGGCGGTGGCACCGTGTCGGCCGACGGCAGCTTTGCTATGTCCGGCATCGCTCCGGGTGAGCATTCGGTCGAGGTCCGTCCAACACCTCGCCCTGGAGGGGCGGGCGGCGAGTTCGCCTCGGTAGCCGTTACGGTCGCAGGTAGCGATATCAGCGGTCTCCGGATCGTGACCGGCAAGGGTGCGACGGTCAGTGGCCGAGTTGTTTTCGAGGGTACCGCGTCCCGAACGAGTCCGTCGCCCATGCGAGTGCTGCCGGTGCCGGTAGATCCCTCGAGCATGCCGGTCCTCTTTGCGGGTGGTTCGGATCCCTTGGCCAACGGCGTACTTGATGACAACGGCAACTTTCAGCTCTCGGCTTCGTCGGGACGCATCTTTCTGACCGTGGCGACTCCTCCCGCCTGGGTCATCAAGTCGGTGACCATGGATGGCGATGACATCACGGACCAGCCGCTCGAGCTGACGGGCAAGTCGTCGCTGTCTGGAATCGTGATTCGGTTGACCGACAAGCTCACCCAGATCTCAGGCCGCGTCAGCGACGGACGCGGACAACTGTTGCGTGACTATGTCGTCGTCATTCAGCCGGTCGAGGAGAAGGAACCGCTCATCGCCTCGCGGTTGACGCGGACGGCACGTCCCGACACGAACGGGCGCTTCGAGACGCGCGGCCTGCGACCAGGACGCTATATCGCCACGGCCATCGAAACCATCGAGCAGGGCCGCCAGTTCTCGCCTGAGTTCCGCGAACAGTTGCGTCGAGGCGCCCGCGAGTTCTCGGTACGCGAAGGAGAGACCGTGGCGCTCGATCTCACGCTGACGCCAGGGCTCTGACCACCTGCGGCGGCAACACGTCAAGCCGGCAGGATGTTGGCGTTCAGCCGGAATAGATTGTCAGGATCGTATTTCGCCTTGAGACGAGCCAGCCGCGGATAGTTGATGCCGTACGCGCTGCGGATTCTATCGTCCGATTCATCGAGACCGAGCTCGTTCACGTACACACCGCCCAGGGAAACCGGGCGCATGATCTCGAACCCCTCGCGCGCCCATGCGATGTGCTGCCTGTCCTCGGTTGGATCAGTCCAGAGCGAGTAGACACCTGCATGAATGCCGCTGCGATGAGGATATGCCGTCGCATCGGGCGCGACGCGGGTGACAGCGCCAGACAATGGAAACCAGAGCATCACCGATCGCGGCGACGGCGCCACGTTGTAGTGGTTGACTGCGGCGTCGATGTAACTGTCGGTCAACTCGCGGATGAAGTCGGCTTTCCAGTAGTTGAGCAGACCGGGTGGAAACCCGTCTTTGAAGAGTGATTGCTGCGCGACGTATGGGAGTGGACCGATCACATCCATCGCGGGCGTACCGAATTCCTTGACAGCGCGCACGGCACGTGCGCCGTCCTCGATCGGCCCGCAGTATGCGACACCCATCGCCGCCATCTTGTGCCCGTCTGGCGAGGTGAGCAGCGCCGCGACCGTGGTCAGCTCGTCGGGGACGCTCTTGGCAAACTCGCGATAGAACTTGAGCATGTCCACGCTTCGGTCGAGCGGATGAAGCACGAGACCGCCGGTGATGATGGGACCAACCGGATGAAGGCTGTACTCGAATGACGTGACCACACCGAAGTTGCCGCTGCCGCCGCGAATCGCCCAGAACAGATCTGAATGATGTTCGGCGCTGACCTTGACTAGTTCGCCGGACGCGAGGACCAGGTCGGCCGAGAGCAGGTTGTCGACGGTGAACCCGAGCTTGCCGCTCAACCAGCCGAACCCGCCGCCGAGAGTCAGGCCGGCGATGCCAGTATCGCCGACGGTGCCTCCGACGGTCGCCAGGCCGAACGCCTGCGTCTCGTGGTCCAGTTCCTGCCAGAGGACTCCTGCTTCGGCCCGCGCCGTCCGGTTCGTCGCATCGACGCGCACGCCCTTCATTCGTGAGAGATCGAGTACCACGCCACCGTCGCACGTCGAGTAGCCAGCGATGTTGTGGCCACCGCCGCGCACGGCGAGAGTCAAGTGATTCTCGCGAGCAAAATTGACGGTGGTGACGACGTCAGCCACACCCGCGCACGCGACAACGAGCAGCGGGCGTTTGTCGATCATGGCGTTCCATACGCCGCGCGCGCGATCGTATGCAGCGTCGGCCGGCGTGATCACTTCTCCGCGAAGGCGGGAACGGAGAGATTCGACTGAGGTCGTTGAGTCTACAGTGACCATGCGCATCTCCAGAAGCGATCAAGATAGTGCCACCAGCGAAGTGGGA
>Ga0207643_10000591_pt1 | contig 23005 bp, 16 predicted proteins | sample KBSMisM62_FD_184313 | JGI IMG/M metagenome (GOLD analysis project Ga0207643, IMG submission 184313) | Miscanthus rhizosphere microbial communities from Kellogg Biological Station, Michigan, USA - KBS Miscanthus M6-2 (SPAdes) (version 2) | ecosystem: Host-associated > Plants > Roots >...
GATCATGCCGAGTGGCTGACGCCGGACGGCGACCTGCGGACGCTGCCTTGCCACTTGCCCGACGCCGATTCGCGCATGGCCGGCCTCGACGGCTTCTATGCCGCGCGCCTGCGCAGGAGCTGAAGGGGGCGTTATCCGCGATTGGCCGAGGGGCCACCCTTCCGCTATGTTCTCGCCACGGGAGTGAGAACGCCCGCCAAGAGGGGAGCCACCGCCTCGATGTCGCGCGTTTCCGTCGCGGAACGTACCAAATTGTCGGTATTCCTGGCGCGCGGCCTCGTCCGCAAGTTCACCAGCCGTGTAACCACGCATCCGATCGTCAATTGGCCGTTTTCCTTCGGGAAGGCCGACCGCGTCGTCATCGCGCCGCAGGACTTGCGGACCACCGACTCGACGCGTGCAGCCGAGATCTATGCCGGCCGCTTCGTGTTCGCCGGCAAGGTCATCCTCTGCGACTCCCGTTCGCCGTTCGAGATCACCCCGCCGTCCGAGGATTGGGCCGTCGCGCTCCTGGGCTTCGGCTGGCTGCGCCACCTGCGTGCCGCCCAATCCGGCATCACCCGCGCCAATGCGCGCGCGCTGGTCGACGAATGGGTCGCCCTCAACAGCGCGCACGACGCCATCGCCTGGCGTCCCGATGTGGTCGCGCGGCGCGTGATCTCCTGGTTGAGCCAGGCGCCGTTGCTGCTCGACGATGCCGATGTGCAGTTCTATCGCCGCTTTCTGCGCAGCCTGACGCGACAGGTCCGCTATCTCAGGCATACGGTGTCGCAGGCGCGTGACGGCGTGCCACGTCTCCAGGCCGCGATCGCGCTCACGTACGCTGCGCTGTGCATGGCGCGGCAGCAGCGTTACATCCGCTCCGCCACCAAGCGCCTGTCGGAGGAGCTGGCGCGGCAGATCCTGCCCGACGGCGGCCACATCAGCCGCAATCCGGGGGCGCTGATCGAGCTGCTGGTCGACCTCCTGCCGCTGCGCACCGCCTTCACCGCCCGCAACATCGCGCCCCCATTGCCGCTCCTCAATGCCATCGATCGCATGATGCCGATGCTGCGCTTCTTTCGCCACGGCGACGGAAATTTCGCGCTGTTCAACGGCATGGGCCCTACCCAGACCGATCTGCTGACCACCATCCTGGCTTATGACGACGCCCGGGGCGCGCCGCTCGCGAATGCGCCCCATTCCGGCTATCAGCGGCTGGAGAGCGCCGGGACACTGGTGCTGATGGACGCCGGCCGCGGTCCGCCGATGCCGGTGAGCCAGGAGGCCCATGCCGGCTGCCTGTCGTTCGAACTCTCGGCCAAGCAAAGCCGGATCGTGGTCAATTGCGGATTGCCGTCGACCAGCCGCGAAGGCTGGCGGCAGGTGGCCCGCGCGACCGCGGCACATTCCACCGTCACGCTCAACGATACGTCGTCGTGCCGTTTCGTCGACTCGGGGCCGCTCAAGCGCATGCTGTTCGGCACGCCCATGATCGGCGGTCCCCGCCAGGTCACCGTGGTGCGCGAGGAACAGCCCGACGGCGTGCTGCTGCGCGCCTCGCACGACGGTTATGCCGACATCTTCAATGTCGTCCACCAGCGTGTGCTCGTGCTCTCCACCGACGGCCGCAGGCTCGACGGCGAGGACCTGTTCACGCCCGCGAGCGGCCAAGCGATACTCGCGGACCGCGATCAGTTCGCATTGCGCTTCCACCTGCATCCCTCGATCAAGGCAAATCGAGTGGCGGACGGGCACAGCGCAATGCTGCTCCTGCCGAACAAAGAAGCCTGGATCTTCAACGCCTACGACGACCCGGTCGATCTTGAGGAAAGCGTCTATCTGGCCGGTCCCGACGGCCCGCGGCGCACCCTGCAACTCGTCATCTATGGCCGCGCCCGCAAGATCATGCGCGTGCAATGGGCGTTCGCCGCGCAAGCTGCGGCCGGCACCGCCGCCGCGGGACCCCGCCGCCCGCGCGAGGATGAGCCGCAGCTGCCGTTGTGACAGTATTGCTCCGACATGCCTGCGAAGCAGGCATCCAACGACCAAAAAATGAAATTTCGCAGAACCCTTGCTTGATCGCGCCGCCGGTGATTACTGGATGTCGCTTCCGGACATGACAATCCGCTGTGATCTTCGCCAAGGCATCATGACCGATCATCTCCGCCGCATCTCCCGCGCGTTGCTTTCCGTTTCCGACAAGGCCGGCCTCGTGGACTTCGCGCGAGCGCTGGCCGAGCGTGGAATCGAGCTGATCTCGACCGGCGGTACGCGCAAGGAACTGGCGGACGCCGGCCTGCCCGTGCTCGACGTCGCCGATCTCACCGGCTTTCCCGAAATGATGGACGGCCGGGTCAAGACGCTGCATCCCAAGGTGCATGGCGGGCTGCTCGCCATCCGCGACAATGACGATCACGCCGCCGCGATGCGCGCACACGGCATTCGGCCGATCGATCTCCTCGTGGTCAATCTCTACCCGTTCGAGGCCACGGTCGCGGGCAATGCCGATTTCAAAACCTGCATCGAGAATATCGACATCGGCGGCCCCGCCATGATCCGCGCGGCGGCCAAGAATCACGACGACGTCGCTGTGGTGGTCGAACCAAGCGACTACGCCGTCGTGCTGACCGAGCTCGCGCAACATGACGGTGCGACCACGCTGGCGCTGCGCCGCAAGCTCGCAGCCAAGGCCTACGCCCGCACCGGCACCTACGACGCCGCGATCTCCAACTGGTTCGCGAATGAGCTCGCAGATCCCGCTCCGGCCTACCGTGCCATCGGCGGCCAGCTCATCGAGCCGCTGCGCTACGGCGAGAACCCGCATCAGGCGGCGGCATTCTATCGCACACCCGAGCGGCGCCCCGGCGTCGCCACCGCACGACAACTGCAAGGCAAACAGCTCTCATACAACAATATCAACGACACCGACGCGGCCTGCGAATGCGTCGGCGAGTTCGATCCCAGCCGCACCGCGGCCTGCGTCATCGTCAAGCACGCCAATCCGTGCGGGGTCGCCGAGGGGTCGAGCCTGCTCGACGCCTACTGCAAAGCGCTGGCTTGCGACCCGGTATCGGCATTTGGCGGTATCGTGGCGGTGAACCGGCCGCTCGACGCCGACGCGGCGCGCGCCATCACCGACATCTTCACCGAGGTCATCATCGCGCCCGGCGCGAGCGAGGAAGCGATCGCCATCATCGGCGCCAAGAAAAATCTGCGCCTGCTGGTGACGGGCGGCCTGCCGGATCCGCGCGCAGCGGGCATGATCGTGAAATCGGTCGCCGGCGGCTTGCTGGTGCAGTCGCGCGACAATGCCGTCGTCGACGACATGACGCTCAAGGTAGTGACCCGTCGCGCGCCAACCAACGCCGAACTCACGGATTTGGCGTTTGCCTTCCGCGTCGCCAAGCACGTGAAATCGAACACCATCGTCTATGCCAGGGACCTCGCCACCGTCGGGATCGGCGCCGGCCAGATGAGCCGCATCGATTCCGCGCGCATCGCCGCACGGAAAGCCGAGGACGCGGCAAAGGCCGCCGGCCTGAGCGAGCCGCTCACCCTGGGCTCGGTGGTCGCATCCGACGCGTTCTTTCCATTCGCCGATGGACTCCTGGTCGCCGTGGAAGCCGGCGCCACCGCCGTAATCCAGCCCGGCGGCTCCGTCCGCGACGACGAGGTGATCAAGGCTGCCGACGACCACGGCATCGCCATGGTGTTCACGGGGACGCGGCACTTCCGGCATTGAACCCGTGAGGTTGCCGCCCCGACAGGGCGCGCCCTCTCCGGATGACACCCCGGCGCCGCGCATCGCGTTAATTCTTGACCAGGTCCCCCAGCAGGCTGGCCGCGACCGAGAGCTTCGATAGTGTCAGCCCGGAATTGGCGATCTCGTGCACCGACATGCGGATGCGATCGACCTTGGCCCTGCGCGGTGCGACCCAGGCCTCCACCGCCTTCCCTCCGGCCGCGCCATCGCCGGCCATGGCGGCGGTCAGCCGCCGCTCTGCATCGCCGATCGAATCGAGCGCACGGTCGAGTGCGAGCCGATCGAAATAATCCGAAATCACGATGCCGCGGGCGGCGCTGGCGATCTCATCGAGCCGGAAGAACGCCTCGGCAGCGAAATAGGTGGCCGCGACCTCGGCAATATTCTGGCCCGTGCGGTCGGCGACCATCACGATATCGGGCGCGGCGATCAACACCCGCAGCGTGGCGAGACGGCGCGCAAGCGCGGGCGGCACGCCTCCCTTCGCCAGTTCGGCTTCGCGCTCCCTGCGCGCCGCAGCGGCCGCGTCCGGCAACACGTCGTCAAGCGCGGCTTCGACCGCTGCAATGCCATCGCGATAGTGGGCAACGATCGACGCCAGCCCCTGCGTGAGATCGACGTTGCGCAGGAACCAGACCAGCCGGTCGAGCAGCAGATCCTGCACCGCCTGATAGAGCGTGAGTTGCAGCTTGCCGGAGATCTTGTTGTCGAGCGCGTCGATCTCTCCGTTGAGCGCCGTCATGCCGTAGCTGTCACGCACGGCGGCAAACGCGGCCGCGACGCTTGCCGACGAGGCGCCGGTCTGGTCGGCGATGCGCACCAGCAGCGAGGGGCCGCCGCGATTGATCATGGAATTGGCGAGCTGCGTGGCGATGATGTCGCGCCGCAGCCGATGGTGCTCGACCGCATCCGGGAATTGCTCGGTCACCGCCCTGGGGAAATAGCGGCCCAGCTCGCGGCCGAGATAGGGATCGTCCGGCACGTTCGATTGCAGGAGCTCGTGGTGGAGCGCGAGCTTGGCATAGGCCAGCAGCACCGCCAGCTCCGGCCGCGTGAGCGCCTGCGAGCGCCGTCGCCGCTCGGCGATCTCCATATCGTCGGGAAGGAACTCGACCGCGCGATCAAGCTCGCCGGCGGTTTCCAGCGTCTGCATCAGGCGCTGCTCGAAGCCGAGGTCCTCCAGCCCGCGCCGCTCGGCAAGCGAGATCGCGAGCGGCTGCAGATAATTGTTGCGCAGGACCAGCGCCGCCACCTCGTCGGTCATGGCGGCGAGGAGGGCATTGCGCCCCTCGCGCGAGATCCGGCCGTCCCGCATCGGCGTCGCCAGTGCGACCTTGAGATTGACCTCGACGTCGGAGGTATTCACACCCGCCGAGTTGTCGATGGCATCGGTGTTGAGTCGGATGCCGCGCATCGCCGCCTCGACGCGGCCGAGCTGCGTCATGCCGAGATTGGCACCCTCCCCGATCACCCTGGAGCGGATATCAGCTCCGGTGATGCGGATCGAATCGTTGGCGCGGTCGCCCACCGCGTCGTCGGTCTCCGCCGATGCCCGCACATAGGTGCCAATACCGCCGAAGAAAATCAGATCCACCGGCGCTTTCAGGATCGCCTTGATCACGTCCTGAGGCGTCGCCTTGGCCGCCTTCAGATCCAACGCCGCGCGCGCCTCCTCCGAGAGCGCGATCTCCTTCAGCGCGCGTGGGAATACCCCGCCGCCCTTGGAGATGAGCGTGCGATCGTAATCCTGCCAGCTCGAGCGTGGCAGATCGAACAGACGCCGGCGCTCCTCGAAGCTTCTGTCGGGATCGGGGGCGGGGTCGATGAAGATGTCGCGATGATCGAAAGCGGCGATGAGCTTGATCGTCCGTTCCCGCAACATGCCGTTGCCGAACACGTCACCCGACATGTCGCCGATGCCGACAACGGAGAACGGCGTCTCGCCGATGTCGATGTCGATCTCGCGGAAGTGGCGCTTGACCGATTCCCATGCGCCGCGGGCGGTGATGCCCATCTTCTTGTGGTCGTACCCGGCCGAACCGCCGGAGGCGAATGCGTCATCGAGCCAGAAGTGATGCTCCTGCGCGATCGCATTCGCGATGTCGGAGAAGCTTGCCGTGCCCTTGTCCGCTGCAACCACGAGATAGGGATCGTCGTCGTCGTGGCGCAGCACGTTGGCGGGCGGGATCACGCCCTGCGGACCGAGATTGTCGGTGATATCGAGCAGGGTAGAGATGAACAGCTTGTACGCCGCCGTGCCCTCGGCCACTACGGTTTCCCGCGTTCCTCCCTTTGCCAACTGCTTCGGCACAAAGCCCCCCTTGGCACCGACCGGCACGATAACGGCGTTCTTCACCTGCTGCGCCTTGACCAGTCCGAGGATCTCGGTGCGGAAGTCCTGTGGCCGATCCGACCAGCGGATGCCGCCGCGCGCGACCTTGCCGAAGCGCAGATGCACCCCCTCGACCCGGGGCGAGTACACGAAAATTTCGTAGAGCGGGCGCGGGGCGGGCACACTCTCGAGCGCACGGCTCCCGAACTTCAGCGCGATGAGATGTTTCGGCAGCCCATCGGCGTCGATCTGATAGAAATTGGTGCGAAGGGCGGCCTGCACCGCGTTGACGAAGCGGCGCAGGATGCGATCCTCATCGAGGCTTTCGACCTGCCGCAGCGCGGCTTCGATGGCTGCGACGACCTCAGCCTCGCGTGCCTTGCGCTCGTCCGGCGACTGATTGGGGCGCGGATCGAAGCGCCTCTGGAACAGACGTACGATATCGGCGGCGATGGCCGAATGCTTGACCAGCGTCGTCCACATGTAGTCCTGGGAGTAGGGCACGCGGATTTGCCGCAGGAAGCGCGAAATGGTGCGGATCAGGGCCACGTCACGCCACATCATCCCTGCCGCCAGCACGAGCGCGTTGTAGCCGTCGTTCTCCGCGCCGCCGCCCATCACGACCAGGAACGCCGCCTCGAGACCCTTCTTGACGGACTTGAGGTCGACGGCGCCTCCATCCGCGCGCTCGAGCAACATGTCGTGAAGCCAGACATCGGACTTGCCTTCGGTATTGTTCTTGGCGACACGCGCGATCTGATAGGTACGCTCGTCCACGACATTGAAGCCCATGTTCTCGAGCACGGGGACGCGCTCGGACAGGGGGATCGGCCGCGCGTAGCTCCAGACCTTCAAACCAACGGCGTTGTCGTGATCCCCGGCGCGACGGTGAAAATCGACGCCGAGCGGCCGGCCCGGCGACAGCCCCTCCATGATTCGGATTTCGCCGACGGTCGTGGCCGGTGAGTAATTTTCGCGATAGCCGTCGGAAAAGGCACCGCGGTAGCGCTCCAATAGCGCGCGCCCCCTCTCAGGATCGTAGCTGCGCGCCAACTCCTCACCGAGCTTGTCGGTCCAGGTCCGCACGATCTCCTCGACCGCGCGTTCCAGGCTGGCGCGATCCGGATTCGGCACATGGCCGGGCGACACCGCGATGATGAAATGGACGCGGACGAGCGGGCCTTCGGGAAAGAACGGGTGGAAAGCGCTCACCCGACCCTTGTAGACCTCGGCGAGATATTCGCCGATCGCTTTGCGCACGTCGCTGTCGTAACGCTCGCGCGGCACGTAGACGAGGACGGAGACGTAGCGATCGAAACGGTCGCGCCGCGGCAGCACCCTCACACGCGGCCGCTCGTCGAGTTGCAGCACCGCCATCGCGAAATGGTAGAGCGTGTTCTCATCGAGCTGGAAAAGCTCGTCGCGCGGATAGCTCTCCAGCACATTCACCAGTGCCTTTCCGGAGTGCCCGTCGGGATCGAAGCCGGCACGCTCGAGCACCGCGTCGACCTTGCGGCGCAGATAGGGGATGGTCCGTGTCGAGCGCGTATAGGCGGTGGAGGTGAAGAGGCCGACGATGCGGAACTCTCCGATGAGCTTGCCGCCAGGATCGAAGCGTTTCACGCCGACATAGTCCATGTAGACGTGCCGGTGGACCCGCGAGCGCGCCGCGGACTTGGTGACGATGAGCAGCGTCGGCTCCTTCAGGAGCGCGCGGATCTCCGGAGTAATGACGAGCGGCTGGTTCCAGCGCTGCACGACCCCCACGTCGCGCGAACGCAAAATGCCGAGTCCGGTTTCGAACATGGGCTCGAGCGCTTCCTCGCCGGCGCTGAGTTGGTAATTGCGAACCCCAAGGAAGGTAAAGTTGTTGTCGACGAGCCATTCGAGGAATGCAACGGCTTCGGTGATCTCGTCCGCCGGCACCGGCGGCCGGTGGGTTTCGAGCTCGGCGATCACGTCCTCGACACGTTTCAGCATCGCCCGCCAGTCGGCGACGCAGAGGCGGATGTCGGCGAGCACCCGCTCGATGGCCGCCACGATGTCAGCGCGGCGGGCCTCGTCGTCGATCGGCTCGAGATGGATGTAGATCACGCTTTCGCGCAACGCTCCGGGAGCCGTCTTGGCATCCTTGAGGGCGATGAGGCGGCCGGCATCGTCGCGCACGACGGTCAGAACGGGATGTACGACGAAGCGCACATCGATGCCGCGGTCGGCGAGCTCCGCCAGGACCGAGTCGACCAGGAACGGCATGTCGTCATTGACGATCTCGAGCACCGATTCGTTGCGACGCCGCTCCCGGTCTCCCGCCGGTCCGACCGTATCGAGGCGGATGTTTGCCACGCCCGGTTTGCGCACCGCCAGCAGGGACCAGGCGTCGGCCGCGAGTTCCGCGAGCTGGCGGGGGTCATAACGCAGAAGGTCTTCGGGTGCCGCGTGAGCAAAAATCCCGGCGACGAAATCCGCCGGGATCTCACGATGGCTGCCGCGCAGGATTTTGCCCGCCGCGGCAATCAGCGCCGCTTCGGCACGCTCTTCATCGGTGCCGGGAAGGTCGGCAGCTACCATCGCGTTGTCCCTCGGCGCGCCCCGTATGAGCCGGGTGGCGTTCTTGAGGTTCAAGTCCATACTGCCTCAAGTATTTTTAATCTCGTCCGCAAGTCTTTCCCATCGAAGCTGCGGCGTCGAGCGCTAAGTTTCGGACGTCATCGAGCCAATACCGTTCGCCGGCCAAAGACGGTAGGATCGGCCATCCACGACAGGAGACGACCCCCGTGCCCCAGCCGACGAAGAACGCCGCCAAGAAGCGACCGGTTCCTACCCGCCGTTCACCGGTCATCAAAACTCCGAAAGCATCATCCTCGCCGCATAGCGGCGCGGAGGATGACATCAAGATCACGGCGCTCAAGCTCCCGCGGGGAGAGCTTTCGCCGGAGATGGACGCCTATTTCAAGAAGTGCGACGAAAAGCTGGGCTTTGTCCCCAACGTGCTCAAGGCGTTCGCCTTCGATGACGCCAAGCTGCAGGCGTTCGTCGACTATCGCCAGGAGCTGGTGCAGAACGCCGCAAGTCTTTCCAAGCTCGAGATCGAAATGATCGCCACCGTGGTGTCATCGCAGAACCGCTGCTTCTATTGCATCACCGCCCACGGCAACGCGGTCCGCCAGCTTGGCGGCCCCGTGCTGGGCGAAATGATGGTGATGAATTATCGCGCCGCGCGGCTCGACAAGCGCCAGCGCGCGATGCTCGATTTTGCGGTGAAGCTTACGACCCAGCCTTGGGAGGTGGAGGAGGAGGATCGCGCGCGCCTGCGCCGCGCGGGGTTCAACGACCGCGACATCTGGGACATCGCCTCGGTCGCCGCCTTCTACAACATGACCAATCGGCTTGCCTCCGCAACCGACATGCGTCCGAACAGCGTGTATCACGGGCAGGCGCGTTAGAGCATGATCCAGAAAAGCTGCAGACTCTTCGGACGGATGATGCGGCCAGACAAATGCTAAACACGAAATCGCGGTTCAACATAGGGCGACTTCATTCCAGCCGGCCACAGGGGAGGACATGATGCGATCGGCATATCTGCTCGCCGCTGCTTTCACGGCGGCATTCGCGACGCAAGCCTGGACGCAATCTCCGAAGGTGTTCATGGAAGAGATGATGGTGCCGTCGGAACCCGGCATTGAAATCTACGTGCGCAACAAGCGCCCGGCCGACATGTCCGCATTCCGACCCGAGCGCACGCTGCTGTTCGTGCACGGTGCGACCTATCCCGCGCACACCTCGTTCGATCTCCAGCTCGACGGGCTGTCGTGGATGGACTACATCGCCGCGCGCGGCTACGACGTCTATCTGCTCGACCTGCGGGGCTACGGCAGATCTACGCGTCCGCAGGAGATGGACCAAGCACCCGACGCCAACGCGCCGATCGTGCGCGGCGTGACCGCCGTCACGGATATCTCCGCGGTCGTCGATTTCATTCTCAAACGCCGAAGCATCCCGCGTCTCAACCTGTTGGGCTGGTCGTGGGGGACCACGCTGATGGCGACCTACACCACGCAGAACCCCGGCAAGGTCGAGCGGCTCGTGCTTTATGCGCCGGCGTGGATTCGAACGACGCCCTCGCTCTCGCGGCCGGCCGGTCCGCTCGGCGCTTACCGCACGGTCGCGCGCGAGCAGGCAAAGACCCGCTGGCTCACCGGCGTACCCGAGGACAAGAAGGCAACGTTGATCCCGGCCGGGTGGTTCGAGACCTGGGCCGATGCCACCTTCGCCACCGATCCGGTGGGAGCCAAGATGACGCCACCCACACTGCGCGCACCGAACGGCGTACAGCAGGACGGGGACGAATTCTTCTCGGCCGGCAAGCCCTATTACGACCCGGCCAGGATCACCGTGCCGACCCTATTGGTTCATGCCGAGTGGGACCGCGACACGCCGGCTTATATGGCGCAGACCTTGTTCCCGCTGCTGGTCAATGCGCCGGGCAAACGATACGTGCAGCTGCCCGAAGGCACGCACACCATCATGATGGAGAAGAATCGCCCTATGCTGTTCGAGGCCGTGCAGGCCTTCCTCGACGAATCCGGGAAGTCGTAGGCACACGCATCGTCACCAAGTCGCCGTTCAAATCTCCACCAGCCTGTTCGGCAACTCGTCAGGATTGAGAACGCCGGGTGGGAAGTGCTCCGCCAGCACCGCGCCGCACTGCTCGATCGCGGCAATGAAGCCGTCGGCAGTCCGTCCCTCCCTCATCCCCGCGACCAGCGCCGCGACCGCATGGTCCCACACTTGCGGCGTCACTTTCGCATGGATGCCGCCGTCGGCCACGATCTCGGCATAGCGCTCGGCGACCGACGCGAAGATCAGAACCCCGGTGCGATTCTCGGTCTGGTGCAGGCCCTGGGCAAAGAACTGCCGCATGGCTTCGACATGCGCGCGCTCATGCTTGGTCCGCCGCGGCACGACATGGAAGCGGATCCCCGGCAGCGAGAGCCCGGCAGCAGCCGCGATAAAGACGACGAGCTGAATGAGATAGATGAGCGAGGCGGGCCAGAGCGTGAGATAGATCAACGGTGCCGGCACGGCGAGCGCGACGGCGGCCGCCCACGCCACCGGCACCAGGCGATAGTCGCTCGATTGGCGGGCGATGACGCAGAAGATCTCGCCTGACGTCTTGGCCTCAGCCTTAGTGATGGCGTCCGCGATACGATCTTTGTCGACCTGCGAGATCATCTCCAGCCCTTCACCAGCTTCCTGACGACCCGCCGCCGCCGAACGAGCCGCCACCGCCGGAAAAACCGCCACCATCGGAGAACCCGCCGGAAGAGCCGGAGGACCAGTCCGAGCCCGACCCAGAGGACCAGCCGCTCGACCAGCCGTCGCGCGATCTGCCGCGACCGCGGTTGCGCGGGATGGTCCCAACCAGCGTGAGGAACACGAATCCGAAGACGAAGAAAACCAGCAGCATGACCAGGATAGAATCCCAACGCGTCGTCGGCTCCGGCCGTTTGGCCGCACGCTGCTGCCATTCCGCGGCGTCGCCGGTGAGCACGCTGATGATGTCGTCGACACCACGTGTGATGCCGCCCGCGAAATCGCCGGCGCGGAACCGCGGGGTGATCCCGTTCTCGATGATGAGCCTGGAAACAGCGTCGGTAAGCGCGCCCTCGAGGCCATAGCCCACCTCGATGCGCACCTTGCGCTCGTTCGGCGCCACGATCAGCAGCACGCCGTTGTTCTTGCCCTTCTGACCGATCTGCCAGTGGCGGCCAAGCTCGACGCCGAAGTCCTCGACCGACGTGCCCTGCAGCGATTTGAGCGTCACCACCACGAGCTGGTCACTGGTCTTGGCTTCGAACTCGGCGAGCTTCTGGGTGAGCGCCGCGCGTGTTCCCGCATCCAGAATGCCGGCATCGTCGACCACGCGGCCGGTAAGCACGGGAAAATCGAGCGCCAGCGCGGGGACGAGAAGCAAAAGAGCGAGCAACGTCGCGGCCGCGACGGCCGCGAGGTTTGCGGAGAGACGGAGCACACCGTGCTCGCGGTAAAAGGCTGTGTGACGCCCACGCATCTCACCACCGCCCCCCTGTGGCGCCACTCGCGGGTCTCCAGCGGCACTCATCGCGCGCGTTGCGCGATCAGAATTTTACCTGCGGCGGCGTCTTCACGTCCTCCGCCACCGTGAACGTCTCCATCGGCTTGTTGTTCTTGTAGAGAGTCGAGGCCCAGATGATGCCAGGGAACGTCCGCAGCTCGGTATTGTATTGCCGCACCGCCTCGATGTAGTCGCGGCGTGCGACCGCAATGCGATTCTCCGTGCCCTCGAGCTGCGACTGCAGGGCAAGGAAGTTCTGGTTCGATTTAAGGTCGGGATATCGCTCCGAAACCGCAAGCAACCGCCCGAGCGCGCCGGTGAGTTGCGCCTGCGCCTCCTGGAAGCGCTTGAATGCTTCCGGATTGTTGACGATATCTGGCGGAATCTGCACCTGGACCTGGGTCGCGCGCGCCCGCGCGTTGGTCACTTCCTCGAGCACTTGGCGCTCCTGCGCGGCGTAGCCTTTCACCGTCTCGACCAGATTGGGAATGAGATCGGCGCGGCGCTGATATTGGTTGAGCACATCCGACCACTTCGCTTTGGCCGCTTCGTCATAGCTGGGAATGTTGTTGACGCCGCAGCCTGCGAGCAAAAGGCCGAGACACGCGACCAATACGGGAATACGAGCAAGGCGCAGCACGCTCGATGCGTAGCTCATGACAGCCCTCCGATACCGACTTCCATGCACAGCAGGACGCCGGCCGCTGCTACAGCCTATTCGCAGCCGGCGCAATCCAAAGCGGCGACGCTGACGTTGGGCAGCGACGCCCTCGCCTCGGCAGTGGCGAGGCATTATAGCGATGCTGGGGCGGATGTGCGCGCCGGACGGAACTTTGGGCCTGCAGGCCTGGAGGCATCGCCGTCCGGTTTGAAGCGTAGACGTTGGAGCACCCGATGAGCGTCGGCCGCCGAATTTTGCTTGCTTTGGTTGCATCTACGATATGCCTCGGTCCGCTCGCGGCGCAAAACTCCACGCTGCCCGACGCCGCCCCCGCGCCCGGAGGACGGATCGCGGCGGTCACGGCCCGTCATGGGATGGTGGTGGCGCAGGAGGCGCGCGCCGCGCGCATCGGAATGGAAATCCTGCGCCAGGGCGGCAATGCAGTCGACGCCGCCGTCGCGACTGGCTTTGCGCTGGCGGTGACCTATCCGCGCGCCGGCAATATCGGCGGCGGCGGCTACATGCTCGTGCACCTCGCCAGTCGCAACATCGACACCGCCATCGACTACCGCGAGACCGCGCCGGCCGCGACCACGCCCAGTATCTTCCTCGATGAGCGCGGTGAGGCCGACCCGCGCAAGTCACGCGACTCCGCGCTCGCGATCGGAGTGCCCGGCACGGTGGCGGGGCTCTCGCTCGCGCACGCGAAATACGGCTCGGGAAAATTCACCCTCGCGCAGCTGATCGCGCCGGCGATCCCGCTTGCGCGCAAAGGAATTCCGATCGAGGACGATACCGCGGACTCATTGCCGCGCTCGCAAGCGCGCCTGGCGCGCTGGCCTTCGACCATGAAGATCTTCTTCGCAGACGGGCATGTGCTTCCCCCCGGCGCAACACTGGTCCAGCACGACCTCGCCGACACGCTTACCGCTATCGCCGAGACCGGACCGCAGGCGTTCTACGAGGGCGCTATCGCCGACAAGATCGTCGCAGCCATACGCGCCGGCGGCGGGCTGATGACCCGCGACGATCTCAAGAATTACCAGGCGATCGAGCGCGCCCCGATACAGGGCCGCTATCGCGGCTACGACATCCTGTCGATGCCGCCGTCCTCCTCGGGCGGCGTGATCCTGATCGAAATGCTCAACATCCTGGAAGGCTACCCAGATCTTGCCAAGGATGATGGGCGCCGCCTGCACCTGATGGTCGAGGCGATGAAGCTCGCCTACGCCGACCGTGCCGCCTTCCTCGGCGATCCCGCGAGCGTCGACGCGCCGCTCGCGCGCCTGCTGTCGAAGGACTATGCCGCCAAGCTGCGTGCGCGCATCGATCCCGCACGCGCGCGGCCGGCCCGGGAGATTCACTCCGGCGGCGCGACGGTGCGCGAGGGAGACAACACGACGCATTTCTCCGTCGTCGATCGCTTCGGCAACGCGGTGTCCAACACCACCACGCTCAATTTCAGCTACGGCGTCGGGCTTGTCGCCGACGGCACCGGCGTCCTGCTCAACAACGAGCTCGACGATTTCGCCGCCAAACCGGGAGTGCCCAATGCGTTCGGACTGGTCGGAGGCGCGGCCAACGCCCCGGGACCGGGCAAGCGGCCGCTCTCATCCATGACGCCCACCATCGTGCTGAAGAACGGCAAGCCGTTCCTTGTCACCGGCTCACCCGGGGGGAGCCGTATTATCACCGCGGTGTTGCAGGTGATCCTGAACGTGATCGACCGCAAGCTTTCGATCGCGGACGCGGTGGCGGAGCCGCGCATCCATCATCAATGGTCGCCCGACGAGGTCATGGTCGAAAGCGGATTGCGAGGCGACCTGATCCGCGCGCTGGAGGCGCGCGGTCATAACGTGGCAGAGCGGCTGCCGCCGACCTCGGCCAACTCAATCCTGGTGACGGCCGGCGGTCTCGTCGGCGCACCCGATAACCGCACCCGCGGCGCGCTGGCGGCGGGATATTAGGCGAGCGAGCGCTCCGCTGCTGAGCCCATCACTTCAATGACGCGCTTGTCGCCACCTCGGCCCACTTGGCGATCTCATGCTTGAGAAACGCATCGAGCTTGTCCGGCGAGCCGCCGACATAGCGATAACCCAGCGTGGCGCCTTTCTCCTTCACATCGGGCATCACCAGGATGCGCTCCACATCGGCATTGACCTTGGCGATGATCTCTTTCGGCGTGCCCCTGGGCGCAAACAGCGCGTACCAGCTGGTCTCGTCCACGAACTTCACGCCAAGCTCGTTGAAGGTCGGCACGTCGGGCAGTTGCGTCGCACGTGTCGTTCCCGACACCGCCAGCGCGCGCATGCGCCCGGCCGTGACATTGCCGAGGTGACCGCCGAGTGTCGGCAGGAAGACGGCAATGCGGCCTGACATGACGTCGGTCGCGGCCTGGGAGACCGAGGTATAGGGCACGTGCTGGAGCTTGATGCCGGCGAGATCGCTGAACAGGACTGTGGCGAGGTGCCCGCTGGTGCCGGTACCGAGCGAGGCGTAGTTCAGCTCGCCGGGATGCGCCTTGGCGTAGTCGATCAGGTCCGGCACCGAGCGGAACGGGGAATTCGGCGGCACCAGCAGCACATCCTGCGCGGTCGCAACCAGCATGATCGGGTCGAAATCCTTGAGCGGATCGAAGTCCTTGCTCGGCTGCAGCGTGACGTTGACCCCCAGCGTCTGCGCGCCGAAATGCAGGGTATAGCCGTCGGGCGTGGACTTCGCCGCAGCCGCGGCGCCGATATTGCCGCCCCCGCCCGGCCGGTTCTCGATCACCACGTTCTGGCCCCAGGCTTCGGTGAGCTTCTGCGCAAGGATGCGGCCCAGCGTGTCGATGGTGCCGCCGGCAGGGAACGCAATCAGAATGCGGACCGGGCGGTCGGGATAGGTTTGGGCGCGTGCGCCGCCGTTCATCGCCAACGCGGCCGCGAGCAGCAACAGGCCGCCCCAGATCCTCAATCCCATGCGCTCCTCCCGATTGGTTTTCTCTTCTGCTGACGAGGGTGATGCTCGGTCACGTTCGTGGTGGCCGGCAACGCCGACACCGACACTCACCGCAGTGACGCGCTCTTCGCGACCTCGGCCCATTTGGTGATTTCGTGCCGGAGCATTGCGGCGAGCTGATCGGACGAGCCGCCAATGAACCGATAGCCCAGCGTCGTTTCCCGCTCCTTCATTTCCGGAAGCGAAAGGATGCGCGCCATGTCACCGTTGATCTTGGCAACGATCTCCTTGGGCGTCCCCCTGGGAGCGAACAACGCGTACCAGCTCGATTCGTCGACGAAGCCGATGCCGAGCTCGTTGAAGGTCGGAACGTCCGGAAGTTGCGCCGCTCGCGCGCGGCCGGACACTGCCAAGGCGCGCATCTTGCCGGCGCGGATGTTGCCGATGGCGCCACCGAGCGTGGTGATCCAGAGCGAAATGCGGCCCGAGATCATGTCGGTCACAGCCTGGCTGAACGATGTGTACGGCACGTGCTGGACCTTGATGCCGGCAAGGTCGCTGAACAGCGTGGTCGCGAGATGACCGCTCGAGCCGATGCCGAGCGAAGCATAGTTCAGCTCGCCCGGATGCGCCTTGGCGTAGTCGACCAGTTCCTTGACGGAGCGGAACGGCGAGTCGGGCGGCACCATCAGGACGTCCTGCGCGGTCGCGATCCACATGATGGGCTCGAAGTCCTTGATCGGATCGAGACCCTTCATCGGCGCGAGCGTGACGTTGACCGCCAGCACCTGTCCGCCGAGGTGAAGCGTATAGCCGTCAGCCGGCGACTGCGCCGCCGCCGCCGCACCGATATTGCCGCTGGCGCCGGGACGATTCTCCACGAACACCGATTGGCCCCAGGCCTCGCTCAGCTTCTGCGCGACGATACGGCCGAGCGTATCGATGGTGCCTCCGGCAGCGAACGCGATGACGATGCGGACGGATCGGTCGGGATAGGCTTGCGCCGATGCGCTCGCAGGTGCTTGGACAAGTGCCGCCCAGAACGACGCCGCGATCCATGCCGCGGCCACGCATCTGTGCCGCATGCGATCCTCCCGCATTCCGCCCTTCACCAACGGCCGGTCTGATGTCGGCCTTCGATGCAAGCGTATATCATCGGCTGCGCAAAGCGCAGCCGTGCTCGCTCCGAGAATGGGACGGAAGAACGTGGAAGAAATTGGAGCGGGCGAAGGGATTCGAACCCTCGACCCCGACCTTGGCAAGGTCGTGCTCTACCCCTGAGCTACACCCGCATCCGAATTCCGTCGGCCAGCGGCCGCCGGAACATCGGGCCACCTATGCCAAAAGGTGTCCGCCTTTGCAACCGCCTCCCTGCCCGGCCTTTCGCCTGCGGCGCCGGGCCCCTTGTGATGGGCAGGCGCGCAGTCCATGAAACGCGCGCCAGCGGGCTTGCGCGCAGTCGCTCTACCGCGAGTCGTGATTTCGCCCTAAGCATTTGCTTGGTCGCATGATCTGGTCCGAAACCTCTGCAACATTTCGGGCTCGTGCGCCCGGAACGGCCCGCCCGCGCCGGCTCCAACTCAACCTATTGCGGCCGATCGCAACCACCGGACGACCCCACCATGACGCTCCCCACGACAGCTTCCCCGGCTCCGGCGATATCCGAGGCGACACTCGGCACCGACTACATCCTGAACGCGCTGGCGGAAGAAGGTCTCAGCCACTTGTTCATGGTGCCCGGCGGCCTGGTCGATCCGTTCATGCCGGCGCTCACCCGCCAGGACAGGCTCATGCCGGTGGTCGCGGCGCACGAGGGCGGCGCCGTGTTCATGGCGGACGGCTATGCGCGAGCGAGCGGCAGTTTCGGCGCCGCGATCGGGATCGGGGGCCCTGGTGCCTGCAACATGGCGACCGCGGTCGCCGCCGCAAAGACCGACGGCTCGCCGCTGCTGGTGATGACCGGCGAGGTGCCGCTCGCGATGGAAGGCCGCGGCGTGTTCCAGGACGCGAGCCAGGCCACGCTCGACGACACCGCCGTCATGGCGCCGCTCGCACGTCTCTCCAAGACCGTCAGCAGCAGCCAGAACCTGAACCACTGGTTTCGCCATGCGCTGACAACCATGTGGTCACAACCGCGCGGGCCCGTTCATCTCTCGCTCACGCATGACGCCCTCACCGGCGAATGCGCGGCCGACTACATCAAGATCTTCGGCTATTTCGCAGGCGGAGAGCCGTTGAGCGTGCCGGCCGCGGATGCCGCGCTGGCCGCGCTGGCGGACCGCAAGCCCGCCCGCATCGCTTTCCTCGCCGGCGCTGGTGTCGAACACGATGTCGCCGCCGCCCGTCTGAGGATGCTGGCCGAACGCTGGTCCATTCCCGTCGCCACCACGCTGCGCGCCAAGGGCGTGTTCCCGGAGGATCACGCGCTGTCGCTCGGCGTGTTCGGCTATGCCGGCAGCCGCCACGCCACCAACGCCATCCTCAACAGCGATCTCGATTGTCTCATCGTGCTCGGCTCCGGCTTCAACGAGCGCGACACGATGCACTGGTCGCTGCGCGAACGCCCGACCGCGTTCATGATCCATGTGAATACCGACATGGACGAGCTCACCGCCAACGGCGACTTGGGACATGTCGTGCCGGGAAGCTGTCGCGGCTTCCTCGATCTCATGCACGACCGCGCCGACGTGATCGCCCCGGCGTTGCAGGAAAGCCAGACGCGCCGGCGCCAGTGGGTTGCCGACATCAAGGCCGGGCCACGGCTTTATGACATCGAGAACTGCAGCCGGATGACCACCCCGATCCATCCGGCCACGGCCATCACCGCGCTGCGCAAGGTGTTCCCGCACAACGGCAGCGTGCTGGTCGATTCCGGCGCACACCGCGCGTTCGCTGGCCATTATTGGACCGCCTACGAGCCGCGCACCTATATCTCCGCCACCAACCTCGGCCCGATGGGATGGGCGATCCCGGCAGCGATCGGCGTGCAATGCGCACATCCGGATCGACGCGTCGCCGTCATCACCGGCGACGGTTGCATGCAGATGCACGGCATCGAGGTGCAGACCGCCGCCCGCTATCAATTGCCGATCATCTATCTGGTCATCAATAACGGTGCGCTTGGCAATGTCTGGCTGCGCGCGCGCCAATATGGCGCCCTGCCGGCCGAGCTGACCAGCGTCCGCGATCACGACTGGGCGGGATTCGCGCGCTCGCTCGGGGCGCAAGGCTTCACCGTGCGCGATCCCGCCGACCTCGAGGGCACGTTCGAGAAGGCGCTCGCCGCCGGCACGACGGTGCTGATCGACGTCAAGGCCGACAAGGACTGCCCCACGCCGGTCTACGATTTCAATGCCGGGGTGCGTGCCTGGTCCTATCACGAATAGGCAGTTGCAAGACTCCGCCGTCCACATCCGGAAATCTTCCCATGACCGTGCTCGATATGAACCCGTCGACGCTGCCGCCCGACGCGCAGGCGCTCTATGAAAAGATGGCCGCGCGGCGCAAGAGCCACGGCGAGGGTTTCGGCGGACCCTATCTCGCGCTGCTCAACCATCCGGAGCTTGCCTGTCGCATCGAGGAGCTGGGATTCTTTTTAAAATTCGAAAGCGCTTTGCCGCGCACGATCTACCAGTTCATTGTGCTCACCATTGCGCGCACGACCGGCGCCGGCTTCGAATGGCAAGATCATATCGAGCACGCACGCGCCGCCGGCTTGCCGCCTGACGTGATCGACTGCATTGCGTCTGCCCGCACCGAATCGCTGCCGCAGCCCTACGCGCTGGTGTATGCGATCCTGACGAAGACGATGGCGTGGCAACTGGTGCCGGACGATCTGCAGACCCGCGCCGCGGCCGAATGGGGCAAGCATGGCGTGGTCGAAATCGTGGTCCTGTCGGGCTTCTATCAGATGTTCGCGGCGATCAATCAGGGATTCGGAATAGGAATGCCGAACTCCGTCGGACGAAAGTCCGATTAGCTCGCATTCACCGTTCGTCCTGAGTCCGGCCTTCGCTGTGTGATGCCCGCCACCCCTTCCGATCTGTTCACCTTCCTCGACCGCCTCGGAATCGCGCACCCGACGGTGACCCATCCGGCACTGTTCACCGTCGAGCAATCTCGCGCACTGCGCGGGACAATCCCGGGCGGCCATACCAAGAACCTGTTCCTCAAGGACAAGAAAGGAACGCTGTTCCTGGTCACGGCGCTCGAGGATGCGGTGATCGAACTCAAATCACTGCACCGGCTGCTCGGGGCGGGCGGCCGCTTCTCCTTCGGCTCCGCCGACCTGATGCGCGAGACGCTGGGGGTCGAGCCTGGGGCCGTCACGCCGTTTGCGGCGATCAACGACACCGAGCAGCGCGTCAGTGTGGTGCTCGATGCCGCCATGATGCAGCACGAAACGCTCAACTATCACCCGCTGGTCAATACGATGACCACCTCGATCGCCCGCGCGGACCTGGTGCGGTTCCTGGAGCAAACCGGCCATCCGCCCCGGATCGCCGCCGTGGCGCTTCCCGGCTCGGACCTGCCCCGGACCTGATCCGTGCACGAAAACGACGCTTCCAGCTGGCCTGAAACGGGCAGGAACCCAGGTTGCAGGTAATTAATGCTGGCCGAAACCGGAGTGCTGGGGGCATTGCGTTTCCTCATTGCAAACACCCCCGTTGACACCATTTAATCCGCCATATTCAGGTTCGACGCGATCGAGCCAGGCTCGACCAGCGATCGGCAATTTGGACCGGTCAATTGAATAGCTCAGGCTGTCCGGCTTGGGTGGCGTGGAAGGACAGACAAGATGACGATGTTGCAGAGCGGCGAGGCGGCGGCAGCTCCGGCCGCCGGGGTCAAGGACACGACCACCCAGACGTTCGTCAAGGACGTCATCGAGGAGTCCAAACGACAGCCGGTGCTGGTGGACTTCTGGGCCGAATGGTGCGGGCCGTGCAAGCAGCTCGCCCCGGTGCTGGAAAAGGTCGTGCGTGCCACCAAGGGCAAAGTGAAGCTGGTCAAGATGGACATCGACAAGCATCCCTCGATCCCCGGCCAGCTCGGCATCCAATCGATCCCGGCAGTGTTCGCGTTCGTCAATGGCCAGCCGGTTGATGGTTTCCTTGGCGCGCTGCCGGAAAGCCAAGTCATGGCGTTCATCGAACGCGTCACCAAGGACCGCGTCGGCGGCGAGGAACAGGACCTTTTGAAGACCGCCGATGAAGCGCTGGCCAAAGGCGATGCGGCAGGCGCCGCCGACCTCTACGCGCAAGTGCTCGCGCAGGACAGCGGGAATATCGGCGCGCTCGCCGGCCTGGCGCGCAGCTACGTGAGCACCGGCGCGATCGAGCAGGCCAAGCAAACGCTGGCGTTGGTACCCGAGGCCAAGCACAGCGATCCCGCGGTCGCCGCCGCTCGCGCGGCACTCGAGGTTACCGAGCAGGCTCAATCGGTCGGACCGATTGCCGAATTGGAACAGAAGGTCGCGGCCAATCCGCTCGATCATCAAGCGCGTTTCGACCTCGCGGTGGCCTTGAACAGCAAGGGGCGCAGGCAGGAGGCGGTCGATAATCTGCTGGCGATCGTCAAGCGCGACCGCAAGTGGAACGACGACGGCGCGCGCAAACAATTGGTCCAGTTCTTCGAGGCCTGGGGCCCGACTGATGAGGCTACCGTCGACGGACGCAAGCGGTTGTCATCGGTTTTGTTCGCGTAGCACGACAGGCGATCGGCTCGTTCCGAGGAACCCGCAGCGCGTCTCCAGCTTACCGGAGAACGGGCTCCCGAGGCGGGTGCATCCTTGGGACTAGGACGGAGCGACCAGCTTCGGCAGCATTGCCGCGATGGGAGAGCGACGATGCCGATGAACGTAAGCTATGATGGCCCCGGTGATCTGGTTGACGTGATACCGGTCTTTCCGTTGCCGGGCGCGCTGTTGCTGCCGCGTGGACAGATGCCGCTCAACATCTTCGAACCGCGCTACATCGCCATGATCGACGATGCGCTGCGCTCGGGTCATCGCTTGATCGGCATGATCCAGCCCGATGCCGCGCATCCGGGGCCGGAAGACAGGCCCAATCTCTATAAGGTCGGCTGCGTCGGCCGCATTACCCAGATCGCCGAGACGGGTGACGGCCGCTACCTCCTCCAACTCACCGGCGTCGTCCGCTTTCGCATCGAGGAAGAGCGCGACGTGTCGACCCCGTACCGGCAATGCCGCGTCACCTACACGCCCTTCGTCGACGACTTCACGCCCCGCAAGGGGGAAGAGGACGTCGACCGCGCGAGCCTGCTGCACGCGCTATCGGATTTCCTCAAGGCCAACGATCTCAAGGCTGATTGGGAGGGGATCGAAAACGCTCCCAACGAGGCGCTGGTCAACGCGCTGGCGATGATGTCCCCCTACGGGACAGCAGAAAAGCAGGCGCTGCTGGAGGCACCTGACCTCAAGACCCGGGCCGAGATCCTGGTGGCGGCCACGGAGATCGAGCTTGCCAAGAAGACCTCCGGCGCCGATACGCCCCTACAGTGAAATCCGCCCTGTGCGCCCTTAGAGCTGGGGGGCCGGGAACGGCCGCCCGGTACCGTCTGCACGACTACGTCTTGTAATCGCCGCATTAAGTTGCTATCTGGGGATTCGTTGAGATTAACGGCTGTTCTCTACGTCGATAAAGCGCTTTCTCATCGACAAAGGCCGTTTGCGGGTCGCGTGAACGAATTCCACGTCTTGGTTTTCGACCCGTCTCATCCAGCCTCTAATTCATCGACAGCCCAGACCACGCGGGGTGTCTAATTTCCCCGCGACACGCGGCTGCTCGCCACCGCAGTCGGCTTGAGCCGATTTGCGCACCCAAAAAGGGCCAATGCCGGATCAACCGGGCATTGGGGGCGCCAGTTCGTTTCGCCATACGAAAGATTCCACTTTGACCTCCTTTCTCGACCTCGGCCTCAGCGAGCCCATCACCCGTGCGCTCGTCGACGAGCAATATGCCACCCCCACTCCAATCCAGGCCCAGACCATTCCGCAGGTGCTCGCCGCGCGGGACGTGGTCGGCATCGCGCAGACCGGGACCGGCAAGACCGCGGCCTTCGCGCTGCCCATCCTCAATCATCTCGCCGCCTCCGGCGGACGGCCGCAACCGCGCAGCTGTCGGGTATTGGTGTTGAGTCCCACGCGCGAGCTTTCCGCCCAGATCGTCGACAGCTTCCAGACCTACGGCCGCTATTTGCGGCCGCGGGTGG
>Ga0207643_10000595_pt1 | contig 22930 bp, 19 predicted proteins | sample KBSMisM62_FD_184313 | JGI IMG/M metagenome (GOLD analysis project Ga0207643, IMG submission 184313) | Miscanthus rhizosphere microbial communities from Kellogg Biological Station, Michigan, USA - KBS Miscanthus M6-2 (SPAdes) (version 2) | ecosystem: Host-associated > Plants > Roots >...
CATCATTGGTGGCGGCGTCATTGGTCTAACCATCGCGCGCGCACTCGCGCTCCGTGGCGTGCGTGATGTTTGTTTGGTTGAACGAGCGGGTCTCGGATCAGAGGCGTCGTTTGCTGCTGCCGGGATGCTGTTGCCGCAAGTCGAGACTGACGCTCAGGACGACTTCTTCACTCTCGCTTGTCAGAGCCGCGATCTATACCCCTCGTTCGCAGCGGCATTGAATGAGGAGACGGGAATTGACATCGAGCTCGACACTACGGGAACACTCTATCTCGCCCTCACCGAACACGATCAACAAGAGATCGAAAAGCGATACCATTGGCAAAGTCGCGCCGGTTTGCCCGTTGAGCTTCTCAGCGCAACAGCGGCGCGTGAGTTAGAACCCTGTATCTCCGATTCCACACGCGGCGCACTCCTGTTTCCAAACGACATCCAGGTCGAGAATCGTCGACTTCTCAGTGCGTTGGCCAACAGCGTAAACAAGCTCGGCGTGGACATAGTCACGCAAACAAATGTCGACTCATTGATCATTGAAGAAAACAGCGTGCGGGGCGTTCAGACGAGTCGTGGCCGGATCGAATGTTCGGTTGCCGTGATCGCTGCTGGAAGCTGGACGAGTTTCATCAAGAGTTCGTCACCTTGTAAGATTCCCGAAATCGAGCCGGTGCGTGGCCAGATGATCTGTCTCGAGGCTAAGCCGCAGTTGACTCGCCACGTCATCTACAGCCCTCGCGGCTACCTCGTGCCGCGGCGTGACGGCCGCCTGCTTGCCGGCTCGACAAGCGAACACGTGGGCTTCGCGAAATACATAACCGCAGGGGGAATCGGGACGATTCTGCGCAATGCGCTGGAGATTTCCCCGACAATCGCGAATTTGCCCATAGTCGATGCCTGGGCGGGCCTGCGGCCAAAGCCTGCTGACGGTTTGCCAGTGCTCGGACGTTGTGATGAAATTGACGGGCTGTTTTACGCAACCGGGCACTACCGAAACGGAATCCTACTTGCGCCTTTGACTGGTGAGTTAATTTCCGAAGCAATTGTCTCCCGTTAAAAGATGACTTCAGCTGTTCGATCAATCTTTCTAATACTGTTGGCGATGTTGGTGGCGGTGTCGACGTTTGCCCAGGGACTCGCTCCCGCCGTGAAGCCGGACCTGAAACCTGACACCCGCCCTGCGCAAGCACTTTACGAAGACGCAAACGGCTACCTGGGACGAAAGTATCAGGAGTTCAACAAACAGAAACTGCCTTACGACGCAAAGCTCGAAGCGCAAACAAAGAAGGAGCAGAAGGATCTCGCGGTAAAGAACGCAGCAACTCTTCAAGCTCGCTCGCCTCTGGCAGGGGAGGATCTTTACTACCTCGGCCTGCTGCATCATCTCGCCGGTGACGGAGACGCGTCGCTCGCGGCGATGCGACTTTTCCTGAAGGACGATCCGGACGGTCAAAAGGCGCAGTCGGCGCGAAACGTCGTGGTCTTGTATTCGATCAGGAAGGACCTGGTGCCTGAAGCGAATGCCGCGGTCGCGGCGTATGCTCGACACCAGCCACAGAACGCTGACGATCGCTATCGCATGGAACTGCTTATCACTGACGCATACATGCGCGCGAAAGACTACTCTGCGATGACGACGCACGCGAAGGAAATGTTGGCAGCGTCGAAGAAGTTTATCGAGGCGAACAAAGAAGAAGTCTTCCGGCGCGATGAGATGTTGTTGAGGTCGGCGATACTTCTTGCAGACGCTTACGCCAAAACCAACCAGAAAGATCTGGCGCTTGCGACGTTGAATGACCTGCGACGTTTGTCGATTCAGTTGCCATCGGCGAGTCTGTACAAGAATGTGACGATGCGACTGATGCGACTCGATCCGTTGCTCGATCCTGGTCAACTGTTCGATGCCGGTCTCGTGTCAAAAACGCCTTTGCCGGAACTCGTCGCCGAGGAGTGGATCGAACAGAAGCCGGTGAAGCTGAGCGATCTTCGCGGCCAGGTTGTGTTACTGGACTTTTGGGCGCCGTGGTGTGGTCCATGCCGTTACACGCTGCCAAACATGTCGCGCTGGCAGACTGCATTCAAGGACAAGGGATTCGTGATCTTGGGCGTGACCAAGTACTATGGACACGGCGACGGCGAGGCTCTGGCGCCGCCGGAAGAGCTTGTTTACCTGCGGGAATTCAAAAAGCGAAACCGCTTACCGTATGGATTTGTGATCTCGGATTCAGACACGAACGATTTCAACTACGGCGTGTTTTCGATTCCGACATCGTATTTAATCGATCGCAAAGGCGTGGTGCGTTACATCTCCATGGGCGCCGGCGAAGCAGAGATCGCAAACCTCGGAGACATGATCAAGAAGTTAGTTGAAGAGAAATGAACCACAAAGAAACAAAGTCACAAATACTTTAAATAAATCATTTGTGCTTTTGTGCCTTTGTGGTTAGAGAATTATGGACAGTCAAGGCATTTCATTAATTAATATTGTGATTTCGTTTGTCGCGGGCGTGCTCTCGTTTCTGTCACCATGCGTGTTGCCGCTGGTGCCCGGATACATCTCGTTGATTTCCGGCGTCAGTATTGACGGCCTGAAAGAAGGCACGAGCAATCGCCGCTCGGTGATTATCAACTCGCTGGCATTCAATGCCGGCCTGTCCGTCATTTTTCTCGTTCTCGGCACGACAGCGGGACTGGTTGGCGCTGCGATCACCAGCAACCCGTGGGTCAGAATCATCGGCGGACTCGTAATCATCGCTTTCGGTTTACAACTGATCGGTCTGCTCAAGATCTCCGCGCTCTACAAAGACACACGCTTTTTCTCCGATGACAAACCGCGCGGTGTGTTTGGCTCGGCCGCACTGGGAATGGCGTTTGCCGCCGGCTGGACTCCGTGCATTGGTCCAATACTCGGCGGCATCATCGGTCTCGCAGCCACAAGCGGTGGCTGGCGCAGTGGCCTCGTACTTTCCGCGTTTTATTCCGCGGGACTCGCAGTGCCGTTTCTTTTGACCGGCCTGGGTATCAATCAGTTTTTGAGCTTCTATAAAAACTTCCGCCGGCACCTGCACAAGGTTGAGGTCGTCTCAGGCGTGGTGCTGATCCTCGTGGGCCTGCTCGTCATGAGTGGACAATCGACGTTGCTGGCCAGCTCGAAATTGCTGACCTGGATTCCTAACGCTGAAAGCTGGTTGAAGCTCGACACAAAAACTCCCGCACCGCCAACTCCGGCGGCGAATACAAATTACGAAGCCGTACCCGACGTCGAGTTTCAAACACTCGCCGGCAAGCCGTTTCGTCTCAAAGAACTTCAGGGCCAGGTAGTGCTGCTGAACTTCTGGGCCACCTGGTGCATCCCTTGCCGTGAGGAAATTCCGACGCTGAACACTTTGCAGCACGAACTGCAAGCTGAAGGGTTGAAGATCATCGGTGCGACACTGGAAGACAGCGCTGACGGTGTGAACACATATCAGCAAGAGGTGGAAAAGTTTGAATACGATGTCTTGCTGGGCGGCAGCGACGCGAAAGTAAAATTTGCAGCAGCACAGTTGCCGACAACTTACCTGATCGACCGGCAGGGACGCATTCGTCAAAAGATCATTGGGGCCCGAGACAAAGCTGGATGGGAAGCGGCAGTCAAGCCGCTGCTGGCCGAAACGCCCGCAACTGCAAGTGCCGCGAATTAAACGAAAAAGTAGTTCAACGGAGTAATGCCATGAGGAAACTAACAGTCGTCCTCTCCCTTTTCACACTCGTCGTTTCAGCTTCGATTGCACGCGCGCAGGCGGGCCATGAATACTCGCCGTTGGCTGAGAAGACAGTGAATTACAAAACATGGTCGCTGCCGAATCTCGTCACGCAGGTGCCGGAAGATTTGCGCAAAGTGATGGCGGGGAAGAAGCTGGTGATGATTGTTTACTTTGCGCCGTGGTGCGGAAACTGGAAGAACGAGGCGCCCATCGCTGCGAAGCTGTACGAGAAGTACAAGGACAAGGGCTTTCAGGTGATCGGTATCAGCGAATACGCGCCGCCCACGGACACGTTCACCTATTTTGGCGCGAAAGATCCGCCGTATCCGGTCTTCGTCGAATCAGAATCGAGGGACGACAAACAGAAGACGGCACATTACGGTTACCGTCAACTAACCGGCGATACGCGTAACTGGGGTTCACCCTGGAATATCTTTCTCGAACCTGACAAGGTGAACGCTAAAGGCGAAGTCCTCGCGGAAAAGGCGTGGGTTGTGAACGGCGAGTTAATCGAAGACGAAGTTGACAAGTTTATCGCCTCAAAACTTGGCGCCGCCGCGTCGGCCACAGTGATTCAACCGTGTAAGCCTGAATGAGCCTGCGCGTCCTTTACCACGGTCACTGTTTCGACGGGGTTGCTTCCGCGGCGACCTTTACTCGCTTCTATAAAGAACGCATTAATCCCGAAGCCGAAGTCCGCTACACGGGACTGCTGCACCGCCCCGGCAACTTGTTTGACCTCGCCATGTTTGATTCCGACGAGAACGCGATCGTCGATTTCAAATACGCGGCTTCCGAGAAACTCACGTGGTGGTTCGATCACCACGAATCCGCGTTTTTAACTCCCGAAGACGAAGCCCACTTCCGCGCCGACACCTCAGGCCGGAAGTTTCTCGACGCGCACAGAAAGTCGTGTACGGAGTTTATCGCCGACGTCGCCCACGAACGTTTCGGTTTCAACGCCGAGCCGATCCAGTCGCTGGTCCACTGGGCCCACGTCATCGACGGCGCGCTTTATGAGTCGCCGGCGCAGTGCGTCGAGCTGAAGGAACCGGCGTTGCAACTGATGCAGGTTATCGAAGCGGATCCCGACGACGCCTTCATCGAACAGATCATCCGCGATCTCACGACTAAGTCGCTCGAAGAAGTCGCAACGGGCGCGGAAGTACAGCGCCGCTTTCAACCGATACTGCGGCAACACCTCCAGACATTGGAAACCGTCAGACGCAAAGCGACGAGCGCCGATGGCGTGGTCCAGTTTGATCTGATCGACGAGGGTTACGAAGGCTTCAACAAGTTCATCCCCTATTACCTCCATCCTGAAACCACTTACTCGGTAGCGCTGACGCGCGGCACGCTGCGGACGAAGATCTCAGTGGGCTCGAATCCCTGGGCGCCGGTCCCCCGCACACACAACATCGCGAAGATCTGCGAACGCTACGGCGGCGGCGGCCACGCCGTAGTCGGCGCAGTTTCCTTCAAGCCGGAAGAAGTCGAAGAAGCGCGTGCGGCCGTGAAAGAGATCGTGGCTGAACTTTCAAGGCGGTGAAGTACCTTGTCCACAGATTACACAGATTTACGCAGATTCTGTTTTTTAATCTGCGCAATCTGCGCAATCTGCGGATCATCGTTTGGGAATGTTTACGCGGCGACGCTGCCCGCCGGGTTTACTGAAACAACAATCTCAGGGCTCTCCAATCCCACCGCAATGGAGATCGCTCCCGATGGCCGCATCTTTGTTTGCCAGCAAGGTGGCAGCCTGCGCGTGATCAAGAATGGTGCGCTGCTGTCGTCGCCTTTTCTGACGCTGAGTGTCGACGCGAATGGCGAGCGCGGACTGCTCGGCATCGCTTTCGATCCAAACTTCGCCGGCAACAACTTCATTTACGTTTATTACACCGTCTCAACCAGCCCAAGACACAATCGCGTCAGTCGCTTCACTGCGAATGGCGACGTTGCCGTGCCGGGCAGTGAAACGGTCCTTCTCGAGCTCGACAATCTCACGTCGGCAACAAACCACAACGGCGGCGCGATCCACTTCGGACCTGACGGAAAGCTGTTTATCGCTGCCGGCGAGAATGCCACGCCTTCAAACGCGCAGACGCTGAGCAACATGCTCGGAAAAGTTTTGCGTATCAACTCAAACGGCACCATTCCCAACGACAATCCCTTCTTCAACCAGGCTACCGGAAACAATCGATCGATCTGGGCGCTCGGCTTGCGCAATCCGTTTACGTTTGCGTTTCAACCGGGAACGGGACGGCTGTTCATCAACGACGTCGGGCAAAATACGTTTGAAGAGATCAACGATGGCATTGCCGGCTCGAATTACGGCTGGCCAACCGAGGAAGGACCAAGCGCCAACCCCAATTTTCGACCGCCGCTGTTTGCTTATCAACACGGCATCGGCCCCACCACCGGCTGCGCGATTGCGGGTGGCGCGTTTTACAACCCGGCCACAGTGCAGTTCCCGCAGAGCTTTGTTGGCAAGTATTTCTTTGGGGATCTGTGCAGTGGTTGGATCCGCGTGTTTGATCCCGCGAGTGCAACGGCGAGCAGCTTTGCGAGTGGGATTTCGAGCCCCGTCGATATGAAAGTTGGCGCGGACGGAAGTCTTTACTACCTCGCGCGAGGACCGAGCTCAGACACCGGCGCCTTGTCCCGCGTTCAGTTTGCGGGGCCGATGCTGGTAACTGAAACTGGTTCAGACGTCGCTATCGCACTTGATTCATTCACGATGCTCAGCGAGCCGTTTTCACTCACGAACCCTTTCAATTTCAGTTCCGACCACCGGACGCGGCTGATGCTGTTTGCGATGAACATGGATCTTTTGCCGGGTGAGAATAGTTCGGCGGTGACCGTGAGAGCTGAAGACGCGGGAATGACTACATTTCCGCTGGCGGTAGAGTTCGTGGGCAAAGTGCCGGGGCTCGATCAGTTTACACAGATCGTGGTCAGGCTGCCTGATAACACACCTTCGGGTCAGTCACTCTTCGTGAGCGCAACGTTACGCGGACTGACGACCAACAAGGTCAGAATTAGGATGAACTAATCCGTTATCCGTGTAATCTGTGGTTATGCCGAGGCGTTTGATTTTGCAGTTGAGGGTCGTGACTTTCACGCGCAAGAGTTTAGCCGCGCGTCGTTGATTCCCGCCCGTGCGCTGGAGTGCGCTGCGAATGAGTTCGCTCTCGTATCGCTGCACCTCTTCCTGTAGCCCGAGTGGCTGACCGTTCCGCGGTTCTTCACGGCTTGCGAGTGACTCCACTTCACGCAACAGCATTAACGCCACTTCCCTCAGACTTTCGAGATTGTGAATCGAGCTGCTCATTACATTTAGTCCTTGCTCAAGAGTTCTCTGAAGAACGCCACTGCGCGTTCGCTTGTTTATTCAACACGATGGCCATCGTTGATTTGTTCCGTAAATCACGATTTTGTCCCTATTGCTGCTTCAGCAGCTCTTCGAGAAACTTCAGCACTTCCGGATCTTTGCTGCGGCTCAACCAGCCGATCGCGCGTTTGCGACGCTCCATCGGCGCCTGCGGGCTGCGCGCGATCTCGATCAGCTTGCGAACCACGCGCTGGTCATTCAGTCTGCTGCTGCCGGCAGTGGCGAATCCGACGCCTTGCCCCGATCCGAATCCGGCTCCGGCTCCGCCTCCAGTTCCGGCTCCGGCTCCGGCCGCGGCAAAGTTTCCGACATAGAAAGCAGTGCCGTAACCGAGTGAATTGATGATCTGATCTTTCAACTCCTCATTCTTCTCGGTGTCGTAAAGACTGAGCAGAAACTCCACTGATTTGTCTCCAGCACGTCGAGAGATGGCGCTGATGGCGGCCTTACGCAGCTCGATGTTGTCGGAGCTACGCGCGATCTCGAAAAGCCTGGTACCTGCTCGCTCACTCTTACGATTCGCAAAGCCGGAAATGACAGCCTTGCGAATTTCGAGGCTCTGGTCCGCGTCGTAGATGCGGAACAACGTGTCGACTGCGGGCTCACCCGGTCGGATGGAGATGTTTGCGATCGCAATCTTTCTTACCGGCAGTATCTTGCCGCTGATGGCGATATCGCCGAGCACGGTGATCGCCCGCTCGCCTGTGTGCTTGCTCAAGGCGTAGAGCGACGCTTCCACGATTTGTTGATCCTGCGAATTTAGTGCGAACTCGCGCAGCGCATCGACGACGCTGTCGTCGTTAGTGGCGCCGAGTGCAGAGATAGCCCGTGCCCGCAGTTTGATATCGGTCTCACTGCGCGCGAAACCCAGGATCACGGGGGTAACTGTCTTGCCGCCGTGACGACCGAGCAACGCCAATGCAGCGCCCTTGCAACGAACCGTCTGAGTTGAGCCGGGCTTGAGCCATTCGGTTGCCGCCATGATGCCGCGTTGTAGATCGGTCTGAAACAAAGCCTGCAACACCACGATCTTGAATTCACACGGATCGTCGTTATCGTCGTCGTCGTTCAGACTATCGAAACCTACCACCACCGGTTCTCCTGCTATGCCTTGTATTCCTTGCGCAGGCTGAGGCGCGACCGCAACCGGCGTCAACGGGGCGACTGTGTAGATAGCCGGACTTTCGACGAGTTGAGCAGTTCCGACAATCGCTCTTCCATTCAAACTCGAGATGAGATCCTCGTAAGCCACGACGCTCGTTGCCGGCATTTGCGCGAGCAGCAGGCGCGCGTCTTCTTTCCACGTCGTGTTCGGGTATATCGCGAGCAGCCGGTCGATGGTCGAACGGCACTGGTCGTACTTGTTTAACTTCTGTTGGGTGTACGCGAGCCAGTAGAGCGCGGCTTCGATGTTCTTCTCATTCGGATATGAAGCGACGTACTCACTGAACTTTTCCTGCGCCTGCGCCCAGTTACCGTCAGTGATCAGATCGCGCGCGCTCCGAAACACCGTGGTGGCGTCGCTCTGCGTGCTGCGATTAGACGAAGCAGACGCGGCGCTGGGTCGTTGTTGACCAGGAGCGACGCTCGCAATACTCACGATTGCGAGGAGTATCAGTGTAAGGTTCTTCAACATTTCTTTAGCCTCTTCTCTTTAGCGATTGTTCGTGCCCCGGTCCTGGTAATCGATTAACGCCGCGACGATTTCGGTTTTCTTCACGCGTTCCTTGATCGCGCGCACGTCTTCCGGGCGTGCGTGATCGGGGAGGTTCGCGATGTCGATCAGGAACGGTTCCAGATCGGTAAGCAGTGTCTTGGTTGGAAACTTTGCTTTCATCTCAGCGTCGCGGCGCAAGACCACGTTTTCGTTCAGTAAGCGACGCGAGAGCGCTTTGTCGTAAGTCACGTCGATCTCTTCATCGCTGTCGGAAACGGGTACGTTTCGGATCGAGCGCAGCAGGTTCTGAGATTGTTCGATGTGCCTGGCGGTATCTAGATCATCTATATCGAGGTAGCCGGAATTTGTAGATAAGACGTCCGATTGATCGGTGACGGTGGCTGGTTTACGTCGGGGTTTTGGTTTCGAGTGTGACGCCACTTCTGGTCTTGAATCCTGCTCCGGTGTCGTGATTGCCTTCGGACCTCCGGCTTGGTTCGGATCAGTACCGTTACGTGGTAGCGTCGGGTCGTTTGGTTTCTCTGCAACTGTGGGTTTTGGAGCCGGCTGGCGCGAGATGACATAGACAAGTCCAACTGCGATCGCGAGCAACAACACCGCGATCGCGCTCGCGACCGGCGACGCAAAGATAGCCATGACACGCCTGTACCCGCCATTGCTGTTATTTTCAGCAACCGTGTGCGCCGCGATCCTGGTCCACAGAAACGGCGGCACTTCAACGTGCGCGTCGTAGAGCGCAAACAGCTCCTGTTCCGCAGTCAGCCCTGCAAAGCTCGCCGAGCAATCGCTACACGCGATCAAATGCTCGCCGACCTGCGCTTGATCCGGCTGCGCCAACTCGCCGTCGAGATATTCTTCCAAAAGCTCCAAACAATCTTCACACTTCATAACCGACTCCAGCGTAAGGCCTGATCCTCTTTCTCATCTCCGCGCGGGCGCGGTGCAAGTCAGTCTTCAACTTGGCCAACGAGAATCCCGTGATCGCCGCTATCTCTTCGTAACTGCACTGGTGCAGCACCTTGAGCGTGAATACCAGCCGCTTGTCTTCATCGAGCGCGGCCAGCGAACGGCGAATGAGCGCGTTCAGTTCCTTGTTCAACAACCCGTCGACAGGCACCGGTTTGTTATCGCTCAAATCCATAACCGACTTATCAGCGAGGTCGACGTGATTGTTCGCGCGGGCGCGGGCCCGGAGCGACTCGCGCGCGACGTTTCGGGCGATGCCGAAAAGCCACGTGGAGAGTTTCGTTTCCGCGCGCATTGTGTGAATTGAGCGGTACGCGCGGACGAAAGTCTCTTGAGTGAGCTCTTCGGCAAGGGCACGGTCGTTGACCATGTCGTAAATGAAACTGATGACGGGCCGCGAGTATCTTTCAAAAATCAGGCGAAAGGCGTCAGAGTCGCCCTGGCACACGCGCGTTACCAGGTCTGCTGAACTGTTCATCAAAGTTCCCGCGAAGGCGACCGTCAGCGGTTTCATAATTCTCGGTAGGTTAGTGGTTCGGCAGGGCTTAAAGTTTCAAGAAAAATCAGCCACGGATTACACGGATGAACACGGATATTTTTTATCAGTGAAAATCCGTGTAAATCCGTGGCTAAATCTTCTTCGGGTCAACGATCTTTCCCGCAATCGCAGAGGCTGCGACGACGTAGGGTGAGGCGAGGTAGAGTTTGCCGGGGCCGCTGCGGCCGGGAAAGTTGCGGTTTTGAGCGCTCACCGTCACGGTTTCCGCCGAGGGCGAGGCGCCCGGGCCGGCGTTGATACAGGCCCCACACGATGGATCGATCAACTCGGCGCCCGCGCGTTCGAAGAGCTCGATGTAGCCACGCTGCCGCGCGTACTGCTTGATCTTCTGCGATCCAAACTGAATGTACAGGTGTACGCCTTCAGCCACTCGCTTCCCATTCGCCAGCGCGTTCTCGAGAACCGACGCATACATGTCCATGTCGGCCATCTTGCCGCCGGTACACGAACCACCGTAAGCAGCGTCGATACGCACCTCGCCCTCGAGTTCGTCGATCGGTACCCCGTTTCGCGGATCGCCTGGCGTCGCCACCATCGGTCCGATCTCGTCTAGATCGATCTCGAAAACCGCCGCATACTCTGCATCCGGATCGCTGTAAGTAAATCCTTTGCGCACTTCCTCAGCGTCGAGCCCGCGTGTCCGCACGATGTATTCGAGCGTCACTTCATCCGGCTCGATGATTCCGGTCGTGCCTCCAGCCTCGACCGCCATGTTGGTCAGCGTCGCGCGCTCGTCCATCGCCCAGTTCTTCAAGTCTTCACCGGCAAACTCCAGCACCTTGCCGATCCCTTTGCTCGTCTTCATGTACTCGCTCGCGAGTATGTAGAGCATCACGTCTTTGGCCGCGACGTCAGCGCGTTTGCTGCCTTTGAGAACGTAACGCACCGTCTCTGGCACACGAATGCGAACGTCTTTCGTGTACCACGCATTCGCCATGTCAGTTGAACCGACACCAAACGCGAAACAGCCAAGCACGCCCGCCATGCACGTGTGCGAATCCGTGCCGATCACGATCTGTCCCGGCAGCGCGAGATCTTCGACGACCGCGTTGTGACAGATCGCTTCCGAGCCGCCTTCAGGGCTCTCGCCGTAAAGCCGGATATTTTGTTGCGCGGTAAAACTCTGTTGCGTCGTCGCCAGTCCTTCAGCCTTTTCGAGCAGACCCATCTCGCGATGTTTTGGCGACATCACGCGCCCGAGAAACGTCAGGTGATCTCGAAACGCAAACACCGACTCCGGATCGGTAACGCGCGCATCAGCACCCAGCGCCTGCTTGAACAACGACTCAGCCATCGGCGTGACGTACTCGTGCGAGAACCGCACATCAGCCAGCGCAAACAACGCGTCGCCCGGCTTAACCGCATCAACACCAATCTTGCCCGCAGTCACGAACGCATGTCGCGCGATGATCTTTTCCACGATCGTCATCGGGCGCGGTGCGGTTTCAAGCGGCGGCGGAGAGACTTTTCCGGAGAGACGCGCTTTGTTGTAGTTAAACAAACCGCCGTGCGAAACGATCTCCTGCGAGATCGGATCGATCCCTTTTGTGAACTCCGAAAGCGGGATCTCTTCACCGCGACGAATGCGTTCGATCAATCCGAAATCTGTGGCCGTCAGGAGTCCGATGTTTTGAGAGTTCTGACCGTAGATCTTCTCGATGCTTTGCGCGATGACGAGCTGAATGCCCGCCGCTTTCTCGGCGTACGGCGCCGTCTCGCGCGACGAGCCGCAGCCCTTTGAAAGTCCGGAAACAACGACCGCAAAGCCGCCGTTTTTGACTTCGTCTTTCTTGACGGCGCCTTCACGCATGCCAACGTAGACGTACTGCCCGAGCGTTTCGTCGTAATAGAAACAAACCCATCCGGGCGTTATCTCGTCGGTCGAGATGTTGCTCATCAGCGGGAGGTCGCCCCGGCTCAGGCGCTCGGCGAGTTCGGCTTCGAGCGCCGCGGCGGCTTCGCCACCTTCACTGTTAGCTTCTAGTTGACGGCGGATTAGGCTGGTGTCGTCAGTTAGAAATAGAATGCGACCTGAGAATTTGATATGGTCGGTACGTTTTTCGATTGTTCCGGTCATGCAAAGTGATTATAACCTTAGCTTGATAAAACCCTTAGCGGGCTTCCCGGCGTCTAAGCCTACTGGGCCTACTAGGTTTTAGTTCGGAATTAGCAGCGGAGGAGAGTTTGATATGAGGTTCGTAGGAAGAAGACTGGCGCTGGCTGCATTGTTGGCGTTTTCAGTAATAACGTTTGGCTCGGTGGTGCAGGCGCAGGAGACGGACGATCCCGTCAAGATCGAAATCTACAAGCGGTTTTACGACAACGCCAAAACCAATCCAACTGCAGCTTATCCAGCCGCGCGCGATTACCTCGCGAAATACAGCAAAGACAAAGACCAGTACGTCGACTACATACAGAAGTGGATCGTGGTCTACGAACGTGACGAGCGCAAGCGAAACCTTCCGGGTTTGATCAACGAAAAGAAATTTGCGGAAGCCTATGCCACCGGCGCGAAGATCCTCGCCGATGAGCCAGGCTACCTGCGCGCCCAGATCGACCTGGGTTACGCCGGCTATCTCGCCGCGTCATCGAAGAACGATTCCTTCAACACCACCGCTCTCGACTACGCGCGAAAGGCGATTCAGGCGATCGAGTCGGGCAAGCAGCCGACCGAGTGGGCGCCGTTCAAAGGTAAGGACGACACGCTCGCTTATCTCAACTATGCAGTCGGTTACCTGATACTCAAGACCGACCCCGATAACTCGATCAATTCGTTGTTGAGGGCGGCGCAGTACGATAGCGAAATCAAGAAGACTCCTTCGACTTACTATTTCCTGGCCGCGGCCTACGAATCCGGTCCTTACAAGACTTTATCGACGGCGTATCAAGAAAAGTACGCGGGCAAACCCGAGACGCCGGAGAGCAAGGCAGCACTCGAGAAGCTCAACACTGTCATGGACCGCATCGTCGATGCCTACGCGCGCGCGATTGCGGCAGCGGGTACGGATCCAAAGACGGAGCAAAGTCGTAAAGAGTGGACGGCGGCGATGGCGAACTACTACAAGTTCCGGCATGACGGAAGCGATGTGGGAATGACGGAATTCATCAACGCGGCATTGCAGAAGCCGCTGCCGCCGAAACCATAAGACAGGATTAACCACAAAGGTACTAAGACACAAATTCAGTTAAATAATTTTGTGCCTTTGTGTCTTGGTGGTTAAAAGATTCATGGTTAGAAGAGTCGAAACGGATCTCGAAACACTTCAGCGGCTTGGTCGTGCGCGTGACTTTATCGATCACTGCTACGACCATCCGCTGAGTCTCGATCAGATCTCGGAGAAGGCTTGTTTCTCTCGCTATCACTTCCTGCGTTTGTTTCGCCAGGCGTTCAACAAGACCCCGCACCAGTACCTCATCGAGCGTCGCATCGAGAAAGCGAAAGAGTTGCTCGGCGACGACGAGCTGCGCGTGACCGATGTCTGTTTCGAAGTCGGCTTTCAGAGTCTCGGCTCCTTCAGCACTCTCTTTCACAAAACGGTAGGTCAGGCTCCTCTAACTTATCGAGAACGAGTGCAGGCTAAACGCCAAGTCCCCGGCTGCTTCCTGGTCATGCACAAACTCGAATCCGTCTAAAATCCGCGTTAATCCGCGGCCAAAAAAGCAATTTCCAAGAAGCACTAATTCCTCACATCGATTAACCTCCATCTACTTTTCATGGAGGAGAGAACCAATCGATGATCCGCAAGATGTCGCACGCCACAATCTTTGTTAACAACCAGAACGAAGCGCTCGAGTTCTATCGCGACAAACTGGGCTTCAAAGTCCACACCGATGCGATGGTTGGCCCGGACTTTCGCTGGTTAACCATGTGCACGGACGATCAACCTGATTTCGAGCTTATCCTGTTGGAACCGAAGCCGGGCATGTTGATGGACGAAGATGCGTCGAACCAGTTACGCGGGCTCATGGCAAAAGGCGTGTTGGGCGCGGGCGTCTTCAATACCGACGACTGTCGAGGCACGTACGAAGAGCTGAAAGCCAGGGGCGTGCAATTCATTTCCGAGCCAGCCGAGAGACCATACGGCATCGAAGCGGTCTTCAAAGACAATTCCGGCAACTGGTTCAGCCTCACGCAGCCAACCGAAGGGAATTGAGGTTAGAATAGGTCCTACCCGTCCTATAGGACCTATTATGAGAATCAAATGGACTGAGCGCCGCTTCGATTTCAACTTCCCCGCAGGCATCTATCCCGAGATGATCGAACGTGTGCGGGGCACGCCCGCGCGCCTGGAAGAGTTGCTCGCCGGTCTCTCGCCGGAAACACTCATCAATCAAGCAGACGGCCGCTGGTCCATGCAGGAAAACGCCGGCCATCTTCTCGATCTCGAAGCACTCGTCTCGCAACGAATCGACGAATACCTCGCCGGCAACGAAACGCTCCACGCCGCCGACATGTCCAACCGCAAGACTTACGACGCGAGTCACAACAACGTCCCCGTCGACACAATCCTGAAAGACTTTCGCGCCGCGAGGCATGATATTGTCCAGCGCCTCGAGAGTTTTGACCCGGAAATTTTTGCGCGTGCCGCGCTTCACCCACGTCTGAACGTGCAAATGCGACTGGTCGATATGTTATTTTTCCAGGCTGAGCACGACGATTATCATCTCGCCAGAATCAGTGAACTAAAGAAGCTCGTGGCGAAACAGTAAACCACCCCTTTGGAGCCATTAATGCGCAAACTACTTCTCGTGAGTGTGGTGCTTTCTATGCTGACACCTAATATAAACGGTCAACAGCTCTCCCTCGACGCGATGATCGAACGCGACATCGCTTCGTGGTTATCGACTTACAAAACGCTCCACGCTGCGCCCGAGCTGTCTCATCGCGAGGAAAAGACGGCTGCGTTCGTCGCCGCCGAGCTGCGCAAACTCGGATTCACGGTCACCGAGCGCATCGGCAAGTATCAAAACGCGCAATGGAACGGTTATGGCGTCGCGGCTGTGATGAAGAATGGTCCTGGTCCAACAGTGCTCGTGCGAACCGAACTCGACGCGCTGCCGGTCGAAGAGAAAACAGGCGTGCCCTACTCAAGCCAGGTGAAGATGAAGAATGACGCGGGCTTGGACGTGAGCGTCATGCACGCGTGTGGGCACGACATACACATGACCAGCTTTCTCGGCACCGCCAGGATGCTCACGGAGCTGAAGAATCGTTGGAGCGGAACCCTCGTGATGTTGGCCCAACCCGCGGAAGAAACAGGCGACGGCGCCGCGGCGATGTTGCGCGACAACCTTTACACCAATATCCCGAAACCTGATTTCGCGATCGCGCTACACGACAAACCTGAGCTCGAAACTGGCAAAGTCGGTTACACGCCCGGTTACGCGATGGCGAGTGCGACGTCGATCGACGTCAAGATCAGAGGCATCGGTGGTCATGGTTCGGCGCCTGAAAACACTAAAGATCCGGTCGTCGTGGCGGCGCAGTTTGTGATGGCGTTGCAGACGATTGTGAGTCGTGAGAACTCGCCACTCGATCCAGCGGTGGTTACGGTCGGCTCGATACACGGCGGCACGCGTTACAACATCATTCCTGATGAAGTGAACTTACAGTTAACGGTGCGCACTTATAAAGAAGAAGTCAGGAAGCGCATTTTGGCTTCGATCGAGCGGATCGTTAAAGGCGTCGCTATGTCGGCGGGGATACCCGAAGATCGTGCGCCGACAGTGAAAGTCAGCGAAGGCACAGGATCGACTTATAACGAACCGCAGCTAGTCGATCGTCTTGTCGCAGCTTTCAAGCAGGCGCTCGGCGAAGACAACGTGGTGAAAATGCCGCCGATGATGGCGAGTGAAGACTTTGGCAACTTTAGTTTGGACCAGAAGATTCCCGCCACCATCTTCTGGCTGGGCGCCTCCGACCCCGCGAAGGTAAAGGAGAGCAGAGAAACAGGCGTGGCGTTGCCGGGGCTGCACTCGGGCCTCTTCGCTCCCGTTCCTGAGCCCACGCTCCGCACGGGCGTTAAGGCGATGACTTCCGCAGTGTTGGAATTGATGAAAAAGTAGAATTAGCCACGGATTTACACAGATGCACACGGATAGATCTGTGTTCATCCGTGTAAATCCGTGGCTAATTCCAGACAACCCTCCTTTCACGACCAGGCTCTAAGGTTCAATTCCGGCCTCTGGAGGTCCCGATGAATCCCAAATTTCCCTTCCTTTCGCTACTCCTTTTGGTCCTGTTTTCAGCCCAAACAGCTTTCGCCACCGAGCCTACTGTCGAGGAAATGCGCTCGATGGGTCCGGCGGGCCTGCAAATGCTGATGACCCGGTACGCCGGCGAGATCAACCGCCACATCGCCAATCCTTCGCTCGCCTCTGACGAGGAATGGCAACGAATCACAACCGCGCTCGACACGGTCGCACAGCAGAAGAACAGTTACATCTCCGGTCTTTACTGGTACACGGATCTCGAAAGCGCGAAGCGCGCATCAGTGGCAAGTGGAAAGCCGATCCTGTCGTTGCGTCTCCTGGGAAAACTGACTGACGAATTCAGCTGCGCCAATAGCAGGTTCTTCCGCACAGTGCTTTATCCCAACGCCGAAGTCAGCTCTGCTTTGCGCGATCGTTTTGTGCTGCACTGGGAGTCAGTGCGGCCGGTGCCGACGGTCACGATCGATTTCGGCGACGGGCGCAAGCTCGAGCGCACCCTGACCGGAAACAGTATTCATTACATTCTCGATTCGCAGGGCCGCCCGATTGAAGCGCTTCCCGGTCTGTATGGACCAAAAGCCTTCTTGCGCGGACTAGCGAATGCCGAGACACTCTTCAAATCGCTAATGGGGAAGAACGATCAGGAAAGGAGCTTGTTGTTAACGGGTTACTACAGACAGCAACACACTAAGCTGTCAGTAGCGTGGACCAGCGACACAGACAGAATTGGCGACAAGAAGCCCGAGCGTTCTACGGGTGTGAAAGGAACGAAGCTCCAGGCGATAAACATTGCAGGGCTTGCCATAACCAAAGCGGTCACGGAGTTCAGCGTCCTGCGCGCAATGACTAACGCTACCGAGAGATTGGGCCGCATTACTGACGAAGCGGCCTGGATAAAGATCGCGCAACTTCATGCACCCGATGCAATGCTCGACGAACGCAGCATATCGCTCATCAAGCGTCAGAATCCTGCGTTGACCGATCAGGAATTATCGAGCTTGCTGCAAAAGTTTCAGGAGTTAATAGCGCTCGATACGGTTCGCAACGAATATCTATTGCACTCGAAGCTGTACATCTTGTTGGTAGAACCGATCCGCAACGACGTGCAGAAACTGAACGAGCAGGTTTACGCGGAACTCTTTCAGACGCCGCGTTCCGATCCATGGCTAGGGCTCTTCTCCACCGATCTCTACACCGCGCTCGACAACGGCGGCGTTGTGAAACCTCGCTAGAAGAATTTCACGCAAAGGCGCAAAGAAAGACGCAAAGCTTTTTACAATTCTCTTTGCGTCCTTCTTTGCGCCTTTGCGTGAGAAATTCCTTTCTGTCTTATAATCACCGCCATGCTGCGCACCCTTCTTCTCCTGATTCTTCTACCTGCTTCTCTATTCGCTCAAACAACGCAGGAAAAAGTGCGTGATTACCGCCGCGCCAACGAGCACCGGATCATCAAAGAGTTCATCACGCTGCTCTCAGTTCCAAACGTCGCCTCCGACACGCCGAACATTCGCAAGAACGCGGCGCTGATCGTCGACATGATGAAGCAGCGTGGTTTGAATCCACGCTTGCTTGAAGGTGCAACTCCAGACACGCCGCCCGCGGTTTATGGCGAATGGAAAACTCCGGGCGCACAACGCACCATCCTCGTCTATGCTCACTACGACGGACAGCCAACAGATCCGAAGCAGTGGACCGGAACGTTACCGTGGCAGCCCGTCTTTCGTTCCGCTGCGCTTGAAGCCGGCGGCCAAATCCTGCCTGGTCCAACTGAAGGCACGGCGATCACCCCGGACTGGCGCATCTACGCGCGCTCGGCTTCGGACGACAAAGCCGGCGTGATGGCGATCCTCACCGCTTTCAGCGCGCTCAAAGACAAAGGAGTGTCGCTAACGTCAAACATCAAATTCTTTTTCGAGGGTGAGGAAGAAGCCGGCTCGCCGCACCTCGGCGAGATCATCGAGCGCCACAAACAGTTGCTCGAAGCAGATGCGTGGATCATAGGTGATGGACCAGTACACCAGTCAGGACGAAAGCAGGTCGTGTTCGGCGCGCGTGGCGACACGAACGTCGACGTTACGGTCTACGCCGCAAAACGCCCGTTGCACAGCGGTCACTATGGAAACTGGTCGCCGAATCCCGCGCAGATGCTGGCGCGACTGCTAGCGTCAATGAAAGACGCAGATGGGCGCGTGACGATTGATGGTTGGTATTCAGATGTCGAAGCGTTGGGCGACGCCGAGCTACGCGCGATTGCCGAAGCGCCGCAATACGATGAAGAGTTGAAGCAGCAGTTGGGCATCAAGCGCACTGAAAACGCAGGCAAGACGCTGCTCGAGGTGCTCAATCAGCCGTCACTGAATATCAACGGTTTTGCGAGTGGTGATGTGGGCACTCTGGCGCGCAACGTGATTCCTACTGCAGCCACCGCTGTGCTGGATCTGCGACTTGTCAAAGGTAACGATCACCAGCGCCAGACGCAGCGACTGATCGAGCACATTCGCAAGCAGGGTTATCAGGTTGTCGATCGCGATCCGGCGGACGCGGAGCGGGCGCAGTATCCGTTGCTGGCGCGCGTCAATGTTCGTCCTGGTGGTTACAACGCGGAGCGCACGAGGATGGACTTGCCGATCTCGAAGTCAGTGATCGAAGCAGTGCAGTCGACAACGGCGGACAAGATCGTGTTGTTGCCGACATCGGGCGGCAGCCTGCCACTCTCGATCATTACAGAGCGACTGAAGACCATCACCATCTCCGTCCCCATCGCAAACTACGACAACAACCAACACGCTGAAAACGAAAACATCAGAATTCAGAATCTGTGGGACGGCTTCGAGATCTGGGCCGCGATAATGACGATGAAATAAGCCACGGATTACACGGATAAACACAGATTCAATCAAAAAATGAATCCGTGTTTATCTGTGTAATCCGTGGCTAAAGACTTAGAACGTGCAGTTGTAAGCTTTCATCTGCGTGCGGGCGTTTTCGAGATGGGTTTTGCAAACATTGACGAGCGTTGGTCGTGTTTGCGGGTTGTCAGCAAGCTTTTTCCACTCCGTGCGCCACGTGGTTAGAATGGTCCGGAACTGCGCGCGATTAGCTTCGGGAACCTTGCCGTTGATGCAGTTTTCATAAGCGGTGATAAAGGTATCGCATTCGGCGACACCAACTTGAGCGACACTAGCACCACTGTTGTCGTTCTTGTTTGTAGGTGGAGCGACCGGTGAACCGGCCGGCACAGCAGTGGCAGTATTCGTGTTGCCATTCCTGTTAGTTTCTACCGCCTTGCCACAGGCAAGCACTAAGAGACCAATCAAGATACATGACATTAGTAAAAGAGATTTCGACATGTGTTCTCCCTGTTTTACAGGATCGCAGAGCGCGCAGATAATACACCTTAGACCATCACTTGTAACATTATTTTGCGCTTTCCAGGTTCTTTAGTTAGACTCGCAACTGCACTCTTTGAACTCTCCCTAACGGTGTAACGTTATAGGAGAACCATCCCGATGAATATCAAGCCATTCCTCTCACTGCTGTTATTGTTCTCAATACTTTTACCGGCGTTGGGCCAAAACAAGCCCGCACCGCCGCCTCCACCTCAAACAGTTGACCAGGACGACATCGTCAAAATCACTACCAACCTCGTGCAGGTGGATGCAGTCGTTACCAAAGGCGGTAAGCCGGTGACAAATTTAACTGCGGACGATTTCGAGATCTTTGAGGATGGTCGACGGCAACCCATTACAAGCTTTGCATATATCTCCAACGTTCCAGCGTCTACTCAGCAGGCCGTGAAGGCGGATAAAAAGACGACTGCGAATGCCGTTCCTTATACTCCGATAAGACCTGACGACCCACATCGAACCATCGCCTTCGTCGTTGACGATCTTGGGCTGTCGGCCGAGAGCATCGGTCTGGTGCGAAATCAGTTACGAAAGTTCGTCGCTGAGCAACTACAACCAAACGATCTCGTGGCAATCATGCGCACCAGTGGAGAACTGGGAGCATTGCAACAGTTCACAAACGATAAACGTCTCCTGAATCGCGCGGTGGATCGTCTACGTTGGAATGTTTGTAGTCGCGTCGGTATTCATATCCTTCCGCCGCTTCAAAGGAGTATTGGCGACGGTCGTCCCCATCTATGTGGTGTCGGTTCATATGACGTGACGCTTAAATCGGTCCGTTTCATTTTGGATTCGTTGGGCTACCTGCCTGGTCGCAAGTCGATGGTGCTGTTGTCCGATAGTCTTGTGAGAGAGTCGCAGGACGAGTTTTTTGATCGGAGCGGGCTAAGGGAGGCCCGGGGGGCGCTAAGGGGCGGCGACGACGTTCTCGATGACCCCGTGAGAATAAATTACTTCGACTCACTGCAAACGATCGCCGAGAAAGCCATTCGTTCCTCCGTCGTGATCTATTCGGTTGACACGCAGGGATTGGTGTACCCGGGTCTAACCGCTGCCGATACCTTTTCGGGTACTCCTGCACAGTTACGCGATGCGGTGTCTCATCGTTCGCAGGTACTTTTGCAGCGGCGACAAGGTGGTGAGTTGATTGCAAAACAGACCGGCGGTTTTCTAGTTCGTAACTCAAACAGCTATCAATTCGATCGCATCCTCGAAGATCAGAGTGGTTACTACCTGCTTGGCTATCGTCCTTCAGACGAAACTTTCAACCGGCATTTCCATCACATCAAAGCCAAAGTGAAGCGATCCGGAATGATTCTGCGAACGCGTTTTGGGTTTGTCGGCGTTACTGAAGAAGAAGCAAAACGAGGAAAACCGACAGCCCGCGACATGACCAATCTGGCACTGATATCTCCTTTCAGCGCGCAGGACATTGAAGTCGACCTGACGACGTTCTTTGCAGACGACAGCGGAACTGGGCCGGTAATTCGCTCATTTGTCTATCTCGATCCAGAGGCGCTGACCTTCACTGGGGTCAATGGTCGTCATCAGGCGTCGTTCGAGCTGCACGGCATGATCTTTGGCGACAACGGCGCCGTCGTTGACAAACTCGCGCGCGGAGCAACTTTGAATCTGACTGACGCCGAGTATGAATACGCGGTACGTAACGGATTGGGCATGGGTTTCGAAATGCCGGTGAAGCGTCCTGGCGTATATCAAATGCGCGTAGCCGCTCGCGACACGTCTTCATCAAAGATTGGTTCGGCGGGCCAGTTTGTCCTTGTGCCGGACCTGAAGAACAAGCGGCTGGCAGTTTCGGGCATCGTTCTGGCAACAGGGGTGGCCGACCAAAAGATTGCAAATCAGGGTGCGCGGCGCTTCGTCCTAAATTCTGAGCTCTATTATGCGTGCAAGCTCTACAACGCGACGAACGAGAATGGTAAGCTGCGCAATCTGGTAATGAACGTAATGCTCTTTCGCGACGGCAAAGTGGTTTATACAGGGCCTGAAACGCCGATCGTTGCGACTGAACAATCAGATCTGAGTCGAGTGTCTATTGGTGGTGGGATACGGCTCGGTCCGCAGCTCGAGCCTGGATATTACTATCTGCAACTTGTGATTACGGATAAGGACGCTAAGGAGAAAACGGCGTCCGTGGCCCAGTGGGCCGCCTTTCAGATCGAAAAGTGACCGCTGAATAGGTCCTATATGTTCCTATAGGACCTATTCGTTTTTCAGGACCTCGCGGAAGAATTCAACCGCGCGCGGATCGCCGGTTTCGCCGAGTGAACGGATCGCCTGTTTGCGCACGAGCTGATTCGGATGCGACTTCGCGATCTTGATCAGCAGCGGCACTGACTCTTCAGAACGCCGCTCGCTGATCGCTCTCACTGCCTGCACCTGTACTTCCGCATCTCCGGTGGGGCTCTGCGCCGTCTGACTCAGAAAATCGAAACTGCGTTTGCCGACGCGCTCTCCCAGCAGACGTATCGCCTGGCGTCGCACGTCAACTGCATCATTACTTTTCGCCACCTCAAACAGCTTGTCTTCAACGCGCGTGCTCTTGATGTCTGAAAGCGACTGAAGCACCGAGCGTCTGACATCCGCCGCAGTTTCGGAGTCAAACAACTTCAGCAGATCGTCAACCGCCGCTTCACCGCGCTCGCTCAGCCCACGTATCGCCGTCTTGCGCAACTCGGAACTGGCGTCGCTACGCGCGATCTCAAGCAGGCGTGCTTGCGCGCGCGGATTCTTCGTCTCAGCCAGCGATCGCAGCGCCGCGCGCTTTACCTCGATGTTTGCGTCGGTGTTGTAGATCTTCATCAACTCCTCAGCCGCATCTTCGCGTTGAAAGTGTCCGAGTTGTTTTACCGCCGTCCGGCGCGACTCCCAGTCAGCGTCGTTCTTCGCCACACTCAGAAGAAACGTGTACGCCGGCTGCTGATCGATGCTATGGCCCACGGCCGCGATTACGCT
>Ga0207643_10000596_pt1 | contig 22885 bp, 24 predicted proteins | sample KBSMisM62_FD_184313 | JGI IMG/M metagenome (GOLD analysis project Ga0207643, IMG submission 184313) | Miscanthus rhizosphere microbial communities from Kellogg Biological Station, Michigan, USA - KBS Miscanthus M6-2 (SPAdes) (version 2) | ecosystem: Host-associated > Plants > Roots >...
CCAATAGCCCCTTCGATCGTCTTCTTGGGGCTGATGGACGGTGCCAACGGACGTTTGCCCAGCATGCGCCCGACATAGTACTGAGAAGAATCGCTGACGACGATGGTGCCGAGGAGCAGCAGCGTCGCAGACCAGCCCTGAAGCGTGTGAATCGCGACGAGCATCCCAAGTGGCATTCCGACGTAGACGGCCGCGAACACTCCCGACGTCGCTTGCGCGATTGAATGATCTGCCGCCAGCACTTCAGCCGCCACCCAGAGCAGCGCCATCATCAGCAGGAGCTGTGCCGGCGGCAGCGTTGGACCCGACGCGACCCAGCACAGCGCGACCGCCAGTACGACGGCTCGTATCGGCGATTCCACAATCTCAAGGTACTCACGCGCAGCGAGCGCCGCGACGACGCAAGCCACGACACGCAAGGCAACGATGGGGAGAAACAGAATCGCCGCGAGCGCAACCGCCCCGAGAGCGATCCCGCTGAGGAGACGAACCATTGAACTAGTCAAGCGCTACGCCAGGGCGGTCAAAAATGCTTCGTGCGGTGCGACGGGTCGAAGGTGCGAAAGTGCGACGGAGCGGCGGTGCTATGCGAACGCGCGAAGGTCCGACGCAAATGACGTTCAGACCGTCGGACCATATGACCGTCGCACCGGACCATCGCACCCCGCACCGTCGCCCCTTCGTACCGCTCAATCTCGATCCCTCAGAGGCTTCCCGTCTGGGTCATTTGGCTCCGATGGCAGCCGGCGCGCCGATGCCGCCGTATCGCCGCTCGCGTTTCTGGTACGCGAGCACTGCCTCAATCAGGTGCCGGCGCCGGAAGTCGGGCCACAGCGTGTCGGTGACGTAAATCTCGGAGTACGCGATCTGCCAGAGCAGATAGTTGCTGACTCGCATCTCTCCGCTCGTGCGGATCAACAGATCGGGATCGGGTTGACCGGCGGTGTACAGAAAGCTCGCGAACCGCTGTTCGTCGAGCTCTTCCGGACGTACGCCAGAGGCCATCGCTCGCCTCGCCGCATCAACGATCTCCGCACGCCCGCCGTAGTTCAACGCGATGTTGAACAGCATGCCGCGGCTCGTCGACGTGCGTTCGATGGCGGCGCGCAGTTCGTCCTGGATGTCGGACGACAAATCTTCCATTCGTCCGATCACGCGAAACCGGATGTCGTTACGAAGCAGTGTGTTGAGCTCGGATCGCAGATAGCGCTTGAGCAACTGCATCAGCGTGCCCACTTCAGTGGCGGGCCGCTTCCAGTTCTCCATCGAAAAGGCGTAAAGCGTCAGGACCTGGATGCCGAGTCGAGCGGCTGTCTCAACTGAATCGCGTACAGCGTCGATCCCGGCGCGATGCCCTTCGACCCTGGGAAGATGACGTTGTGCCGCCCATCGGCCGTTGCCGTCCATGATGATCGCCACATGGACCGGCAGTCGATCGAATTGGATCTCACGCGCGAGAGACGCGTCCGGATGACCGGGCGGAATCCACGCCAGGAGATCGTCATGCGACACGGCTCAACCTCGGTGCACCCAGCAGAGTAATTCCTCGTTTATCAACCAGTTAATGATAATCCACACCGAGGAGGAACAGGCCGTGTGGGGGTGCGGTCGCCCCGGCCTCGGTGCGGGGTCGGTGATCGAGGAGAGCGGCCACGCTTTCGGGCTCGCGCCAGCCGCGACCGACCTCGACGAGGGTGCCCACAATCGCGCGAACCATATGGCGAAGAAACCCCTCTCCGGTGATCTCATACGCGAGAATGCCCTGAGTATCACACCAGACCGATCGTGAAATGGTGCGCATCGTGCCGTTGGTTTCACTGCCCGCGCTCTGGAAAGCCACGAAATCGTGCGTTCCAACCAGCGCAGCGGCCCCCCGCTCCATCGCCGCCAGATCGAGCGTTTCGGGAAGATACCAGGCGAAGGCGCGGTCGAACGGGTCCGACACTGGCGTATTCCTGATTCGGTACTGGTAAGTCTTCGACCGGGCACTGAACCGGGCGTGAAAGCCGGCGTCGACCTCGGCAATCGACAGTACTCGGACATCGGGGGGAAGCTGCGCGTTGAGCGCGCGCTGGAGCGTGATCACATCATGATCGAAGTTCACGGCGACGCTCGCGACCTGCCCGAGTGCGTGCACTCCGGCGTCGGTGCGTCCCGCACCATGCACCGTCACGTGCGAGCCCTCGAACCGCGCGAGCGCTTCCTCGAGCAGGCCCTGAATGGACTCCCCTTCCGCCTGGCGCTGCCAGCCAACGAAGCGCGTCCCGTCGTAGACGAGGGTGAGCTTGAGAGTGCGCATGTCCTCACGCTGATGCCGGGTCTACAAAGCAAGACCCGGCCTACGCTGCGTAGGGCGGGTCCTGTTTTATGGAGCCGCCGCGAGATCTCCGCTGTGTAGGGCGGGTCCTGCTTTCTGGACCCGCCGTATCGTTTAAACGCGTGATCCCGGTTTCACCACCGGTTGGCCCGCGGCGCACAGGGGACACGACTCGGGCTGATACGTGGGCAATGCGATTGTGGCGAGGGCATGAAAGGGAACGTCCAGGTTCCGCTGCCCACCACTGCGGTCGATGATGGCTGCTGCCCCGACCACGGTGGCACCTGCGGCACGCGCGACGTCGATCGTCTCGCGAGTGGAGCCTCCGGTCGTAACGACGTCCTCGACGACGAGCACGCGCTCTCCGGGCTCCAGTGAAAAGCCGCGCCGCAGCGTCAGTTTCCCGTCCTGACGCTCAGCAAAGATGGCCCGGACGCCCAACGCTCGACCGACTTCCTGCCCGATGACGATGCCACCGAGAGCAGGCGACAGGACGGTCTGGGCGTTCAAATCCCGAACCTTGTCGGCGATCTCCTCACCGCAGGCCTCAGCCTCACGCGGATGCTGGAGAACCAGCGCACATTGCATGAAGCCCGAACTGTGCAGCCCCGAAGTCAGTCGAAAGTGCCCCTCCAGCAGGGCACCGACACGCCGAAACCGATTTAGAACTGAATCAACACTGATAGACGCCATTTTCGGCGAGTATACCTTTTGCACGGCTAGAACATCCGGCTGCGGCCGTTCGTCATACAAAGGGTTTAGGGAGTATGGCGCTCCTAGCCGCGTTGGCCGGGTCTTGCTCTTAAGACGCGGCATTGTTTCCAAGAGTGGAGTTCGGAAGATGGGTACGACAGTGACTCGGGTGGGCGTTGCAGCGCTCCTCATGGCCGTTTTCGGAACGTCGGCGTCCGTTTTCGCACAAGCGCCCCAACCCAGCCAGCAACCGGCGGCCGCTCCTGCGCTCAGCAGGCGGCTCACCGCTGACGAGGCGGTCAAACTGGCGCTGGAGAACAACCTGGGTATCCGTGTCGCGCGCATCGATCCCCAAGTCCAGGATCTGAATATCGTGAATGCGAAGACCGGTTGGACACCGAACTTCTCCACGACGATTCAGACCCAGAGCAACGATGCCCCGAACCAGAATTTTCTCGCGGGCGGCCAGGGAACCAGAACGGAGAGCGACCAGTTCGCCGGCAACATCGGGATCGCGCAAACGTTGCCCTGGGGTGGCAACTACGACATCGGATGGGACAGTTCGAGGTTCAACTCCAACAGCTCGTTCTCGACGTTCTCGCCCCAGCTTCGCTCCTCGTTCGCGGTGAACTATTCACAACCCTTGCTCCGCAACTGGAAGATCGACAACACGCGGCAGCAAGTGCTCATCACGTCGAAGAACCGAGAAATCGCAGATGTCAGTGTGCGTCAGACTGTCGCGACAACGACGCGGAACGTGCGCAATGCCTTCTGGGATCTCGCCTACACCATCGCGTCGTTGGGCGTGCAACAGCAGTCGCTGGACCTCGCGCAGGAATCGCTTCGGGATACGCGCGCCCGCGTTGAGATCGGCACCACGCCACCGATCGACATCGTCCAGGCCGAGGCGGAAGTGGCACGACGTCGGGAGGCGGTCATTGTCGCCGAGGGCCAGATTGGCGACGCCGAGGATGTGCTTCGCGCGCTCATCTTCGATCCCAATGCGCCTGACTTCTGGACGGTCAAGATCGAGCCCACGGACCTTCCGGCGTATGAACCGCTCATGGTGGACACGGACGGGGCGGTGCGAAACGCGCTCAGTCGTCGAACCGACCTCGAACAGTCGCGCAAGTCAATCGAGGCCGACGACATCAACGTTCGCTTCTACCGCAACCAGATGCTGCCGGATATCAGCGCGAAGCTGAATTACGGCCTGCAGGGTCTCGGCGGCACGCAGCTCCAACGCGGTGTCGGTCCGTTCGGACCCGGGACTGGAGATGTGCTTGGGAGCACACAACGCGGCTTCGGAACGGTTCTCGGGGACCTTTTCCAGAATCAGTATCCGAGCTGGACGGCTGGACTGAACATCAGCTACCCGATCGGAACCAGCAGCGCTGAGGCGAACCTCGCTCGCGTTCAGCTGGAGCGGAGCCAATCCACGACGCGTCTGCGCCAACAGGAGTTGCAGATTGCGACGCAGGTTCGTGCCGCGGCGCGCAACGTCCAGACGAACCAGCAGCGCGTGGAGAGCTCTCGTTCGGCGCGTCAGCTGGCCGAGCGCCAGCTCGAGGCCGAGCAGCGAAAGTTCGAGGCCGGCACGTCGACGAGCTTTCTGGTATTCCAGGCGCAGCGCGATCTCTCGCTCGCGCGCAACGTGGAGCTGCAGAACATCCTGAATTTCCATCGCTCGGTCATCGATCTGGAGACCGTCCAGGAAGCGCCCCTGCAGGGAGCGGCGCAGGGAACGGCCGCGACGCGATAGAGCGCAGCCCTGCGATAACATCACCACCGTGCCGCGTGTCACGGTCACTATCATCACGCTCAACGAAGCCGGACATATCGCTGATGCCATCGACAGTGCCGCCTGGGCCGACGAGGTCGTCGTCGTCGACTCGGGCAGCACGGACGACACGCTTGCCATCGCCCGCGCGAAGGGAGCGATAACTCAGACACGAGCATGGACCGGCTACGTCGACCAGAAGAATTTCGCCGCCGGCCTCGCCAGCAATGACTGGATTTTCTCGATCGACGCCGACGAACGGATACCGCCGGCGCTCGCGTCCGAGATACGAGCTCTGCTGTCTACCGAGCCACCACTGCGGGGCTACCGGGTTCCACGCGTCACCTATCATCTCGGACGGTGGATCAGAACGACCGACTTCTATCCCGACTATCAGATGCGTCTGTACGATCGGCGCAAGGCGCGATGGCAGGGTCGCCACGTGCATGAATCGGTCACGGTTGACGGCGCGTCGGGACGGCTGACCATGGAGCTCGAGCACTATTCGTATCGCAATCTGAGCGATCATCTCGATCGCATCAACGCCTACTCCACGCTGGCGGCAAAGCAGATGTACGAAGGCGGCCGCCGCGCGAATGCATTCGATCTCCTTGCACATCCTCCCGCCGCCTTTCTCAGGAATTACATCCTGCGGCGCGGATTCCGCGAGGGCATGGCCGGCCTGACCCTGTCGATCGTGAATGCCTACTCCGTCTTCCTGAAGTTCGCCAAACTCTGGGAACTTCAAAGAACTCCCAACTCCCAACTCGCTGCGCATCACGCCAACCCCCAACCATCGCACTCCGAACGGCCAACGTACAAATGACCGTTTGGGAGTTGGGAGTTGCAATGTGGGAGTTCTCAAACGAGAGTCGAATTTGTTCTCGCTCCACATAGATACGGCGCGGACCTGGCGTGGCGGTCAAGGCCAGGTCATGCATACCGTGATGGGGCTTCGTGCGCGACGGCACCGCACGGCGCTGGTGGCGCATCCGGGCGGAGAGCTCTATCGACGGATGTCCGAAGGCACCGACTTGATCCCACTGGCGCCACGCAACGAGATCGACCTGGCGGCGGCGTGGCGACTCTCGAGAGTCCTCAAGCAGCTCAAACCGGACATCATCCACGCGCACGATCCGCACGGCGTGGCCATGGCGGCAACGGCGCTTTCCATGGCATCGCCGTCACCGGCGCCACGCTTCGTCGCGTCTCGCCGCATCGAGTTCCGGATCGGCCACAACTCGTTTTCGAAGTGGAAATACAGCCGCGTCGATTGCTTCGTGGCGATCAGTGAAGCCGTGCGCGAGCGGCTTATCGCCGACGGCATCCCCCGCGACAAGACGACGGTCGTCCACGAGGGTGTCGATGTCGATCGCATCGCGCATTTGCCTGCGGCGAACGTGCATGCGACTTTCTATCTTCCGACGCATGCGCCCGTGGTCGGCAACGTCGGAGCGCTGGTGCCGCAGAAGGGTCAGCATCATCTGATCGATGCCGCCGCGATCGTCGTGCGCGCCGTTCCCGATGCGCGCTTCGTGATCTGCGGTGACGGCGAACTGAGGCCAGCGCTCGAGGAGCAGATCAAACGCAAGCACCTCGAGCGGCATGTGTTTCTGGCCGGGTTCCGGGCGGACGTGCTGGAATTGCTGAAGGGCTTCGACCTGTTTGCGTTGAGCTCGCTGCAGGAGGGTCTGTGCACCTCGCTCGTGGACGCGATGGCCGCATCGAAGGCGGCAGTCGCGACGCGCGTTGGCGGCGTACCGGAAGTCGTTGCCGACGGAGAGACGGGCTTTCTCGTTCCACCTCGCGATCACGACGCGATGGCAGACAGGATCATCACGCTGTTGAAAGACGCAGGCCGCCGCACGCGGATGGGCGAGGCGGGATTGACGCGTGCGCGCAAACTGTTCACGGTCGATCACATGGTCGACGGAACTCTAGCCACGTACGAGCGGCTTATGACCTGAACTCGGGACGTGGGACCTGGGACCTCGTACCTGGGACCTTGTACCCGGGACCTTGTAACTTGAACCTTAAACCTTTGACCTAACTTTTGACCTTTGACTTTTGACCTTTGACCTTCGGATAACACATCCCCCTCAGCGGACACTGACTGCTTCCCTGCGGCTTCTGAAACCCGCACGCGTTCATCATCCCGACGTGGCACAGTGCGAAGTCGAAACGAACCGGATCGGTCGAGTCGAACGCTCGCAACGCGTTCGTGATGTCGAGCGCCATCTTCCATCCCGGGCTGGTGTAGCGCGTCAGCTTCAAGCACCGGCCCAGGCGGATGACGTGCGTATCGAGAGGCACGACCAGACGCGCGGAGGACACCTTCGACCAGACGCCGAGGTCGATCTCGTCGCGCCGAACCATCCACCGCAGGAACAGATTGAGCCGCTTGCAGGCGCTTCCGGCAGATGGCCTGGGAAAGAAGTAGGCGACACCACGCTGCCGTGGTACGCGGCGCCCATACGCGGCACGCAGGTCAGTCGCCAGCGCACGCGTCGAAAACGAGTCGAGCGCCGGCCCAACGTGCGGCGACGTCGCAACGTCTCCCTGAAGGAAGAATGCTTCGATCGACCCGGCTTCGATCAGCATCCGCTGCAGGACGATGAGCAAGGCGATCAGGTCGCGTCCCGAGATCCATCGATGGACCAGCGGCTCGAGCCGCAACCGCTCCTGCGCTGGATCGAAGCGACGGACGAACGCGGCAGGATGCGGACCCATCACGGCCAGCAGAGATTCGATCGACTGCAGCACGCTGGCCACGCGGCCGAACGCGAGCGCGGCCGCGCAGAATCCGACAATTTCCCGGTCTGCCGGCGACGTGAATCGTCTGACGATGTGGACGGGATCAGTGGCGGAGGTGACATGATCGAACGAGCGATACAGATCATCGAGCCGCTCGCCCGGGCCCGCGATTGCCTGCCGATGTGCCGCCGGCGTCATGACCTCTCCACCGCAGCGCGCGTGAGGTCCTCGCCGGTGAGTCGGCAAAGCTTCCACTCCCGCATCACACGCGCACCCATGCGCTCGTAGAAACGCAGCGCCGCCTCGTTCCAATCGAGCACGGTCCATTCCATGCGCCCGCATCCACGCTCGACGGCAATCGCCGCGAGGTGGGTCAGCAACCGTTGTCCGATACCGCGTCCGCGCCATTCCGGCTTGACGAACAAGTCCTCGAGATACAGGCCGGGGCGTCCCAGAAACGTCGAGAAATTGTGGAAGAAGAGAGCGAACCCGACCACGACCGTATCAACGTAGGCGAGAGCCACTTCGGCAACGGGCCGTTCGCCGAAAAGCCACTTTCGCAAACCGTCTTCCGTCGCGACGATCTCGTGCGACAGGCGCTCGTACTCGCCAAGCCCCCGGATCAGATCCAGGATGATCGGGACATCCTCGGGACGGGCAGGCAGGATTCGCAGGTTAGTCATCGGACCTCTTCGGCGGGTCCTGATTTTTGGACCCGGCACGAGCCCGCGCGGGGCTAGAACGTCGTAACTGGGGTGCCGGCCGCACAGAGCGGACAGGCGCCGACCGGGTAGTTCTCAGGTGCTTTGTACTCGGCGAGCGCGATGTTCGGCACGTCGAGATCGACGATGGCCTCGAGTCGATCGTAGATTTGCGCCGTCGCCAACAGCAAGCCGCCGGCCGCACGCAACGCCGCCGCGCAGCGCGACAACGTGTGTCCGGTGTTGCGGACGTCGTCAACGAGCAGCACGTGCCGGCCCTTGACCTGCTGCTGATAGAAACGGCTCAAGGAGTGGCCTTCGGCGGTATCGCCACTCAAGGGGGCGAACAGGGTCGGCGGCCGAGTGAGGTCGCGTCGACTGTCGAGCAGCCCGGCGATCGTGTGCGCGAGCAGTGCCCCGCCAGTAACCGGTCCGGCCACGACCTCGGTGGCGTCGAGAATGGACCCCGGCAGCACGTCGATCAAATCCTGCGTGAACCGCCAGATCGTTGAAGGCTGCCGGAACAGCTGATGCGGATTCAGGTACACCCGGCCGTGATAGCCGTTGCCGAAATCGAAGTGCCCATCCAGCATCAGCACTTCGTACCGTTGCAGATCCTTGAGCGCCTTCTGACGAATCTCGTCCTGTCGATTCATTTGTTTATATGGGGTCGGGGGTCATTTAAAGAGGACAGCGAGCACAAGGCGAGGCTTCGAGTGTCCTGATCAAATGACCCCCGACCCCATTACAGATTCAGGATTCACATATACGGTGCGGCCAGCCACGATGGTGGCGGCGATGCCTCCGCGCAGCTCCCAGCCGTCGAATGGGGTGTTCTTCGAGCGCGATCGCAACTGCGACGCGCGAATTCGAACCTTGAGATCCGGCGCAAGGATCGTGATATCCGCCACGGCGCCGGGCGACAGTGTGCCTCCGGGCACACGCAGGATGCGAGCCGGCGCGGTCGACATCAATTCAACCAGTCGCGGCAATCGAATCAGGCCGGTGTGCACAAGCCGGTCGATGGACAGCGGCACTGCGGTCTCGAGCCCGACGATGCCGAAGGGCGCGCGATCGAATTCGACTTTCTTCTCGTCGTAGTGATGCGGCGCGTGATCGGTGGCAATCACATCGACCGTGCCGTCGGCGATGCCGGCCAGCATCGCATCGCGATCGGCCGCTTCGCGCAACGGCGGATTCATCTTGACGTTGGTGTCGTAAGGAATCGGCGACGCCAGCGCTTCATCGGTGAGCGTGAAATGATGCGGCGCGACCTCGCACGTCACGCGCACGCCAGCTTCCTTCCCTTTGCGAACCGCGCGCAGCGACGCACGCGCGCTCATGTGTGCGACGTGGAACGCCGATCCGGTCAGCTCCGACAACAGCACGCCACGTTCAACACCCAGGGCCTCTGCAGCGCCCGGGATGCCGCGCAGGCCAAGCGACGAGGCGTGAAATCCTTCGTGCGCGACGCCGTCACCCTTGAGCGTCGAATCCTCGCAGTGCTCGATGACCGGCATGCCGAACATGCCCGCGTACTCGAGGGCGCGCCGGAGCAGCAGAGCCGTTGCCACCGGATGCCCATCGTCGGTGATGGCCACGCAACCGGCTTGTTTCAGCTCGGCGATGTCGGCCAGCAGCTCCCCCTTCGAACCCTTGGAGACGGCACCAATCGGGTAGACGTGCGCGAGGTTCGCTTCGGCGGCCTTGGCGAGAATGAGCGAGGTCACGTTGGCGTTGTCGTTGACGGGAGACGTATTGGGCATGCAGGCGACCGCCGTGAAGCCACCGGCCACGGCCGACGCCACCCCACTCGCCACCGTTTCCTTGTGTTCCTGACCGGGCTCGCGCAGATGCACGTGCATATCGATCAGGCCCGGACACACCACGAGGCCGGCGGGTATTTCCACGACCGCGGCCCCTTCAGCCGGCAGATCACGTCCGACGCGAGCGATCCGGCCGTCGTCGATGAGCACGTCGTGCACGCCGTCGATCCCGTTCGCGGGATCGATAACGCGCCCGCCCTTAAGCAGCCTCTTCATGTTCCGCTCCGCCCGCCAGGAGGTACAGCACCGCCATGCGCACCGCAACGCCGTTCGCGACCTGGTCGAGGATGACTGAATAGGGACCGTCAGCCACTTCCGACGCAATCTCGACTCCGCGGTTCATCGGGCCAGGGTGCATGATCATCACGTCGGGCCTGGCCAGAAGCATGCGCGATTCGGTCATGCCGAACACCCGGAAGTACTCGCGCAGCGACGGGAAGTACGCGCCTTCCATGCGCTCGAGCTGAATCCGCAGCAGCATGATGACGTCCGCGTCGCGCACGGCGTCATCCACGACGCTCGTCGGTGTCACGCCGAAGCGGCGGATGTCCGTCGGAATCAGCGTCGGAGGTCCGCACACCCAGACGTTCGCACCGAGCTTCGTGAGGAGATGAATGTTCGAGCGCAGGACCCTGCTGTGCAGCAGGTCGCCGATGATCGCGATCTTGAGCCCGGCGAGCCGTTTCTTACGCTCGCGAATGGTGAACGCGTCGAGCAGCGCCTGCGTGGGATGCTCGTGCATGCCGTCTCCGGCATTGATGATGGCCGACCGGCAGACGCGCGACAGGAAGTGGCAGGCGCCCGACGACGCATGGCGCAGGACGATCATGTCTGGCGACATCGCTTCCAGGTTGAGAGCCGTGTCGGCCAGCGTCTCGCCCTTGACGACGCTCGACGTGCCGATTGCGATGTTGAGCGTATCTGCGCTCAGACGCTTCTCGGCAATTTCGAACGACGTGCGTGTCCGCGTGCTCGGCTCGTAGAACAGATTGATGACCGTTTTTCCCCGCAGCGCCGGCACTTTCTTGATTGGCCTGGTGCCCACTTCCTTCATGGCCTCGGCTGTATCCAGGACGAGTTCGATCTCCTGGGCACTCAGCTCAGCGATGCCGAGGAGGTCCTTGCGCCGAAGGGCAGTGACCGCCTGTTTCTGATCGATTTCCTGGCTGGTCGTATTCATGCCCCACCTCCAGTTTCCAGAACGACTTCGTCCTCGCCGTCAATCTCAATCAGCCGCACCTGCACGCTTTCCTCGGGAGCCGTCGGCAGGTTCTTCCCCACGTAATCCGCCTTGATCGGCAACTCCCGGTGCCCCCGGTCGACGAGGACGATGAGCTGGATCGCTTTCGGCCTTCCGTAGTCGATCAAGGCATCGAGCGCGGCGCGCGTCGTTCGCCCGGTGTAAAGCACGTCGTCGACGAGCAGGATCTTGCGGTCGTCGATGGAGAACTGGATGTCCGTTCTCCTGACGAGTGGCTGCGGGCCGACGGCGTGACGCATCAGATCGTCGCGATAGAGCGTGATGTCGAGCGAGCCGGTTGGTACCTCATGACCCGTAATCTCCCGCAGCGTGCGCGCAATGCGGCGCGCAATGGGCACACCTCGGGTGCGGACGCCGACGAGCGCGAGGTCGTCGGTGCCTTTGTTGCGCTCGACGATCTCGTGCGCAATCCTGGTGAGGGTACGACCGATTCGATCCGCATCCATTACGACAGGCATGCGGAACTCCTGAGGGAAGTTGAGCGTGTGAGGTGAAAGGCGAGCGCTGGCATGTACACCTCTTCGCGGACTCTCTGGACCGCGTTTAAAGAAGCGATCGAATTATACCGGTTCTGAAACCAGTTCGTCTACTGGACTCCGTAGGTCGGTATGAACGTGATCGTGCGCTGTTCGTTGAAAGCCGGGGTGAAGAGATCCGTCCGCGCAAAGCCATCCATATCCCGCGCCACAGGAAGGCCAAGGAAATACAGCAGCGTGGGTGCGACGTCGACAACAGCGCCTCGACTTGGGCGCGCCGACGCGACCGGGGTGCCGTAGGCGAGCAGGAACCCGTCGGGCGCGCGCTCGTGCGTGCCACTGAATCTGGGATTACCTGCAACACGCTCGAGCACGCGCTTGCCAACGGTGAGCGGCTCCATGCCAAAACCGGAAACGACCAGGAGCAGATCACCTTCGACGAGCGAGGCCATCGCGTCACCCACCAGCGAGTCGACGTAGGCGTAGTAATCGTCGAGCACACGCCCGAACTGCCGCCGCTCGTTCTCGGTGACGTCGCCAAACTCCTCGGGGCGCGCGTAGCGCAGGTAGTAGTGCCCCACGGCATCAAGCCCCGCGTATCGAACCGCCAGCAACTGCACCTGCTCAATCGCTGGGAGTTGATTCGCCAATCGGTGATGGAGCCGGTCCGCATCGACCGTCGATCCGTTCTCGCCTGTCCATGGCATCAGATCAAATCGCACGCGCAGCTCTCGCGCTGGCTGTTCCTCTGCAAGCACGCTGCGCGCAACGTCATCCAGACTGCGCGGCGAGACCGCCGGGTCGTTGTCGAGCGTGACGATGCGATCGGATCGACGATGAAAGCGATCGCTGACGATGAAGCCGCTGGCGTTGGTGGCGGGATGAGTCAGCGGCAGGCCTATCAGTCCAGTCCGTATGCCATAACCCGCGGCGATGCGCCACAGCGGCTGCGCCCCGAGGCTCACCGAGGAATACGGCTCCTCGACAAACAACCCGAAGCGGACGAGCGCCTGCGAAAACATGTAGTCGGGCAGCACCTCCAGCTCGGCGTCGCCGTTGAACGGCCGGTAACGTGAAGAGCCACGGACTGCGTGGCGCGACGGCCACATGCCCGTCATGATCGACGCCCAGACTGGTTCGGGCTGCGTCGGACGAGTGGTGGCCAGATGCATTGACGCGCCCGCATCGAGTATGCGACTGAAGTTTGGCAAGCGGCCCGCAGCCACGGCAGGCGAGATGATGTCGAGGGAGGCGCCATCCAGACAGAGAAGCATCACACGCGGATGCTCGGTCGGCAGGGTGGTCACCGTCGTCGGAGCTCGGACCGACATCAACGGCCCCAGGCCCGAGCCGCGTACCCACAACGGGCCAACGACGGAGAAGATGGTCGCGACTGTGAACAGAATCGCGACGGCCGTACGGCGTCGCTGACGTGCCCTGGTCTGCGCAAGTCCGAGAACGAGAAATGCGAGAGTCGCGGCGGCAAAAATGACGACGGCCCGTGCAAGCAGAGGCAGCGCGCGGGGGTCGAGCGCGTGGCGAAGGCCCGATGCGTGCAGCCAGGTAATGACACACGCAGTGCCACTCAGCACCGCGGCGCTCCATGTCAGCAGCCGAAGGCTGATCCACCCCATGGGCGACGGCTCGGCGATCACGATTTGCCGAAGAACGTACAACACGTACGACACCACGGTAATGTGAATACCGTAGGACAGCACAATTACCGTCAGCACCGGGCCAGAGGCGGCGAGCGGTACTTCCGGATTCAGCAGCAGGAGTAGCAGTGTGAAGTAGGCGGCGGCCAGCAGTCCGGCAAACGCGGAGTTGCTCAGCATCCGAAGGAAACGCATCGCAAGGTATACTCACTCCAATGCCTCTCGATGTCGAGGCCAGGGTCATTCAGAACACGCGCCTCTCGCCCGATTACAACGTCATCACCCTTGCCGCTCCCGAAATAGCTGCCGTGACCAGGCCAGGTCAGTTCGTCATGGTGAGGCCGGGCCATGGCACCGATCCGCTGCTGCGCAGGCCGTTTTCGGTCTTCGAGATCATCCGATCCGGCAACCGGGTCGAAGGGCTTTCACTTCTCAGCAAACGCATCGGCATCACGACGCGCCTGCTGTTTGATGCCGTCTACGGCGACGTGATCTCCTGCCTGGGGCCGCTCGGTCGTCCCTTCGAGGCGGTTGCACCTCCCGCCGAAGCATGGATGGTCGCGGGAGGTGTCGGGCTTGCGCCATTCGCGACGTTGACCGAAGCGCTCAAGCAACGCGGTACCCAGACCACGTTGTTTTACGGCGCGCGCACGGGTGCCGAGCTCTTTTACCTCGATTGGTTCACGTCCAAGGGTGTCCGCGTGGTGCTCAGCACCGAGGACGGTTCTCTCGGCGAGCGCGGACGAGTCACCGGTCCTCTCGATCAGGAGCTGCGCCGGGCGGATGGCGAGATCACCATCTACGCGTGCGGCCCGGAGAAGATGCTCGAAGCGGTCTCGGACGTCGCGGGAAAATACAAGAGACCAGCGCAAGTGTCTGTGGAGCGCGTGATGGGATGCGGCATGGGCGGTTGCTACAGTTGCGTCATCCCGGTGCGCGAACCCGGCGGCGGCCACCATTACGTGCGTTCGTGCCTGGCTGGGCCTGTCTTCACGGCGGCCGATCTGGTTTGGGATCATGATTAAGCAGTCAGGTGAGAACTCCAACCTTCCAACTTCAAACTCGCAAGGCAACGTGGTTGATTGGAGCGGTTGGACTCTTGGGAGTTGGGACTTGGGAGTTGGGAGTTGACATGGATCTGTCGGTAGACATCGGATCGCTCCGGCTCTCGAATCCGTTGATCGCCGCCAGCGGATGTTACGGATACGGCGTCGAGTACGCGGACGCGGTGGATTTGTCGACGCTGGGAGCGGTCGCATCGAAGGGTCTCTTTCTTGCGCCTCGCGAAGGGCATCCTCCGCAGCGAATCGTCGAGACTCCATCCGGCATGCTGAACGCCATCGGACTTCAAGGCATTGGCGTGCACCGCTACATCGCCGAGAAACTCCCGGAGCTGCGGCGCCTCGGGGCGACCAATATCATCAACATCTGCGGCACTACGCTCGACGAGTACGTCGAGCTGGCACGAATCCTCTCTGATGCCGACGGCGTGCACGCCCTCGAGCTCAATATCTCCTGTCCCAACATCAAAGAAGGCGGAATCACGTTCGGCTGCAGCCTGCACGGGACGTTCGACGTGGTCAGCGCGGTCAAGAAGGTCACGCACCTGCCGGTCATTCCGAAGCTGACGCCGAACGTGACGGATGTTGCCTCGATCGCCAAAGCTGCCGAGGATGCGGGCGCCGACGCCGTTTCACTGGTAAACACCTTCCTGGCGATGGCCATCGATGTGGAAACCCGTCGCCCGAAGCTCTCGAACATCGTCGGCGGTCTCAGTGGGCCGGCGATTCGCCCGATCGCCGTGCGCATGGTCTACGAGTGCAGGAAAGCGGTGAAGATTCCTGTAATCGGCATGGGTGGAATCGCGACTGCCACTGACGCGCTGGAGTTCATCATCGCGGGCGCGACGGCGGTGCAGGTTGGCACCGCGAACTTCGTCGACCCCTTCATCTGGTCGAAGCTGACCGCCGGCATCGAAGACTACATGCAGCGTCATGGGGTGCGCCGCGTGGCCGACCTGGTGGGCAGCATCGACACGAGCACGCGGGAAAAAGAGTGGGTCAGCTCCTAGTCGCCCTCGACGTCGAATCGGGCGCGCGCGCGTTCGAACTGGCGGCGACCCTGCGTGGGATCGTGGATGGTGTCAAGATCGGCAGCCGTCTGTTCACGCTCGAGGGGCCGGCACTCGTTCGTCGGCTCACGGACGAGGAAACACGAGTCTTTCTGGACCTGAAGTTCCACGACATCCCGAACACCGTGGCGCAAGCCGTCGAAGCCGCGGTCACGACGGGCGCGTGGATGATCAACGTCCATGCGTCGGGCGGCATTCACATGATGCAAGCCGCAGCCAAGGCCGCGGCGGACGCCGCCACGAAAGCGAATCGACCCAAGCCGCTCGTCATCGCGGTCACGGTCCTGACCAGCATGGACGAGGGTACGCTGCGTGCCGGTGGCGTGGAGCGGCCCCTGTTCGATCATGTGGTCGCGCTCGCCAGGATGGCGCAGGAGGCGGGGCTCGATGGCGTCGTCGCCTCGCCTCAGGAAACGGCGGCGATCAGGGCCGCCTGCGGCCCGCGGTTCGCCATCGTGACACCCGGGATCAGGGGGGCCGCGGCGGGAGCTGAGAAGAACGATCAGATGCGGACTATGGGCCCGGCGGAAGCGGTGAAGGCCGGCGCCAGTTATCTGGTTGTGGGCCGGCCCATCATCGCGGCGGCAAATCCGCGACAGGCTGCGCAAGGAATCATCGACGAGATACGGGCCACTGTCTAAACACGAACAGGCGAGTGGGGTGGGTCCCCCAACTCGCCTGTCTGTTGAACCCCGAAGTCCCGCGTTCCGAGCCGGGGATCCCGAGAGATTTACTTCGCGGTAATGATGAAGTGACCGCGGCGGTTGCGCGCGAAGCAGCCTTCGGTCTCTTCCCGGCACAAGGGCTCTTCCTCGCCCTTGCTGATCACCACCATTCGCTCGGCAGCGATACCCAGACCAACCAGGTAGTCCTTCACCGCGTTGCCGCGACGCTCGCCGAGCGCCAGGTTGTACTCGTTGGTACCACGAGAATCGGCATGGCCTTCAAGGGTCACGCGCACTGACGGCCAGCGACGCAGATAGTCGGCGTTCTTCTGCAGGGACGTACGCTGATCGTCGCGAATGAGCGACATGTCGTAGTCGAACGACACATCGACCAGCGGCATTTCCGAGTTCAATTCGGCCACCGTCTTCTTCGAGAACACTTCCTCCTCGGTAAGCGGCCTCGGCGGCGCGGGCGCGGGAGCCGGCGGCGGCGGTGGTGGCGGCGGTGGAGGAGGAGGCGGTGCCGGTGCAGCGGGAGGCGCGGGTGGCGGCGGTGGTGGCGGCGGAACCTTCTTCGAGCACGCCGACACAGTCAGCGCGACGAGCAACACTATGGTCATCAACCACACGAACCGGCGCAGATTCATTGGCAATCTCTCCTGCGTTTATTTATCTGTCGCTGGGAACGGTTGGAGCTTAGCGTCCGATCGATCCCGTGTCAATTAATGTCGGCACGAGAAGGAGAAGGCTGCAGTGGTAATTGAGAGTCCGAGCAGTCAGGCAGGATCGAGGCGGATGCCTTCATTGAGGCTGCCCATGCGATAACCCTGAAGATCGATGGTGACGTGTCGGTAGCCGACGGCCCGTATCCCCTGGATGATGCGGGCACGAATGTCGGGATCGAGCGCGCGCGCGAGTTCTTCGTTCGCGATTTCGAGTCGGGCCAGTGTGACTGCCGGTCCGCCGTGCTCCGGCGACGCGAGCTCGTGATGACGCACCCGGCATACTCGAAAGCCCAGCGATCGAAGGATATCCTCGGCCCGTTCAATTGCGCGCAGCTTCTCGCGGGTGACTTCGGAATGATAGGGAATGCGCGATGACAGGCATGCCGACGCGGGCTCATCCCACGTGCGCAGGCCGGCGCGGCGCGACAACTCACGAATTTCCGTCTTGGTCAGGCCGGCTTCGTCGAGGGGACTTCGCACGCCAAACTCACGCGCCGCCTGCCGGCCGGGTCGATAATCGCCACGATCGTCGGCATTGCTGCCATCGGCCACCACGGCAAACCCGCGATCGGTGGCAATACCGGTCAACGCTGTGTAGAGCTCGTGCTTGCAGTAGTAGCAACGATTGGTGGGGTTCGCCTTGTACTCTGCGCGATCGAGCTCGGACGTGTGAATGATCTCGTGGCGCAGACCGGCCTCGCGGGCAACGGTCACGGCAAGCTGGCGGTGGCGATCGGGGTAACTCGGGCTATCAGCGGTAATACAGACAACGGATTGTCCCAGGACGTCCGTGGCTGCCCACGCTAGATAAGCGCTGTCGGCGCCCCCGCTGAACGCGACGATGAGCGAGTCGTAATCGGCCAGCAGAGCTCGGAGACGTGTCTCCTTGATCTCGAGCGCTTCTGGCCGTCCAGGATCACTCGTCGTAATCCTCCTCGTCCTCGTCCTCTTCGTCGAGGTCGTCCTCATCGTCGTCGTCGTCGTCCTCGTCTTCGTCCTCCTCGAGGTCGTCGTCATCGAGGTCGTCGTCGTCCTCGTCAGCAACGTCGAGTTCGTCGGAGCCCACCATGACGAGGCTTTTGCCGCACTCCGGACAACTCAGGCGGTCGCCCTCCTCGAGGTCCTCGGTGTCAATCTCGTCGAATTCGCACTCAGGGCAGGTCGCCATACGGGCTCCATCAATCGAACGGCCGCTCGAAAATATCCGGGAACGGAGGGTCGCGAGCGAATCTACCTTCCACCTCGCTTGTGTTGGAGGACTCCGCCCAACACCTGGCTGACAAATGCCTCGTCCCACCAGGGAGGAGCGTTGCACGATCACCCCCACAAGCGAGCTTGGAGTGTAGCCCCCTTCCCGGCCAAGATTTCGAATTATAGCGAGGAGGCACGGATTTCGCCAACGAACCCTAACGATCACGCTAGCGATCACCGATAGTACTTTCGATGACCGTCGCGACTAGGCTCGCCAGGCGAACCGTGCTGGTCGCCGACGATACGGCGTTCGTGCGCGATCGGTTCAGAGCGGCCCTCGAATCGGCGGGGCACAACGCCGTAACCGTGCAGACCGGGCAGGAGCTACTCGCACAGGTCCGAGCCAACGACAAAATCGACCTTATCGTTCTCGATCTGCGATTGCCGCAAGGCAACGGGGTCCTGCTTCTCCAGGCTATCCGCAAGCTCGACAATCGTGTAGCGATCGTCGTGTTCAGCGGAACGATCGCGAACGCTGACGAAGTACGTCAGCTTGAAACAATCGGTGTGCTGGGGTATGTGAATGAGTACACCGCCGTTCATCACATCCTCCCGTCGCTTCTGCCCCATCTCTTTCCCAAGGCGCTCAATCGACGCTCGAGCCCTCGTGTCGCGCTAGGGATTCCCATTGCTTACCGCTTTGGCAATACCATCGCGGCCGCGCTGACGATCAACATCAGCCACGGAGGCCTCTCGATCCGCACCACCAACCCGCTTACGGTGGATACGCCGGTCAAGGTTCGGTTCCGACTACCCAATGGAAATGGCGAAATCGAGGCGCAGGGCCGCGTGGCGTGGGCCGATCGACGGCTCGGAATGGGCGTGCGCTTCACGAAGATCGATGAGCCAGAGCAGGCGCAAATCGACGATTACGTCCATTCACATTTCTTCTCGAATCGGAAGGCTTAAATGGGGTCGGGAGTCATTTGATCAGGACACATCCGCGAGTGTCCTCAACAAATGACTCCCGACCCCATTTACCGAGCACGCAGGAGCCGCAGCGCGTTGGCGACGACGATGACCGACGCGCCCGTATCCGCAAGCACGGCCATCCAGAGCGTCGCCGCGCCGGTCATTGCCGTTACGAGAAAAATTGCCTTGAGCGCCAATGACACGACCAGGTTCGTCCTGATGTTGCGAACCGTTGCGCGTGCCAGCCGCAGCGCATAAGGGAGCTTCAGCAGCTCGCCGGACATCAGCGCGACGTCCGCCGTCTCGAGAGCCGCATCGGAGGCAGCGGCGCCCATGGCGACACCGACGTCGGCAGCCGCCAGCGCAGGGGCGTCATTGACCCCATCGCCGACCATCAGGACCGCGCCGGCTGATCGCATCGCAAGGATGCGCGCGTGCTTTTCGTCCGGCATCAGTCCGTGATGAGCCTCGTCGAGCGCCAGTGTCGACGCAACTGCGCGTGCGGTCACCGCGTGATCGCCGGTCAGCAGGGCGACGTGCCTCACACCATGTTGTGAACGCAGCATTTCGATCGTCTCGCGCGCAGTTTCGCGCAGCGGGTCGGCAATGCTGATGAATCCGACAAGCCGCCGATTGATCGCCACGCATACGACCGTGTTGCCCTTTCGCCGCAACGCTTCTATCGCGTCGGGGGGAACCTCGATCCCGCGTGCGGCAAGCATGAGATCGTTGCCGACGATGACGTGCTGTTCGCCAACGTGCGCCTCGGCACCTCGTCCCGGCGTTGACGTGAAACCTTGCGCCGGCGGAAGTTCAAGGCCGAGCTCACTCGCCCGATGCGTGATGGCGCGCGCAAGCGCGTGTTCCGAGCGTGTTTCGACTGCTGCCGTATAACGCAGGACCTGGGTCGCCGTCTCCTGGTCCGTCGCAATCACGTCGTTGACGCGCGGCTCGCCACGCGTCAGTGTCCCGGTCTTGTCGAAGGCAATGAGGCGCACGTCTGCGAGCTTCTCGAGATGCGCGCCTCCCTTGATCAGCACACCGTTTCGCGCCGCGGCTGAAAGAGCCGCCACGATCGACACAGGCGTGGAGATGACGAGCGCGCATGGGCACGCGATGACGAGCAGCACCAGCGAGCGATAAAACCAGGTCGCGGCGTCGCCACTGGCAACCAAAGGCGGAACGACGGCAATCACGGCAGCAAGCGCAATGACCGCCGGAGTGTAGATCCGGGCAAATCGATCGATGAATGATTGGACTGGCGCCCGCCGCGCCTGCGCCGCCTCGACGAGATGGATGATGCGAGCGAGGCGCGTGTCGCGGCCGACTCGGATAACTTCGAGATCGAGCGAGCCCCGGCCGTTGATCGTGCCCGCAAGCACCTCGTCGCCTGGCCCCTTGTCGACCGGAAGCGATTCTCCAGTGATCGGCGCCTCGTTGACATCGCCGTGTCCCGCCAGGATGCGCCCATCGAGCGGAACCTTGTCGCCAGGTCGCACGATGATCTCGGCGCCCACGGGAATGGTCTCGACCGGGGCCCGGTATTCGACCCCGTCTCGCTTGACGATAGCCTCTCGAGGTGAGAGTTCGACCAACGCGCGAATCGCCTGGCGGGCACGCTCGAGCGTGCGCGCTTCCAGCCATTGCGCCAGGGCGAACAGGAAGACCACGCTGGCGCCCTCGAACCACTGCCGCAGCACCATCGCGCCGACCACGGCAATGATCATCAGGACGTTGATGTCGACCGTGCGGGTTCGAAGTGCAACGAACGCTCGACGAGCGGGGAATGTCCCTCCGGCGACGGTGGCAGCGATGAGTAGCCCGACCGCGAAGGTCGAGTCCCATTCCCTGAGCGCCAGCGCCGCGATGATTGCCGTTCCGGAAGCGACAGTCAGCCAGAAGCGGACTCGAACATCGGGACTGGATGCGCCCGGACCTTCGTGCTCGAGCCACATCCGCATACCCGACTGCCCGACCGCATCGACGATAGCGGCCGTCGTGAGCTTTGCGGCGTCATAAGAAACGTGTAGGCGTTGGCCGACGAGGTCGGCCGAGAGCGCCTCCATGCCGGCCAGCGGACGGAGCCGGCGCTCGAGGATGACGACCTCTTCGTTACAATCCATGCCTTCCACGCGAAACACGGCTTCTGCGTGGATTTCGCACGTCGTGCAGACGGGTGCCCGCGCTGTCGCCATCAGTCCCCGGCCGACCGGCCGTCCTCCAGGACATGACGCAAGCCCTGCCGGAAAAGCGCCAGAACATGTTTATCATCAAGGGCATAGAAGATCATCCGGCCCTCGCGGCGCGATCGCACGATGCGAGTATTTCGAAGCAACCGTAGCTGGTGAGACACTGCAGATTCAGTCACGCCGAGCTGGAGCGCCAGATCGCCTACGCACAACTCCGACCTCGAGAGGGCGTCGAGAATGCGCACGCGAGTGGGATCTCCGAGCACGCGGAAGATCTCTGTCAGCCCTTCAACCGTGCGGGCATCGAGCGGTGACATCTGAATACTTGTTCATATATTACTACAATGGGCTTGCCGCATCACGGGCGCTTCGGCTACGATCGCGCGTTGGGCGGCACGTAAAACTTGCGTGCTCTACAAGTTACACGAGCGTGGAGGGATGACAGGTGATCGAAGTTCAACATCTGACGAAGCGGTACGGTCCCGTCACGGCCGTCGACGACGTGAGCTTCAAGGCTGAGCGCGGAGAGATTCTCGGGTTCCTCGGACCGAACGGCGCGGGCAAGACCACCACGATGCGCGTCCTCACGGGATACATGCCCGCGACGGATGGAAAGGCCATCGTCGCGGGCTATGACGTGCTCGAGCAACCGGTCGAGGCAAAGCGCAGGACCGGCTACCTGCCAGAGACGCCGCCCCTCTACCCCGATATGACAGTGTTCGACTACCTCACCTTCTGCGCACGTATCAAAGGTGTGCCGAGGTCCGAGCGCGCGACACGGCTCGCGACCGTGATGGATCGAACGCAAATAGCGGACGTCGCAAAGCGACATTGCGGGAAGCTCTCGAAGGGGTATCGACAACGAGTCGGCCTTGCTCAGGCGCTGCTTCACAACCCCGAGGTGCTGATTCTCGACGAGCCGACGGCGGGGCTCGACCCAAAGCAGAGATACGAGACGCAGAAACTCATCCAAGGCTTAGGCGGTGACCACACCATCATCCTCAGCACGCACCTCCTGCACGAGGTCAGTCAGACCTGTAATCGCATCGTCATCATCTACAAAGGTCGCATCGCGGCCGTGGACACGCCCGACAATCTGACGGCGCGTCTGCGCGGGGCAGAAACGACTTATGTGCAGGTCGATGCGATGGGCGCCGACGCCCAGGATTTGTTGTCATCAATTCCCGGTGTGACGCGCGTATCTCTGTCCGACAGACGCGAGGCCATTACGGGCTTCGAAGTCGACGCGGAGAGGGGAAGCGACATCCGGCGACAAATGGCTGCGGCTGTCGTCGGCCGTGGGTGGGGATTGCTCGAACTGCGGCCGATGCGAATGGGTCTGGAAGAAATCTTCCTGAAAGTCACCGAAGATGCGGCGGTGCCGGAAGCCGCGGCGGAGGTCAGCAGTGAATAACATCCTCGCGATCGCCCACAAAGAACTGAAGGGGTATTTCGCGTCGCCGATCGCGTACGTCGTGATCGGTCTCTACGCCATCATGTTCGGCTACTTCTTCTACGCTCTGCTGCTCTCCTTCGACCGGCAGAGCAT